>Ga0172378_10000532_pt1 | contig 33579 bp, 44 predicted proteins | sample GrowelOW332metaG_FD_119755 | JGI IMG/M metagenome (GOLD analysis project Ga0172378, IMG submission 119755) | Groundwater microbial communities from an aquifer near a municipal landfill in Southern Ontario, Canada - Pumphouse #3_1 metaG | ecosystem: Environmental > Aquatic > Deep subsurface >...
CGTAATCAAGCGTTCCAAACAAATTAACAAAGCAAAGAAAGCGACCAAAGCAAGCGGGTATGCCATTCCGGCAATAATGAGAAATAGGATTGATGGGGAAATATCTGTATTTTTGTCGTTTTTTGATTAAATAAGGCGTTTTTTGGTGAGAAATGTCGATTTTTTAAAATTGCCGATTTTTGCGTAATTTTGCGTGTCGATGTTCGGATAAAAAAATTTCTCACGAAATTTTGATTTTTCATGGAAGGCTATTAAAAAGCCTTTTTTTATTGATTTAATGAAGATTCAAGGGGTGTTAAAGGCATCTGTTTTTTTAGGTCTGATCCACTCCATGCGGAAATTTGGTGCGGAACTGTTTTTGAGTCTTTTGGAACTCGTGAGAAAAAAAATTAAAGGCCGGGACTAGTTCCGGCCTTCTCGATTTCAGTGCTTCTTCTGGAGTGTATCACTCCATTCCTTTAGAGTTGGCACATCTATTTTCCCTTTGCAGTATTGATTGCCGGAAATTTCGATGGTCCCATCGGACAGCTTTTTAGATTCTTTATATAGACCAACAAGCTCTTTGGTCTGAAAATCATTAAACCCTTTTTTTATGCGATATAAACCGTAATATTTGACGATTGTGCCGATGGCGTGCTCTTTGAATACCATGGATTCATAGTGGTCGCTAACGTATGCGATTTTCTTCAACAGCAGCGGCAATAAAAGACGGATTTTAATATCCGACAGTTCGTCCCCTGTTTGCTGTGTTTCCGGGCTAGATCCGTAGTCCTTCCAGCGCCGAAATGCGGCTTTCCAATCTGCCAGGGGTAGGCCGTTCTTCATTTTCCATCCGGTCATTGTGTAGTAGTCGAAAAACGACCTGGCTAATGGCTCTGGTCTTCCCAGCGATTCTGAATATTGGATGATTTCGACAACATCCTTTGGGTGGTTTCCGGAATTTACCCTGTGCTGTTTTCCACGACGCTTGATGCCCATGATGCAGTATCCTGCCTGCAAGCCGTATGCAGGACCATGCAGGAGATACGTTACCTTAACTGAGACGACAGATCCTGTTTCTTTCCCGTCATCAGAGACTTCTAACATTGTGAGCGTATCGCCTGTTTGATAATTCCTGTCGTCCTTGCGTATCTCGAAAGGTTTTAAACCTGAAAGAACATCATTGAAATAGATGCTCCGTATTTTTAGGATATGTTCCATTGTATCTCCATTAAAAACGGTCCCTACGGTCCAGTGAAAGTTGTGATCTTTTCGAGGCTAACGCTCTATCCGTCGAGTCAGACAAAAATCAAAGAGCTTCCGATTCTTTGGCGTGAGATCATCGTCCTTGTAATATGCGGACTTTCCGAACAACGCCACAGATTCCTTTATGATGGCGGCTTTCCGCGCCGATGTGCCGGCAAAGACTAGCATCGCACGAAGCAATTCATCCGCCATTTCCTTGCTTACCGGATGGACGCCTTTCTTGGAGCGACTACCGCCTATCTTTACGTGCTCGCAAGGCGTATAGTTACCGTCGTGCGTGATCCAGGCGGTCTGATGCAACTGATCTCCGATAGGATCAATGAACAGATCAACGAAGAGGCCGCCGCTTCGGAAATTAGTCTTGAATTTTTTGTAAAACCAGTACTCGAACACGGTTCCATTATCGAGTATTATCTTGATGTACACGTAGTCGTTCGATACTTCGAATAGACGTCCTCCGAGGGGATATAGCGACATCAGCGGAGAGGCTTCCTCTCGTCCGGTTCTGTACGTGACTAAGCCGGATTCCGTGGCTATTATGACTTCTGACACTTTCATCCAGGATCTCCTCATGATTTTCATTACTTATGCCCTGTAGAGCCGTATCTTGCTCTACGGGTTTCCCAGCCTCTGTTTAATTGCGCGTCCCTCATGTGTTCCGATGCTGACTTGGATCCTTTACTTCGGAGGTGCCGTACCGCAGCTTGCGCGTCAGGTGGCTCTTTTTAGACTGGGCGGAAATCTCAGCCGGAGAGTATTTCTCCCGGCGTGTCTTCCACATCCTTTCAGAGATGGCCCTTCCAAAGTCCGGATCGGTGGCCCGCATGATAGCCACGACGAGAGTACCTACGCAAAGACACGCGCGGCTCATGTCTCGGACCTCCGGGATCTGCTGCCGAATGTGCATGAATTCCGAGTCGGTCATGGCTACGAGATTTGACGGCTCTACGTTGGTCCTGTCTCCGTCTCGGAAATGGACCTTGGTGGATGGCGGTAGCTTAGTGCGGTGAGCGGACTCCCAGATCTCGCGTATCAGATTGTTCCGCGAGCCCGTGGTGCATCGCCAATAGCCTTTGTTGCTCCACGTGTATACCAGCCCGCCGTAACGTAGCACCTCGTCCGCCCGGATCTTGCGCCCGCGCTTCCGGAACTCGCAGCCGCGTCTGCGCAGGATCTCGAAGACGCTCTGCCTGGTGACTCCGGCGCGCTGGGCTATGTGGCCGCAAGACATCCCGCGGGCGTAGGCGTCGATCATCCAGTCCAGTCCTCTGTCCTTCTTGCAGCTCAAATTTTTTCTCCGCCATCATCGTAAGGACACGGACCTGATGATATCGCCTGCAGCCGGGCTTTTTCCTTTTTTTCGCGTTCCAGCGCTGCTTTTTCCTGCTCCTTCGAAACGTTCGGCTCGAGGTATTGGATTCGGTCGCCGAACACGCCTCCGCGCGGTATGCCGCGTACCGTCTTGATGAAGGCGGTCTCGGCGTTGGCTGCATTGATGACACCCAGCCCTAGCTGTGCTATGGCGGTAGCTTCCTTCGGGTCCATCGTTTTGTCGCGGACTTTGCGCATGGCTTCGAGCATCATCTCGGATGCCTGAGACAGCATCGGCTTTTCATTCATCTCCATTTTTAACCTCCTTTTGTTTACTACGCATTTCCGCGCGGCGCTGGGCTCGGTTCAGCCCGAACATCTTTCCCAGCTTTGAGCGGCTGTCGTATTTAGAGACTTGCCTCTCGCGCGTCTGTTTTTCCGTCATGTCCCCTGCCGCGATAGGAACGAATAGTCTTTGCGACATTAATTCCTTTAATAGATTAGGATCGCTAAATTCTTGGATCTGTCCTGTTATTGGATTCATTATTTTCTCCTTTTTATGCCTTTTTCTGTGTGCGGAATTCAAATCCATAATGCCAGGAATGCGATGATCCAAATGAGACCTCATACATTTCCGTATCTTTTGGCATAATCTGGATTCGGGTAACGATTCGTTCTTGTCTCTCTCTGTCAGTCCTAAGAATTACCGTTTCACCTAAATTGTATTCCGTATTGATCATCATATTATGACCTACAAGGCTTTGCGTTCGTGATTTCGACCGAACATTTCTCGCCGCGCAGGAATGCCTTGTCTATGAGGCGAGTCAGTTCTTCGGATGCGCGATTCCAGATCTTGCCTACTACTGGGTCGCAGTTGAATGCCACTAGGATGCATCCTGATGTGTCTCCAGGTCCGTTTCCGCCGTGCATCAGGATGCCGCCGAAGTTCGGGACGTTGAGCAATAATGGCAGCCTCTTTTGAAACCGGGGGCTGATGGTCACTATTACGGCATAGATACCGGCGGGTATCGCCGTCTGGTGCGGAATCTTGACGCCAGCCGGACGAACGGTGTCCTCAAGCGTGTAGCAGAAGAAATGGCCGTCCATGTAGAGCTTGCCCAGGGTGCGGTCTGGACGGTAGATGTCGCGGAACAGTTGTAGTCTCATCTTTGTCTCCTTGAAAATTCGTCCCATCCGGTTTGCTGCTTGCCGGAAAGCGTATGCAGGGACTGGCACTTCCATTTCTTTCCATGGCGCCATCCTCTGTATTTGTTTGCCGCATGGAGGAGGTTGCGGGCTACGGTCACCAGGTGACCGTAATGCTCAGGACCCCGGCGGCAATCCAGTAGATGACCTTGCGCGCATCACCATTCCAGAACCAAACGATTGCCGTTGCAAAGTCTAACCCGATGAGAATAGTTGGAAATACACGGGGATCAATGTGCGCCAGCAGATTCAAAAAATTTGTCAGATAATTAATCATCGGCCACCTCCGTCTGTCCCTTAGATGTCGGATCTTTGCCGTCGATGATTGCGGAGTTGAAAGAGAGGACGAGTGCGCGGCTTGATGATTCGCTTTTGAGCGTGAACGAGTAATACTGCTTCGTGTTCTTGACCGTGATGCTGTCCTTCAGGAGCTTCATCGCCTTCTTCCATTCCGGCTCGTCTATCTTGTACTGCAGCAGCTTGAGTAGCATCGCCGTGTTGATGCGTCCCTTTTTGTCCACCTTGAACGCTCCTTGGATGACGACGGCGAGAGACTCGTCCACGCCGTCGAGCCTCGTGGAGATCCACTTGTCGATAAGCGTCTTGACCATCTGCAGCTGCTCGCTGAAACCGATGACATCGTCGATGCTGCGGCTTATCCGCATCGTCCCGTCGAACGAATCGATGGAGATGTTGCCGCGCCATCCTTCTCGCACCCTGTTGTCGCGTGCGAGATCGTCGAGATAGGCTTCCACTGCGGAGCAGAGGGTTTCCTTTTCCGACTTGATCTTGGCTTCGAGCTGGACTAGGCGTTTGAACGTCCGGGTCACTAGCGCGTCGCGCTTCTTGTCGAGGGGCTTGATGTATTTGGGTGGTACCGGGGTATTGGATGGGTCGATCCAGTTGCCGTCCTTGTCTATTCTAGCCATGATTGGCCTCCATTGTGGTGTGTTGTTTTACGTATTCTTCCGGGCGCGCGGCTCCCATTGCGGACAGCGCCGCCATGATCGCACGCACGTCCTTTTTTGAAATCCAGCGCAGTACGCTCACTCCTGCGATGCGGAAGCAGAACGCATCGAGTGCCGCCCTGCGTTCCCGCGCCGAAGGCATCCGCGAGACGGAGGCCCACATGGCCTCGATCGCCCGCAGTTGCCGTGGCGTCGCCTTGTCCTCGCGTTCCTTGAGGTCCTGGTATTTCTTGACCTTTCCGTGCGCCAGGCTTTCCAGGCTCTTTTCGAGGTCGTACCGTTGCCGTCCCGACAGGGCCTTGCTGCTCCGGACGCCGTAGCGGTCCATCAGCATGTCTCTATAGGCGGCGTCGTCCATCGCGGCGAGGCGCGCGTAGGCGTGGATTCGGCGGTACTGCATCACTATCTGTTCGCGGTTCATTCGGGGATCCCCTATCGTGCGATTTCGAGCATCTCGGACGCCTGCTCGAGCACGTCCTCGTCGAGGGAGGAGAGCGCGTTCTTCCGCATGATCTCGACAGACCAGCGGATGAGATGTGAAAGCAGCCGGAAGTTCCTGCGGCAGAGCTTGGCGCTAGCCGCCACGCATTTCGCGTCGAACGAGTCGAAACGGCTCCCGAGATATGCGCGGATGTCGTTGTCGTTGAGCGGCTTCGCCCGGCACGGCGCGCTGATACGGCTATAGAGCTGTGCGTAGTGCTCGCGGTCGCCCTGCACGTTCTTCTCGAGGCGGGGCATCCCGCAGAGGGCGAGGCCCACTTCCGCCTTGTCGTGCACGCGGCGGATCATTTCGAGCGCACGGTACGGGAGATGCTCCGCCTCGTCGATGATGATCATGCGGCCGGAGCCGAGCAGCTTGTCGACCACTCTCACCAGCTTCTGGTGCAGGCTCCCGCGGTCGTCGATCGCGAGATGCGCGCAGAGCTCGTCGAAGAGGGCACGCGCGGTGTAGCCGTGGTCAGCCTCGATGAGGATGACGCTGGAGTGTTCCTTCGCGAACGCCTTGAGGGCCGTCGTCTTCCCCGCCCCGGCGTCTCCCGTCAGCATGCCTGCCACCCGGTGCGTCAGGACGAGGTCTAGGAACTTGTGGATGGTAACGTAAGTAGACGTGCGGATGACCCCGCCGTCCTTGCACTTTGTGGCCTCGCGGGTCTCCTCGATGCGGAGGAAGTCCGCCACCTTGTCGGCGATGCTCTGCGCATCTCCGCCGTACGTGCCCTTGATGAAGTAGCTGAGCGTCGCGTTGCTGATCCCGCACGCCTTCGCCACCTGCGCCTGGGAAATTCCCTTCGCGAGATAGTCCTTGAGCTGTTGGATGATTTCTTCCATCTGTAATCTCCTTGTGTTAAGCGTTCTTGGCTATGGGTTCCTCGTCGTACAGGCCAGCGAGCTTCCGGTGTCTCGGAGCGTCCGCAGGAGGTATGAGGTCGATGATCGCCGGGTTGCCGACCTTGGCGTCCTTGGCGATGGCCGAGGCATCCGCATCGTGCCGGGTGAGCGCTATCGCGCCTCCTTCCGGGATCGATACGTCCGGCGTCGCCACGGCCGCCTTGAGTGCGTGGATGTAGTCGGCCGCCTGCGTCCTCGTCATTTCCGGCACGAGCTCCTTGAGGAGCTTCTCCTCGTGCCGCCGCCGGGCCACGCCCTCGGCTATCGCCGCCTTGCCGACCGCGTCGTCGTCGCGGACCATCGCGCCGACGGCCTCCACGAGCGAGCACGTGCCGATGAACGATCCGTCGCTCTCGTATGCATGGGCGGTGCGCATGTCGTCCGGGTCGTAGCGCACCGTGATCTCGCGTCCCTTGCGTACCGGCATCCATTCCGCCCAGTAGACGGTCTCGAGGGCCGCGATGCGGAATCCCGTGGCGGTGATGCGTCCGCATACCGTCCGGCTCGTCAGCATGGCGAGCGTGTCCTCCGTGAGCCTGCGCATCGGCTCACGCCGCGCGATCTCCTCGTTCCAGAGCGCCGCCCGCGACTTTCCCCTGTGTATCTTCCCTGAACATGGCAAACCGGGGAACACTTCCTTCAGGTACTCGTCGGCGAGCGCCGCGAATTCCTCGAACGTGAGTATGTCGCCCTTCTTGATCACGGCCTTCAGCGGCTCCGGCTTCTCGACCACGGTGCCGCCCTTGAAGCTGTTGAACAGGCGGTCGAACCCGTTCTTGATGACCAGGAACTGGCGCTCGATCACCTTGGCTCTCGCGTTGCGGACGATGGAGAAGTGCATCTTGAGGCCGAGCCTGGCAGCGAGCGATTCCGCGTACTGCTCGTCCTCTATGATCTTGTGCCCGCGGGACTGTCCGGAGAAGTCCTTGTTGCGGTATTCCCGGCCGTTGTCCACGTAGATCTCGTCCGGCATCCCGTAGCGCCCGATGCCGTTGCGGAGCGCGCGGAGCGTGTTCTCGGTTCCGGGAGAGGATACGTGGAGCTGCCATCCCATCGGCATGTAACTCTTGAAGTCCAGGAAAAGCGTGATGTAGCAGGTCTTCGGGATTTCGTATTCGGGGGTCTTCACGAACACGTCCCACGTGCGCGTGTCGCCCACCCACACCTGACCCGCCCTGAGGTCGGAATAGTCGCGCTCGATGTAATTTCCCTTGTTGTCGTAAAACTTCTTCTTGCCCTCGCGGGCATAGTAGATCACGTCGGGCGATACCTCGCGGTTGAGCCTGCGGGTGAACGCGGACGGGCTCGGGAACGACCTGATGTCGTCGGCCTCCCCGCGTTCCCTCGCATACCCGAACGCGATCATGCGGGCGCACGGCACGGATAGCTTGTTGGCCGTGAGGTAGGCCTGCCTGAAGTCGTCGAACCATGCGTCGCGCACGGTGGACGGCAGGATCGCGCGGCTGTTGATGAGGGCCATGCTGCCGCACTCCGCCACCAGCGAGCGCTGGCGGTAGATGCTCTGCATGCTCGTCCGTTGTCCGGGATGGTCGGCGTTCCACACCTCGACCCAGCGCGAGAGCTCGCTCGATCCGGAGATGCCCTCGCACTTGGAGAGGATGGCGGCCCACTTGTCGTAGTTCCGCTTGGCCCTGTTGTTGGCCCGCTCGTAGGCGCGGAGCGTCGTCTCGATGTCGTCGGCGCCGGTCCGTTCAGGGACCACCGCCTGCAGGTCGGGGAGAGTGCGTAGGATGTACCTGTCCGATGCCTCCTTGGGGAGCGAGCGGACGTTGACCTCCAGCACCTTGCGGCCCCTGTCCTCGCGCCACCGGTACTCCCACAGGGAGAGCCGGTTGCGGACGTGCCGCTCGCTTATCCCGAGGAGCTCCGCCACCACGGCGGTGCCTACCCATACCGGATTCATGCGCGGCCCTCCGCCGTTAGGGCGTGCCGGACGGCGCTACCGTCCTTGAAGTGCGCGCCGCAGAAACGGTGCCCGTTGAGGGTGATGTGGCTCTCCGCGCCGCAGAGCTCGCAGCGCCTGGTGTACTTCACTTCGACGTGCCGCCGCACCGGCGGAAGCTGTGCCGTGATTATTGTGTCCTGCATGATGTACTCCTTATTATTCAGGTTATGCCGCGATCGGCGCGGCAGGCGTTGGAGGGACCGGCTACTTGCGCGGAGCCTTGAGGCTGTCGATGTGCGCGAGCAGCATGTTGAGGTGGTCCATCTGGTCCATCGCGTCCTGGATCGCCGTGTGCGCGGGTTCCGCCTTCGGCTTCTTGACCTCCGGGAACATCGCCCTGAGGGTCCTGTAGTCGCGGGATTCCCAGTATTTCCAGGGGATCTCCTCGCCTATCCTGCGGTAGTAACCGGCGAGGATGACGAGGTCTAAGTCGGAGCCGCAGCTCCATACGCGGACGCCTCCGCACGCGTCGCGGGCTGCGTGGATGAAATCCGCGAGATCCCGCAGGGCCTCCCCGATGGCCGCGCGGTGGTAGTTGTCGGCCATCGTCCTGCGGGCATCGGCGTCCCGGAGCAGCCACCACTGGACGGTCTCCGGGTCTATGCGGCCTCCCGCCTCGATGGCAGACGACAGGCTGACGTTGATGTCCAGCAGGCGCTCGAGGCCGCCGATGACAGCGACAGCCCCGATCTCGGCCACGCACGCGTCGGGCCCCTGACCGAGCGTCTCGATGTCGATCATCACGTTCACCGGCGGGCGCACGTCCCCGCTCTTTTCGGCCGCTGCCCGGATTGGTACCTGGACTCCCCTGAAAATAGGGTCGATGAACGTCTTCTTGTCCTTGGTTTCCTGTCTCATGGTGTCGCCTCCTGTGTTTTTAAAGCATTGTTTAAAGCATTGTCATCCTTCTCCCCGAACTTCTCGACGGGCTTCGCGTCGTCGTATGGCTTACCGCAGAACGGGCAGAAGCTCGGCTTCACCTGCGGCAGATGCTTTCTCGACGGCTTGGTCTTGACCATCGTGATGAGGACCGTCTCCTGATACGTCCCCTTCTTGAGGTCGAACCATTCGCCGGTCTTGATCTGCACGTTATTCTCCATCAGGCCTTCGTTCATCTGTTTCAAGCAATCGCAACTCATCCGATCGCCTCCAGTGCCTTGGTGAGTAAGTATGCGAGGTAGTCCTTGTTGGTGGGGAACGTGTGCCCTTGGACGGCGAGGCGTTTCTTTGCCTCGTTTAATTTGTCCGTGAGGGGCTTCGGCAGGCTCGCGGAGATGATGCGAGGGAATAGCTCGACCTGCGCGGACGGCTCCTCCGCTGCGCCTGCCTGCGTCGGCGCTGGCGTGTAGTCGAGCTTGCGCGTCACCTTGTAGTGGCCCGTCTTGCGGATTTCCGGGAGGACTTCCTCCACTACCCAGCCCTCGAACTGCCGCGCTTCTTCCTTCTTGGACCTAAAGATGAGGCGGTAAAGGTCAGGTTCGCCGATCGCGATCATCGCCTGTTTGCCGCCGTCCGTCTCGATGTCGATCTTGTGCGCGAGTTCCTTGCCTTCCGCAAGGTCTTCCTCCCGGGCTACCTTGTCGCAGTGCATCTGGATCGCCTGCGATGTGTTCTTGTATCCGAGGATTCCGCAGACATCGTCGGCCACGAACCATACGTTCCCGTTCTCTTCGCGTAGGCGCACCTCGTTGCCGTTGAATAGACGGGTGCGGTATTGGTGGGCCGCCTTACCCTTGTCGGAATAGAGGGCGTAATTCACAGGGGATGCCTCTAGCATCGTGCTAGCCTGGGATTGCCAATCCTGCTCGTCTTTTCTACCGCGTGGCAAGAAATTCGGTGGCAAAGGGTATATCGTTTTAATAGACCCTTCCGGCTCTTTTTCGGGGTTGGTCTGCAATTTTTTCGATGTCATTATGCAACCTCCGTCTGCATCACTCCGAGGTCTTTTAGGATAGGAGCGATCTGGTGGTTCACTCGGTATCCGGTGGCGACTTCCCTTATGTACTGGGCATCGTAGGGCTTTCCGGCTACCCTAGAGACTTCCAAGGCGACCAATCGCCACGAGAAAGTCTTCTTGATGAAAGGGGTATTGTCCATTCGTTCTCCGTGTTTTGCTATTCTTTGTTTAGTAGTGGTTGCTAATAACCACTACATAACACAATTTAACACTTGGATTACACAATGTCAAGTACTTTTGATAAAAAAGTGTTAGAAAAAATACGATCCTTTGGTATGGAGCGATTTGGAAGCATGCAGAATTTGGCCGCAGCTATGGGCGTAAGGCCACAAAATCTGAGTGCATACCTTAAAGGAGAGCGTAAGATAGGGCCTAAATATTGGTTAAGATTGAAAGAAATAGGATTCTTTTTTGACGATGAAAAAAACACAAATTGTGTAACTAACGCAAAGAGTAATACAGATATTGACTTTGCTGGAGCTATAGAGTTGGCAAACACATCTGCGGTTCGTCTTGCCCAACTAATGGGCGTCCCGTTTGAAACCTTCAACAAATGGATTAATGGAACGGAATCTCCTAATATCGAAGAATTAGCTCGCTTATTTAATCTTGTGATAGCTATTGCGTTAGCACGTTGCAAGGAAACCAACCACACCCCTGTAGAACGGCAAGTTGCCGGGTAATCAATCGATATTCAAACGTCATTGAGATAGAGTTCAAACCATAATCAAGGAGCAATGAATGAAGCTTCATTCGAAAAAAACGACGGTCTCTATTTTATTTATATACGCCGTGCTTGTAGGGACTCTGTGCTCCTGCGGCGATGACGCTAGCGACCGGAAAGAAGAGGCCGAATACAATACGAACCGAGTGTCCGTCTATCTCGAGCAGGTCTTCTATCTCGATTCGGTAGGCACCGTCACGGAATTGACCTACGAAGCCATGAAGCGTAGCTTTATCCGCAGGAACATAAGCAAAAAAGACATGATGGACATGATAGATTATGCGAAGGATCATTATTCGCGGAAGGGCACCGCCTGCCTGACGATGAAAACGAATGGAGATCTAAGCCCCGATGTCGAAGAAAAGATGGAACTCATATTTTCCACCGCCTGCTCGTCTTATGGTTATAAATTGCAGGACATTGCGTTTTTTGAAGAGTATGTAAAGACTCGAAGGAAAAGCGCGAGGATAAAATCGGACCGGGCCGATTCCGCCGCGACGGCGTACAAGGCTCTGGCGGCTCTCATGATCGGGAAAATGACCGCGGATCTCAAGAGTATGGCGGGCGATAACGGGGGTAATTAAAAAAAAGTGAAGAAAACTATTGCAAACCTAAAACTTTTAGGTTATATTATTGACATGACCGGCAATGAAGCCGCGAAACAAGACGAGGATAACAAAATGAAAATAGATCTAATCGTAAGTAACGGGCAGTATGAATCAGCAGCTGAAAAAATAACAATCACCGCGACAACGTTCACGGGCTTTTTTCGCCGCGTCGATCAGATCAAAAAAGAGCATGCCGTCTATGGGGACAACTGGGCTGGATGGATTGACGCCGATGTCGCCGTCGCATCGAACGGGGACGAATGGGGATCCAATCAGATCATAGGAGGCAGATGGTGCCATCCGGCTAATGGCTGGATCGTCGAAGATCCGAGCACATCGGGAGAGGGTAGATGTTGCACGTACAAAGAGGCTTGGGATATGCTGCAAAAGGAGGCCGACCATGCACAAGTTTGAACCAGGTAAATCATACGTCGGAATACAGCCCAGCAGCTACCGTCTAGGCTCCGATCTTCCTCCGGTGAGGATCGCCTGCACGCGGAGGACCAAATGCTACATAACGCTGCAGCTCGACGGATACCCGCCAGCGCGGATATACAAGAGCCCGGATCATCCGGGTTTCGAACCGGGAACAGGAATCGAGGCCGTATATCCGGACTACAAGTACTATTGGCTCCCGAAGATTGTCGAAGCAAAAGAATGGAGGATGAACGATGAGCAACATTAAGAGCGCCGAACACTACGAACAGGCCGGAGACAAATTAACGGGACGCCCGGCGCTGTCCGCATACGTCCATGCCCAGAACGATGCGATGTCCCCTCCGGTAACTCCGGCCGCCATGGACATGTGGAGGCGGCTGCAACGCAAGATGGTGGATGTGCTCGATGATATGGAGGCCTCGGACGCCAACAAGGGCCGGGCCACCAGCGCCGCGAAACGGGCCTCGTCGCGGGCTAATGGACTGCTGGGAGGACGGCCGCGAAAGACGCCGGATTAATAATTCTTTCGGCCCTTTGTTGCTTATTTTTTGTGATTGTGTTAAATTTGTATCATGCGAGCGGCGTGGGAATCATTGACGGCTGACGATTTTCCGGGCGATCTGCGGTGGATCGCGTGCTCTTGCGGCGTCGAGGTCGCGCGCAAAATCTGGAACAAGTTCATGGGGTCGTCGGTTCAGTGTCCTTCGAGGTTGCCGCGGGAACAGGCGATCCAGTACATGAAGGAAAACTACGATCAGCCGGTGCACCGCCTCGCCCTCGACACGGGGCTTTCCGAGCGGACAATCTATAGATACATGAATTCCCGTCCGCACGTCCGCGACGACAAGGCACAGATCAGTCTTTTCTAGGCCGGTCATTTGGTCAGATGATCCGCTATCGTCTGCTTGGCATAGTCCAAATCTTCCTCCTGGATAACCATGTACGGCTTCGCCGCGATCTTCGATCCCGGATGCTTTACTTTCCGTACCAGCACCTGTTTGCCTTCCATCCCGAACGCCAGCGCGCGGCCGTTGCGCGCCTTGATCTCGTGGGGCTTCGTCGTCCCGCCGTTGTTCTGGATCCGCGCGTACACCATGGAGGTCTCCAGGCCCGCTGAAGTGCCGTCGCTGACTTCGTGGATCGACCTGCGGAGGTGACCGGAGCGGTCCAGCGTGGTGCCCTTTTCCTTTCCCTTGAGCTTGCCTCCCGCATACGTGGGGGGCCTCTTCGCATCGGCCCATCTCTTGGACCCTCCCATGATCGATCCGGGCGCGCTGTAACGGCCTCCGTCGTCGAAGTTCTTTTGTACGGAATTTGCGAGCTCGGTCGCGATCTTCCTCATGGCCGGGGCCATGTTCTTCGCCTTGCCCTCGATCCCCTGGATGAGCACCCGGGCCTTCGAATCGTCCACCTTGCATTCGATCATTGCTTTTCCTCCGCACTTTGATTACATTTAAAGAGAAGAGTGTATTGAGTCAGTGGAAAGAGGTTGACCACTTAGGGAATTTACGCAAGTATTTGCCTCATGTAAGAGTTCGCCGCCTTACCTTACGCCCTTCTATTTTATGATACTTTTTGGGTCGAGCGCCTGGGCTCCTACAATCGTAGCCGTCTTGAAAACCATCTTGTCGCTTTTCGGATTTTCCTGGTTGAAGACGATCTTGTACCGGACCTTTTTCTTTTCCATTTTTTTTGCGGTCTGCATTTCTCCGTCGAAGGGCTCCGAATAGTATACGAGCCCTTCCTCCGGCGTGTACGTCGGCGTCCATCTGTCGAGCAGCTCCGGGATGTCGGCGATGATCTCCTTGGGTGCGCCGTTGTGGTCTGGGCGCAGCGCGTGCAGGAGTTGCCTGTCCTCTACGCCCAGGATGCTGGTGTCGAGGTCGAGTTGCCGGCCCGCCCTATCTTTCTTTGTATTCAGGATCTTGACGATCTTTTCGGGGAGCATTCCGACGGCGAACGAGCTGCCGTTGGGACGGTGCAGCCCGGCCTCGGTGTCTACGATGAGCTTGAAGGAATCCTTGAGGCTCCCCTCGAGCTGTCCGCGCAGCGTCTTGCGCGCGGCCTCCTCGGGCATGTCGGCTATCTTGGATTCGAGCATCTGCTGGTACTGTAGGCTGTAGGAGCCGGGCGCGTAGTCCCAGCCGGGAGAGGTGTACACGACGCTGTTTCCCACCCTGTAGCCCGTCACGTTGACCCGTTTGCCCTGCACGGTCACGGTCTGCGTCACGTAGTCATCCGGCCTGCTCTCGCGGACTACGTCGTCAACGGGACGCCTGTACTTGCGCTCGAGGGCGCGCTTGTCCAGCGCCTCCACCCGGCACTCGCATCCCCAACCGTTCGGAGCGTAGTGCGTCTGCCAGAAAGGATCGTCGTAACGGAATACCAGATTGTGCAGCTTCTGGTGTTCCGGCCGCCGTGTCGGTCCGTTCGGCTTCGCGACGTAGCGCCAGTACGGCGCGTCCTCCGCCTTTGCCGTCATGGTTTCGTAGTGCCCGGCGGCGTATGCCGATTTGACGTTGGTGTCGTAGATGTTGCGCAGGCGACGGTGGTCTATCTCCACGTCGCTGACCTGTCCGGTCTCCTTGTTGAGCTGCTCTCCCTTGCCCCACCATCCCTTTTCCTTGAGCGTGGGTATTATGTTGTTCGCGAAGTCCTGGTAAGGCATGCCGTCCGCTATCGATGATTTGAGGGCTTCCTGGATGTCCTTGACGAGGTCGAGGCTGGTGGCCTTGGCCACGACGAATGCGCGGTCGTGCGCGTGCTGCATCGTGTCGGACCAGTCCCAGTGCGACTTGGGACCGACCGGGACTTTCTTCCGGAAATAATCCACGACGTTCTCCGGCGGTTTCCCGAAGAGCGTCTTTACTTCCGCCTGTAGGTCCTTGTCAGGCATCGGCCCTGCCCTGCATCTCGGATAGCAGCAGGCATTTAGTGACCGACTGCTCGAGGGCCTTGGAGGACAGGTTCGGCACGGCCTTGTTCAGCGCGGCCTCGAACTCCGGATAGGTTCCGGAGCTTTCCGCGAGGTCGATGATGGGTTTCGCGAGTTCCGCGATCTGATCCTGCAGCTCCTTCGGCGAGAGGTCGGCCAGCATCTGCCGGACGTTCGATTTTAATTCACCCTCCGCGAAGCAGCCGCAGCCATGGTGATCGTGCCGGTCGCCCTCGGCGAACGAGCCGCCCGGAGCGCTCTGCTGCGACGGGTCCACGACGTCGAACTGATCGTCCGGGATCTCGTATGTGTTGGAAAAGTAAGCCTTGCGGAACCGTACCCCCAGAGCCGACAGTTTGGAGTCCCGCTCCAGCCTCGCGGTCTTGAGGTCCTCGGGCATGACGATGTCGAACCACGGTATCAGGGGATCGTCGGGCCAGTTGATGCCCCAGATCCAACGGAGCAACGTGTTGACGCTCTCCTCTATCATCTGCGCGTCGTCGAGCGCGAGATCCGTGCGGACGTCGTTGTGCACCGTGGCCATGGCCTGCGTGCCTCCGGCATTTGTCTGCTCGGTGGTCAGGGTCTCGCCGAGCCACGCCTTCGACACCTCCTGGTTGGAGTCCTGGATGATGCTCTGGTGGATGTTGTCGCCAGAGGTGCCCGTGCCCTTGGGTTCGAGCACGTCCACCGATCCGTTGGCTGGGATGACCGCCACTGCGTCGCGGACGAGGCTCCTGAGCATTTTCAGGAGCGAAGACTTCTCCGTTTCCGTCGCGCCGCCGGGAAGCTTCCCTACGGCCTTCGGTATCCCGTATTTTTCCGCGAGGAGCATGCGGAACTTGAGGCCGCCGCGCTTGAACATCAGCGGCCAGAAGCAGCGGCTCATCACGTTTTCGCCGTAGGGGTTGATGTCGCTAGGCGCGCGGCGCGTGACGACGAATTTCCGCGGCGGCATGGCCTCGCGCGTGCCGTCCTTCTTCTGGAACAATAGATTCCCGTCAGCGTCGAACAAAAACCATTCCTGCTTGCGCTCCTTGATGGCCATGGGCATGATGATGTCGCCCCACGGGGACGGGCTCCAGCCCCACACGATCTCGTGCACCGCGTAGCCGAAGTCGATAGCGCGCAGCATCTGGGAGATCGTGCCGCGGAACCCCGACGAGACCTTGTTCGCTCCGGAGACGGTCTGGCTCGATCCCGCGGGCGACAGCTTCCAGAGGTATTCCTGGACCCACTTGACCTTGGCCTGGTCGCCCTCGTCGGACGACAGCTGCCATGGCCGCGCGGTGACTGCTGCGTACCGCTTGCTCCGCACGCTGTCCATGTGGGCGTCCACCATCTCGCGGTAGACCTTTATGTTTCCGCCCAGCTCGATGAGGATCTTGTCCGGGTTGGGGAGGTATTCGAGGAGGGAGGTGTATTCCGCGGCGCCGGGCGTCGCTATCTCGGTGTCCGTCAGTATGGCCGTCTGTTCCGTGTTTTGCGCCTGCCGGCGTGTCTTTTTGCTCATCGTCCGTTGCTCCTTGTCCAGACCCCGTTAAAAACCCGTTCAAACGCGTTCAATTTCGATTTGTTTGTTCCGGTCGGGGAAACATGGGTGTTGAAAAAACAGGGCCTTAGAATGCCCTTAGAATCGGTTTGCATCGAAGCCCCCCAGGTCGACGTCGAAATGCGCCGCGAACGGGTCGATGCCTCCGGGGATGCCGAGCGGCATTTCCGTTTCCGCCTTGTCGGCGGACTCTGTCCTGATGTCCGGCCTTCCGCCGTCCGGATTGCGTGCCGCCATGCTCAGGAGGGCGAACGACCAGAACGCGTCGCCGTGCCCGTTCTCGTCCGCCTTGGCGTCGTAGCGCGCGTTGCCCGCGGCGGTGACGACCTTCTTCACGCTGTGCAGCGATTCGCGGAGGAGTGTTTCAAGCTTCACCTTCGGCCGCTTCAATCCCTTTTTAATCGGCCTTGAACCGCCATCCAGGTCCAGTTCGATTTTCGTCCGGTCCGGTATCGCGATCCGGCAGTCCTGCAGTTCGCGGTCCAGCTGGATCGCCAGCGACTCCTTGACCGGGCCGGTGAACCGCACCGCCTCGACCATGGAGCCGTACTGCTCCTGCGCCCGCTCGGTGTACTGGTCGCCGAGTCCTGTGGCGTCGATGCAGGCCCGCACCATGTTCGGGAGGGCCAGGTATCCCCACAGTATCTTTTCCTGTTCCGTCCATCGTTTCTTGACGAGCACGTCCACCGCCCGCGTGACCAGCCTCCCGCCGACATCCTCGGCCACGACGATGATCGACAGGTGGCGGCGCCGTGCCACGTCCTGCGCGAGGTAGAGGGGACCGCGGCATTTGCGCGGGTCGGCCAGTATGCCGCCCTCCATGCACGAGTCTATCAGCCTGTAGCTGAGGTAGCTGCTCGCCTCGTCCTGCGGGTTGCACATGCACTCCTCTTGCCACACGTCCTCGGTGAGGCATAGGTTGTGCTCGTTCTCGACGAATTCTTCCCGCTCCGCTTCCGTGCTGGGACGCCCGAGGATCTTGTCGAGGAGCCCGCTTTCCACCGCGTCCGGGAGCGTGATCTTGTGGACGCTCCCCTTGAGCGTCCTTTCCCGTATCTTCTTTATGAGCTGGTTGAATGTGCTGTTCACGCCGTGGTGCGTGGAGATGATGCGGATGTCGTAGCCCCACATGGCCGAAAAAGCTGCTGCCGCCCACATCTCCGCCGCGGCCTTGTGGTGCGCGGCCTCGTCCCACACGATCTTTCCACCTTTAGATCGAAACGCAGTCGGTGAACTAGAGAGAGCTACGATGCGGGATCCGTTCTGAAATTCCACCATCGTGGCCTTGAGGCCCTTGCCCTCGTCGGCGATCTCGAGCCCCTCGATCTCGCTCGCGTCGATCTGCGAGATGGCGATGATGGAGGCGTTGAGTCCGCGGATCCACGCGGAACAGTCGCGGATGTACTCGTCCGCCGCAGTGAGGTCGGCCGAGGAAAAGTATACGGCGAGGCCCGGTTTCTCGGTGCAGTCTAGCACGTCCTCGAACGACTGCGTCCAGGTGCCGCCGCAACGGCGGCTCTTCTCCCATATCTTCAGGCGCGACTTGTCGTTGAGCCAGTCGCGCTGATACGGGAGGAACAGGTCGAGCGACGGCATGTCCATCAGCGTACCCCGAGAGACTGCTTTATCTGGGCTATCGCGGCGGCCTTCCTGTCCTCCGCGTTTTTTCCGCTCGGTTTCGCGAGTCCCTTCTCGATTTCCTTCGCCTGCTCCGCCGCCTGCAATACGCGGTTCAGGGCTGCGTAGCGCGACGTCGACACCTGTTTCCCCGCTTCCTCGTCCTTTCGTATCTGCTTTGCCATCGCGCAGCCCAGTGAGTATAGTTCGGTGTAGTAGGCTCCCGCGTCGCCGTCGAGGCGGCTGCGTTCGTCGTCCCACTTGTCCTCTCCCTTCCAGTTCTGTAGCGTCCTCACTGCAACGTCCAGCTCCAAGGATATGTCCTTGATGGCCATGTGATAGACGACGTACATGTTCTTAGCCTGCTTGCGTGTCTCGTCGCTCTTCGCCATCAGATCCCCCCCCTCGAAGACTTGATGAGGCGTTCCTGCGTCTCGTAGCAGCACGCCTTGATGGCGTCCAGGCTGCGCTTGTTGTCGTCCACGTACTGTTGGAACAACTGCTCCCATCGTTTCTGCTCCGTCTCGGCGTTCGCGTCCCATTTATTCTGTTCATGCGTATAGAAGATCACGAGCATCACGGCGAATACTATCCCTACGCCCAGCTGCTTCAGCGCCGCCACCCAGAAATTGGAGTCCACGGGTAGCGGGGGCTGCTGCTGCGGCTGATAATAGGGCTGCTGGTACATCGGCTGCTCCGGATAGCCGGGATATCCTCCCGGCTCCTGCTGTGGGGGATAGTTGTTCTGCGGAGGGTATTGTTCACTCATCTGGTACCTCCGCACAAATATATGGCCGGAGGCACTGACATCGCGGATGACCGCGTCATCCGCTCTTTCGGGATTACAGGGGTAACTTTGGTGCATGAGCAAAAAGAAAACAGTCACGCCGTCTAACCCATGGATGAAGGCGTTCCGCACCGGGACGTTCCGGTCCATGGACGGCACGGAGCATAACTTTTCGGAGCAGGACCTCAAGGACCTTAACGAAGGCATTCAGGGGCAACTTAAGGAAGGGTTCGAGCCAGCCGTGGTCAAGGGCCACCCCAAGGTGGACAGCCCGCGCGAGGCGTCCGTGGTCGATTCCCGGCTAGCCGACGATCCCAAGCTCGGCAAGGTAGTCGAGGTAAAGATCGACGAGGTCAACCCCGAGTTCGCGGAGGAAGCCCAGAAGGGCCAGTGGAAATATTTCTCCGCCGCCGTCTATAAAAATTTGAAGAAGGGCCTGCGCCATCTCGGCGCGCTGGGCGCCAATCCGCCCGCGATGAAGGGCCTCGAGCTCGCGTTCGGCGAGGGTCTGTTCGCGGAGATCGACAAGGGCGAGAATCAAGAAGACATCATTTGCTTCGCCCAGGAATTTCAGTGGGATACTCTCGTCCCCACCTCCGTGTTCCGCAGGCTAGTCTGGGCAATCCAGGGGCTCGGCACTCTGATGCGCGGCCTGCGCGAGCAGGAGATCGCTAAGAACGGCATCGAATCCGCCGACAAGGTCTTCCCGAGCTCCGCCGTCTCGCAGCTCGAGAACGCGGACAGCATCCTCGACGGCTCTAAAGATTTTCCCCGCGTGCCTCCGGCGCCTCCCGCGCCGTCGGGTACTGCGGGCGACTCCAGTTTTGCGGAGGGCGGCACGCCCTCCGAAGGACATTCCGAGGGCACCGATAAGCCTGCGGCAGGCCAGCCTACGGCTCCTGCCGCAGGCAGCGACGGTGCCGCCGGTGGATCTACTCCCGCCCCGCAGACTATCGGGTCCTCTCCAAACGCTCCGGAGGCCAAAGAGCCGCAAGGAAATGCCGAGGAGACGGCCCGTCTGCAGGCGGAGAACGAGGCGCTGAAAGCTAGGCTGGCTTCCGCCGAGAAGGCGGAATCCGACCGTGCGGCGTTCGCCGAGTTCGGCGGCAAGCTGGACGCGGCCCAGAAGGAGGGCCGCCTCAACGCCGACCAGCGAAAGAAATTCGAGCAGATGTTCGGAGCCGTCCGGATGATACCGGTTGACGGCGAGGGGTGCTTCGGCGAGGGTGACGGCAAGGTCAACCCGATGACGACACTCTCGGATACGCTCGCGGCGATGCCCAAGATCGTCGAGTTCGGGGAGCGGGCCCAAGAAGGACGAGGAGCCGCTGAATCCGCCGAAGAATATGCCCAGAATCTCACGAAGTACATGAGCGAGCAGAAGGCCGCAGGCCGTGAACTCAATTTCGCCGAAGCCAGCGAAGAATACACCAAAACAAGGAGCTCCTGATGAAGAGCATTTTCAATTACACGGCCGTAGGGTCCGTCCCGAAATTCAGGGTCGTAAAGATGGATGGAGAGTCGACAAGATCCGTGGCCACTGCGCCATCTGACGCGCTTGCCGGAGTATCTGACGACAATGACGTCGCTGATGCAGGCAGCCTCGACGTGGTCGAGGATGGTGCGCACATGGTACAGCTCGGCGGGACTGTCGCGCTGGGCGACTTTCTGACTGCGGGTGCCGCCGGTAAAGCCGTTAAGTGCCCAGCAGAGGGCAACTATTTTGGACGCGCCAAGCAGGCAGGGGTTGCGGATGACATCATCCGTTATAATTCGGCCCTGGGCAAAATGGGAATCGTGCCGAACTATTCCGTGTCTCTTCCGTCCGGGACAGGCTATACGGCGGCTTTCGTGGACGGGTCCTCTTCCGTCGCAGCATCCGGATCCAGCGTGTCCTTCACTGTCGCGGCAGCGGAAGGTTATGCCGTCTCCGCAGTCTCGGCTAACGGGATTGCGCTCGTAGCAACCGCAGGCGTGTATTCGATCGAAAACATCACCAACGACATCACCGTTGCGGTCACCGCAGCGGCTACTTAAGGAGTTGATAAAATGATTAAAAGCATTAAGAAATCGAACGCTATCCTTCTGGTCCTGATGGTGCTCGGAGCTATCGGAGTGGTTGCCGGAGCTGACAACTTGACCGTTCTTGGTGTTCCTCCCATTATTGCGGATCTGTTCGCGAATGGAGGAGCTATGATCTGTCCTGCATTTGCCATCACCACGGAGCAGACAGGTCTCGTTATCGCGTACAAGAACGAAGAACTCATCGCAGACAAAGTCTTCCCGATTTCCGAAAAAAAGAGTTCGCATCTGAATTTCAAGTGGCATAAGGCCTCTTTAGGTGATGCGTTTACGGTGCCCGATACACAAGTTGGCCGAAAATCCAGGCCCAACCAAGTAACCTTCGATGGTACGGACGAATCCGGTCTTGCACGGGCGTTCGGACTAGAATATCCTGTACCTCAAGAAGATATCGATGAAGCTGCGCCAGCGATATCGAACTATGTCAACCGCAAACTGTTGCAGCTGATGGACCGCGTCCTGCTAGGGCGCGAAATCCGGATCTCTTCGATGGCACAGAACCCAGCAAATTATGCATCGGATCAAGTGTATGCTACTGCTGCAGGCGACAAATTTACGGACAGCAGCTCCAATCCGCTAAAGTATCTCAGAGCTAAGATGCTGAAAGCCTATGTACGTCCGACTAAAGTGATCTTTGGCCCTGAAGCGTGGGAAGCTTTCGCGACGCATCCAAAGGTCGTTAGCGCAGCATTTGGCAATTCTGGAGAAAGCGGAATTGCCACCCGTGAGCGTGTAGCGCAACTGCTTGAAGTCAGCGAGGTCATCGTTGGAAAGTCTTGGGCAAATTCGGCTAAACTTGGTCAAAAGCCAGTGCTCGAACGTACATGGAAAGACAATGTCATCATGCAGTATGACAGTCCGCTGTCTGACCAAGAAGACGGGCTTGCCTATGCCCGATCAGTCCAGATAGGCGCACGCGTCGTAGAATCCTATGAAAGCAAGGAACAGGGGCTTCGCGGTGGGTTCATACTAAAGGCCGGCTTCTACCATGGCGACGTCATTCTTAACGAATACTGTGGCAGCTTACTTACGGGTGTGATCTAGGCCGAAAATGAACTACTGTACGCTGGAAGACATACGGGGGCATCTGCCCGATAACCGGCTGGTCGAGCTGACGGATGATACCAATCCTAACTCGACGGGGGTCATCGGCACGGCCGTAGTAGGAAAGGCGATCGAGGAGTCGTCGACTCTCATCGATTCCTACATCGGCAAGCGGTACGCTTTGCCGCCCCCAATGGTCCCCAGCGTGCTCAGGATGATCTGCATTGATTTTTCGATCTGCGCCCTGTACGACAGGCGCGCGGAACTGATCGTCTCCGAAGGCATGGAGGCACGGTATAAAAAGGCCATGGATGTCCTCAAGAGCATCGCCGCGGGCAACACCGTGCTGGACATACCGCTCAAGGCCGACGAGAGCAGCGGATCGGAGGATTCCTTCGCCGCCGTCTATGACGCCGGCGAGCCGTGCTTCACGATGGATAACATGAGGTTCTGATGACCGATTCAAGCGCGATTGAACAGGCTATCAAGGCCATTTTCACGGACGAGCCCAATCATCTGTTCCAGAAGGTCGACATATCCAAGATATCGACCTCGCTCTCGAGGCCTGGATTTTCCGTGGCGGTGATCGGCGGCAAGGACGAATGCCCGGTCATGGACGGATCCGTGATCAAGGAGACCCTGAAGATCATAGTGACCTTGGTCGCGAGCAACGTGGCAAGCGAGGAGGAGAGGCGAAAGGCCGTCCTCCCGCTCGTCAGATACTGCCAGACGCTGCTCACCGGTCAGACGCTGGGGCTGGACGACATCGAGCCTCTGCGCCCCACCGAATGGACTGACGTGACCACCAGGGACGACATGGACAGGGCGCTGATCTTCGTCGAGGTCTATTTCGAGACCGCGACGGAATTCAGCGTGCGGACGGGATCGGAACAGCAGCTCGTGTCCCTCATGCACTATTTCGACGATGCGGCCGGCGAAAATGTCGAGTCCGCGGACGTGACTTTATCACAGGAGTAACGGATGATACCGGAAACAAAAATCCCAGGATCTTATAACGACCCGAACTATTACGGAGGCAAGAACGGCCTGCCGAAGAACGTATTGAAGCTCGCAGTGGTAGGCGCGGGGATTTCCTCCGGCTCGCTGGCGGTGAATACTCCGCAGTCGGTGGACAGCGAGGACGAGGCCATTTCCTATGCCGGCGCGGGGTCGGTGCTGCATCGCATGTATCTCGCGGCAAAGGCCGCATGGAACTATGCCGTCATAACGTTGGTACGGCACGCCGAACCGGCTGACGGCACGGCTGCCCAGTGGACGCTCACGTTCGCGACGACCGCGACGAAGAGCGGAAAGATCGCGTACCGCATCGGCAGCGACACCGTGACCGTCTATGTGTCCGTCGGTGATACTCCTGCCGCGAAGGCGGCAAAGATGGCCGCAGCCATCAATGCAAAGACGGCCCTCCCTGTGACCGCGGTGGCCGCGGAAGGCGTCTGCACGCTGACTGCGAAGAATGTAGGGGAATACATCAGCGGTTCGCTGACTTTCAAGGTACTCGTAACCGATACGGACATGACAGCCGCGCACGCGCTGACTGTCGCGGGTACTGGCGATGTCGATCTCACGGTCGCTTTGGCGGCCATGTTCGGCGCCCGCTATCATCTCATCGCGATCGATGTTTCCGATGCGGCCAATATCGCATTGCTCAAGACCCATCTGGACAATGCGGCTGACGCTATCCGCCAGCGCGGCCAGCGCGGGCTTGTCGGTTTCTGCGGGGCCAAGGCGGACGTGACCGCGTTGGGACCGGGCATCAACTCCGAACGCATCAGCGTCGGGGCTACGAAGACCGGCTACGCGGCTCCAGTTTGGGAAATTGCTGCCGGTATGGCATCGATCTATGCGAGCAACAGCAAGCCGAATTTGCCGATGAACTTCGAACCTATCCCCGGCTTGCCCGTCCCCGACGTCCAGGACATCTGGGAGGATGGCGCCGGTGGAGAGCAGGACACTCTCCTCGATGCGGGCATCATCCCGCTCGTGCCTGTGGACGGAGTCCTCTGCATCGTCCGGGCCATCACCACGCGCACGCTCAAGGACGGAGTCGCGTTTGAAAAATTGATCGATACGGGCATCATCGCGGCGTTCGACTATTTCCGCGATTGCATGATCGCCCGCGACAAGGCGGATTTCTCGAAGTCGGTATTGTTCGATAACGGGCAGACCAGTCTCCGAGATGCGATCAAGCTCGCGCATTACGATGTCGCAAAGCAGCTCGAAAAGGAGAACCTCACCCGCAATGTGGACGACCACAAGGACGAGTTCACATGCGACGAATCCACGGTAGCCGTTGGACGCGTGCTCTGCCATTCCCCGGCGACGATCGTTCCTGGTCTGATCCAGATCTATACGACCATCGACCTCATCATTTAAGGAGCCGAAAAAATGAGAATTTCAAAATTGTCCTTGACCGTCAAGGGCGAAGAAATCACGGATTTCAGCAAGTGGCAGGACAACGAGGAAGAACGTTATTCTCGGGTGCCGCTGATGAACAAGGAGGACGTCGTAGAAACGACTCCGTCCAAGGGCTTCAAGTTCACTTATGTGCCGGGTTCCGGCGCGGACCGCGACTGGAACGGGCTAACCGGTTTTTCCGCCATCGGCCAGAAGAAGAACGGCCAAAAATGCGAGTATTCCGGCTGCACCGTCCTCAAGGTCACGCCGAACGAACTGGACGGCAAGACTGCGGCGGAATATGTCGTGGACGTTTTCGCGTCCGAAGTCAATAGGAGCTGATAGGCGATGAACGAGGACCTCAAGAAAGCATTGAATTCCGGGGAAGGATCCCAACGCCTCGTGGATGTCATCCGCGCGGGGGCCCTATCCAAGCGCAAGACCATCCAGTGGCCTGGTTATCCTGATGTCCGGGTGACGCTCCGACTCCTGTCTGCCAGCGAAACGCGCGAAGCTCGATTGAAAAACCAAGAAGAATGGGACAAGGCTAAAGTTGAAGTCACCGCGCTCAACATCACAGATTTCAAGGCGCAAGAAGCTGCTCATGGGCTTGTCAAAGCCATTCTCCTCGAGGACGGCTCGGCGCCTGTCTTCCGCGGGGTCGAGCAGTTGCGGGCATCCGTATCCGACGACGAACTGACTGCGTTGGCGCAGGAATATTCGAACTTCGCGGACGAATGCGACCCGTCACTGACGCACATGAGCGACGAGGACGTAACGACTCTATTCGAGGCGCTAAAAAAAACGCCGGACCTGATTCGTGGGAAGGTAAAAAATTTAGACACGGCCCTGAGGCTGCTGCGTATTTCGGTAGGCCAGCCTCAGAATTGACCGACGCACAGTGGCTGCTTGCCTTTGCTGCCCTGGGCTATGACTGGAAGAAGGCGGATGATGGCTGGGAGGTCATAGGCGATGGGAACGGTAGTTGATGGCGTTACGCTCCGAATTGGTGCCGACCCCTCCGGGGTCTCCGCTGGTTTGTCGCGTACATCCGCGAAGATAGATTCGTTCGGCGCCCGCACGGCGGGCGTCTTTTCGCGTCTCAACGCCAACCTATCCCGTGCATCTGATAGGGCTCTCACGCCGATGACGGCGGCTATTACCGGAGGAGGCCTCGCACTCGCCGTCAAGTCCTACAACGATCTCGAGACGGCCATGGTACGGCTAGCCAATCAGGCAAACTGGAGCAAGGATAAGACTGCCGAGGTGTTCCAGAAAGCGCAGGAGTCATCCAAGCGGACCGGGATACCTCTTGATAACCTGATCGCCGGGATGACGGAGTTCGTCGACAAGACCGGAAACGCCGAGCTGGCCATCCAGCTCCTCGGAGATACGGCCGTGGCCACACAGGCAGCCGGAGCCGGGTTTACGGATATGGGCGCGGTCGCGGCTCAATTAGACCAAAAATTTCAGATCGCTGGAAAAAATATGGGGTCGTGGTTTGAAATTATATCCACGATGGGCGACAAGGGCGCGTTCACACTGGCTGATTTTGCCCGGAACTCTGAAAGGCTTTTTTCTGCTGCCGCCTCCGGAGGAACCACGCCTCCGACTCTCCGGTCCTTCCTCGCCTTGGTGCAAATATCGCGCATGGCCACCGGCAGCTCCGAGCAGGCGACGACAGCCGTTGAAAGCATGTTCAACACCTTCCGGATGAAGGCCGCGGACATAAAGAAATACGCCCATTTCAATGTCTTCGACGAAAAGGGACAGATGAAGGACGCGGAGACCATCCTGAAGGCGCTCTTTGACTACACCCAGGGCAGTCAGAAAAAACTCGCGAAATTCAGCTTTGACACACAGGGTCTCCGGATGATACAGGAGTTCCTCCGCCAGCGCAAGGATACCGGGAGCTATCAGTTCCTGGAAGACCTGAAGACCGCCGCTCCGGAGGCCGAAAAAATGGAAAACGTCATGCGGAAGTTCGACAGGGTGACGGAGACCGGCACCTATCAGCTGAACCAGATGAAGACCGTCATTCAGCAGATCGTGAACTCGAATCTGGCAGGCCCAATCAAGACGCTGAATAGCGGATTAAAAATCCTGGCAGAAAATGAAAACCTTGTTAAAGTTGGATTTTACAGTATCGCGGCGGCCGCCGGTCTGCTGGGGGCCGTGAAATTGGGCCGGCTGGGAAACGAGGCTATGTCCACCGTAAAGTACATCCTCAAGGGCGACAAGTCCGCTGCAGGAGGCGGATCGGCAGGGCCGGGCATGTCCCTCGGCGTGCAGCGCGTCTTCGTGGTCAACCTTCCCGGCGGCGGGATGGCCGTCGGAATGAGCGGCGGATACTATGACGACGACGTGCCGAGACAGATAGGAGGCCTGGGCGACGAGGCGGCCCGTGCAGGGCGTAAGGTCGGCGGCCTCCGGGGGGCCCTTAACAAGATCGGAGGCACCGACCTCGGCTTCGGCGCGCTTAGCGCGGCCACGGTATGGGCATCCGGCGAGATCGTCCAGGCCGTCAGCCTGGTACACGAATGGTATGTGGAATCCAAGAACGCCCAGGAAACTACGGACGAGCAGCGGGGGAAGAATTCGGACACCATGCGCGGCCGATACGGCTTGCAGGCCGATTACATATCCAAGAAGATAAGCGAGCTGGACGACAGCTATAAGGACGTGAATGACCCGAAGTACAAGTCCGATTTCGCGTTCCAGCGGAAGAAGCTCATGGACGAGCTGACCTTGGCCAGCAAGACTTACGGCTCGGCTACGCAACAGCAGCAGATACAGATGGACAACCAGTTCCAGATCTTCATCGATTCCGAGGGCAGGGCCAGCGTCGAAAGCGCCGTCCGTGACGGCGGCTCGGCGCTCCTCCGGACTCGGAACGTGGTGACGACGAAGCCCTTCGCCCCGTCCGTGCAGGTGGTTACCCGCAGGGGGAGGGGCTGATGATCCTCTATCTCGACAAATGGGAGTTCCAGCTCGCGGAAGGAAACGAGGAGATGCCGCGCGATCTCGACGTGCGCAAGTATCCCTACCTGTCCGGCGGCGAGATCACGGACATGGGCGCGGGTCCGGGAGTCCATCATTACCGGGTGCTGGTCAACGGCGCACAGTACGATTCCGAGCTGGACGCCATAAGAGACTGGTTCCGGTCAAGGTTCTCCGATCCGGTGGACCTATATGATCCGATCATCGGCCAGTCCTTGCAGGGTTTCCCCGGCAACTCTTCGTTCGAGTATCCGCAGCGCAATCCGCGCACGGTCTGGATTTCCTTCGACTTCCAGGAGTCCGGGATACGGGAGGCTGACCAGGCTCCGCTCGACGTCGAATCCGCCGCTGACGAGGCCGTGACGGCCATAGTAGCGGACCGGCAGGTATCGGTTGCCGATGCGATGGCCTCCGCCGGAGTCCCCGACGCGGAAGGAGACGACTGGACGTTATTGGACAAATGGGCGTCCATGGGGTCCGCCGCCCGGGCGTTTGCCACTGCGGCCCAGACCGCAGTAGGAACGCTGAACGGCTACATATCGCAAGCCGCGGCCCCGATAGATGCCATATCGTCGACCTTGGAATTTGCCTCCACGTTGTCCGGCACGGTAGTTGCGGCGGTACAGAATGCGATCGAATCGTGCGTGACGCTCGCGCGCGATCTCGCAGCGCAGACGGATCTGTCTTCGGATTCCCAGGGTATCCTGGCATCCCTCATCCAGTCGGCCAAGGACTTGCGCACGGCGTTAGCCGGCGCTCCCGACAGCATCAGGACCGCCTACATGGCCCAGTCCGCAGGGACTATCGCCCGCGAGGCGGCGGCAAGGATAGCGGCGGACGAGACGACCTATTCCGAGGCGGTGGCGGCGGAATCCGAGCCCGTCGACGATCTCGAGGGCAACAGGATCGGTGCCGCAGAGACGGACGACGTGGATCTGATGACTCCAGCGCAGCTGGAATCCTGCCTCGCGATGGCCCGCGAATATATCCAGCTAGCCATCGATGACGGCGTGGACGGCGACAGCGCGGCGGCTTTGCGCCGACAGGCCCGCGATCTCGCGGAGAAGGTACGTCGCGTGCGGCTCGAGTATATGCGCACCAGGACGGTCCAGGTGGACGATCCTACCCCGTTGCACAAGATACTTCTCGACCAGGGAATCTCATACCGCGCCGCTTGCCGCGTGGCGGCCCTGAACGATGTCAAGAACCCGACTTTCATGCAGGGGGAGGTGCTTGTATATGCCGGATAGCATCGAGCTCCGCAGCGGATCGGAACGCATCTCCAGATGGATGTCCTACGAAATAGGCACGGATCTCTATCAGCCGGAGGGCCAGTTCGAGCTGGAGACCGGCGAGAGATCCTCCATAAAAAAGGGCGATGCGTTGACGTTATGGGTCGATGGCCGCCGCGATTCGTCCGTGATCGTCCAGACGGTCAAGCGGACGACGTCGCGCACGGGATACCGGGAGAGCATCTCGGCGCTGTCGTGGATGTCGATACTCTCGAAAGCAAGCGTCACCGATTTCTCGGGCAGCTGGCCGACCACGTTGCCGGCCATCGCCGAAAGGGTAGTCCGTAACCTGCCGTTCATCGGCAAGAAGAGCTTCCAGTATCTAGATGGCTCGAAAACCACCAAAGTGCCCAGGCGCTACCTGGAAATGTCTCCCGAGGATACCTGCTTCGACGTTTTAAAAAAAGCGGCTAACTCACAGGGATACCTATTCTGGTGCGCCGCCGACGGGATGCTTACGTTCGGCTATCCGCCTTCGGCGGGAACGCCGTCCCAGTCAATCAGGGCCTCCATGACCAAACGGGATTTCTTGGAGGGGTCCGTCATCGATAGCATCGAGGGCATGCATTCCAAGGTGATCGTCCGGGGTGACGCCGATGGAGATGACGACATATCCTATACGATGGCGCAGGCGACAAACTCCGAGATGCCGTTTTATAGGCCGTTGGTCGTAAGCTGGAATGACGGCGACGGTCCCGCGAAGAAGATGGCGGCGATGAAAATTGCGAGCGAAATGGCGGACAGCTACTCGCTCGAATACCAGTTCGGCGGCCATTCCCACAATGACAGGCCGTGGACCGTCGGGACTTTCGTGGACGTGGACGACGGGCTCAACGACGCCCGCGGCAATTTCCTCCTGGTGAACCGCCAGATGCGTCTGGACAGGAACGCCGAACGCTCGACCATCCGGCTGCAGCGCGGCATCCGCATCGACAGCGTGAAAGCTAAGAAAGAGGAGGAAGAATGATGCGTTTCTTCACCTCCCTCATCACGGCGTGCAGCGACATAAAGGGGAAACCCCGGAAGGTTTCCGCCGCGGCCGCAGGCTACACGGTCACTGACCGCAAAATGATGCAGCAGGCTGGATTCACGAGCATCCCTGTCGCCTCCGACCGGGTCCTGTTTTTGCAATATGGAAACATGACCATCGGCATAGCCTCGGAAAGCGCCGATAGGCCGTCCCTCGAAGCCGGAGAACGCGCAATGCACCGTTCCTCGGATCATTACATCATCCTTAAAAAGGACGGATCGATAGCTATCAAGGCCGAATCAGGCGTGGACATCGACGGAGACCTGCGCGTCACGGGCGACATCGAGGGCAAGGGCGAGGTGAGCGACCTGATCGGCAAGCTGTCGACGCTCCGCAACAAACACAACCTGCACATGCACGTCGGCAACATGGGCACCGAGACCAGCCCGCCGATGGCTGACGGACAGGACACGGGGGCATAAATGCTGGATCTCGATACGTTAGACAGTCAATTCTCCCAGATCGTAGGCGCTGCGGACGGGTCCGTTTCTCCGGCGACTCGGCTCGCGGCAGCCTACGATTCGTATGCCAAAGGAGCCGAAATTGCAGGTGCGACCTGTGCGGCTGGGGGTGATCTATCGCTATTGATAGAGGCTTTCGGTACTGACAATACGGATGCGTCCATAACTCGGATGGCTTCGAAGCTGTGCGCATATTGGGCAGGAGTGCCACAAATAGGGACCCCTGCGCATGGCGGCACATCCGTGGTATCCGTTGTCGCTGCGTTTGATGAGTATTCCTCGGCGCTGGAATCCACGATACGGTCCATGATTACGGCGACCCTGTTTGAAAAGCCGTATAAACGGTTTTTCGGGGCCGTTGAATCGGTCTTGAAGACCGTTCCAATACTGGTTTCGGAAATGATGCCTACAAGCCCGCCCTCTCCACAAACGTTCACGGAGTTCATGCTATGAGCACAAGCCTGACAAAAACCCAGACAATGGAAGAAATGGAAAATTCGCTGTCGATTCCCCGCGGCTCCCTGTGGAAATGGCCCGATTTCGGACATCGTTTCAAGGAACTGAAGGGATGCACAGAGGAGACGCGGATCCGGGCAGCGGCGTTCGCGAAGGAGGCCATCCAGTGGATGGAGGATCTGGGACATATTACTGACGTATCGACTTCCGCCGCGTATGACATCAATGACGAGACCAGGCTATTGATTTTGGTTTCGGCCAACATGCCGACCGGCGAGTACGTGCAATTCAAGCGCTGGGTGGAGGTACTCTGATGGCAATGAGCGTAGATTCGATCCTCCAGAGACTGCTGACCATCGCCGCGAACCTCAATCCGGATCTGGATCTGTCCGTCGGCGGAGATACCTATATACGTTTCCAGGCCACGGCCTCCGGCATCTGGGGTCTCTACAGACAGTGCGACTGGACCGTCAATCAAATATTCCCCACATCGATGGCGCAAACCAGTTTAGAGCGCACCGCATCGGCGTACGGGAAAGACGTGACGGCGATGACTCCCGCGGAAATACTCACATGGATTCTTGCCCGCCTCCGCAATCCTCCGGCAGGAGGCAAACGGACCGACTACGAAACGTGGGCGCTCGAGGCATCCAGCACGGGCTCCGCCATCGCGCTATCCGCCTCCATGGTCACATCGTCCGACCTGACCGGTTTCGCGGCAGCAAACGCCGTGGCATCGCATTCGGATACCGAGGCGTTCAGCGTCGTCTCGGGGGACGAGGGCAAGAGCCTGGTGATCGATCTCGGATCGTCCACGTCCGTGTTCGGCATCGGCATCGGCACCAGGACGAGCCGCTACTGCACGTTCCGTATATATTCCTCCTCCGATGCTGCCACATGGACTTCACGCGGCTCGCTTACTTCCACGTTCTGGTGGTCGATGGCAACGTTCGATGCCGCCGAGGCGCGTTATTGGAAACTGGAGGTGGTCAGAATCGAAGAGATCGATCCAGCGCTCATCGAGGACTACTACCGATACGCTTGCTGCGGAATCGAGCTCTATACGGACGCGGGCTCGGCGGAATCTGCGACGGATTCAGCCGGAACTGCGGATTATTATGGCGCGGGCACGATGCTGATGATCGTCGAGCCGTCGACGCTGTCCATGCGGTTCCTCGAGACGTGCCGGGCGTATATGTATGCTGCCGGCCCGGTGTCGCCGCGCGAGCTGTGGGTCATAGTACCCACGGAAACGGAAATCCAGCTCCGGGTGACCCTTACGGGATCGCTGTCATCGCAGGCTTCGTTCCTGACCGAGGTGCAGCAGTATTTCGCGGGACTTTATACAGGCGAGATGTGGATCCCGGCGCAGATATTCGTCTATGCGATTAAATACGGAGCGACAAATGCGGCAATTGAAATGAGTACGGACAGTGGATCTACGTGGACAACGGTCGAAGATCCGGTATCTCCGGGAACGACAGAAAAATATGTGCTCGGGGAGGTCACCATCCAATGAGCATCCTACCGGACAGCCCGCACAGCAAGGCGCTGGCCCAGCTCTATCCTAAGACGATGGACGCCGAGCAGAACGCCGTGTCGGTCGTGCTGGATGAGGCGATGTCGTCCATAGATGATGCCTATCAGGAGCAATTGCCGTCCACGGCTACGGATGCTTCCCTCACCAAATGGGAGGGCATCTACGAGCTGACCGGTGACGGCACGACCGAGGAACGGTGGGCGGCCGTAAAGGCTGCGTGGGCTGCACAGCCCGGGATAGCGGCCCGGAACTACGTAGCCCTGGCCGCGGCTATGGGATACGCCGTCGAGATCCCGGACCCGCCCATGATGTTCCGCGCGGGAGTCACTCCCGTCGGGCGTCCCGTCTATGACGCCGACGAGCAGTATACCTGGTCTGTCCGGGTGTGCGACGCGTCCGAGTCCGGTGCGGCGGATCTGATGGCGGCGTTCGAGGACCAGAAGATTCCGTTCACGGTCATCCGGTGGGAATGGCTTTTTGAGACTGACGAGGCCGGCGAGCCGGAAATCGACGAGGCCGGAGAACTGCAATTGGACGAAGAGGAGGAATAACATGGGAAAGAAGGCAAGCGATCTCGATCCGAGCACGCTAAGGGCGGAAAAATACAGGACCGCGAACAAGGCCGCCGTCCGGATGCACCGTGCCGGGGCAAAGAGCATACAGGTTCCCGCGGAGGGTTTCGCGGACGCCGTCCCGGTCGTATCGGCGGCCCCGGCCGCAGGGGCGACCGATGCGGTAGTCGTATGTCCCTGCGACTCGTACTGCGATCTCGGCACTCTCGAGGCGACGCTCGAAACGTTGCTCGTCGTCCTGGATTCTGTACCCGAAAGTTCGTGGCTGCACCAGCACGCGGGCACGTTCGCGACTCCGGCGGCAATCGCGCTGACGTCCTTCACGGTCGCCGGGCCTGGCCGATCGGCCATGGCCGTTGGAAATGACCCGTCATCGCGCGTCATAGCGTTCACGGCGGAGCAGCTCAACGCCATCCGCGCGATGACGGCTGACGCGACGCTGGTGACTGCCGCATCATCTATCAGTTACGCCTACGCCACCAAGATACTGACCGTCGGCTCGGAAACCCTCGACCTCACGACGGCGCAGACGGCGGCGGCGTACTTCCTCCTCTCCTCAACGTTCGGGGCGGTCACGGCCGTCGGCTCCGTCGTACCCTACCTCCTCGACTCGGTAAAGTGGATTTCCGACCCGGCGATCGCGGCATCGACGGTGTTCGAATTCAGCGTCGGGCCTAATAAGTTGGGCGTCATCGCGGGGGCGGCGATATGAACGGACTGTGGCAACTTAGGCGCAGGCTGATGATGACGCAGGGAACGGATTCGTTTAGCGTGCCGCCAACTAAGAGAGCGGATGGCTGGTATCATGTCTATACCCCGGCTCAGATGAGCTGGTGCATTACGGATACTTCGGTATCAAGCGGGTCAAGAATGGTCAAACTCATGTGTGACATAGTTTACAATGAGGATCATGATGACTATCTATCATGGGTATTGTCTCCGCCGCCGAATGTATCAGCGCATGGAGCTGCTCCCTCGCGAGTC
>Ga0172378_10000533_pt1 | contig 33571 bp, 25 predicted proteins | sample GrowelOW332metaG_FD_119755 | JGI IMG/M metagenome (GOLD analysis project Ga0172378, IMG submission 119755) | Groundwater microbial communities from an aquifer near a municipal landfill in Southern Ontario, Canada - Pumphouse #3_1 metaG | ecosystem: Environmental > Aquatic > Deep subsurface >...
CATCCATAAGATATGACATTACCAAACATATGTCAACATATATTTTAAAAAAGTTTAAATATTTTTAAAAAAGGTGAAAAAGGGGTAAAAACAGCTTAACATCTGACATAAAACGTTAAAAAAGGGAAAAAATATGTTTTAAGTGTTTAATTTGCTAAAAAAAGTTTACCAGTTTAGTAAAATAGTTAGTGTCACATGTATTAAAGATTTATTACTTTGATAACAAAAACAGCCACCTTGTTAAAAGTGGCTGCTGTTAAATAGTGATAATTCAATTATTTAGCTAATTCATAAATTGCTTTTATATCCTCTTTATTAAGGACTTTTAAAGCTCCAATTGTTCGATTGTTATTAAAAGAGCATTTAGTTGAAAGAGTTTCAATTTCTTCCTCTGTTAATTTGATACCCATCTGACTAATTCTAATAGGCATCTTGAGTTCAAGATAGAAGTCTTCCATCTTCTTTATAGCTAAACTAGGCTCCGCATTGCTTGGAAGTGAGAATAAAACTTCTCCAAATTTTTGAAATCTAGCGGGATTTGTCTTACACACATAAGTTGCCCAAGAAGACCAGATAGCGGCAAGTCCTGCCCCGTGAGCTACATCAAAGAGGCCGGAGAGCTCGTGTTCGAGTTGATGAGGTGCCCAGTCTCCTTTGTTTACATTACCTACTGCCATTAGACCATTGTGCGATATAGAGGAGGCCCACATCAGGGTTGCTCTCGCCTTGTAGTTGTTAGGCTCTTTTAGTGCCAATAAACCATATTCCATTACCGTTTTGATTAATGATAAGGCCAGATTATCGGTTAAAGGGAGTGTTGTACCTGTGATAAAGTAGCGCTCCATGGTGTGCATCATGATATCGACTACCGCACAAGAAGTTTGATAAGGAGGAAGTGAGTAAGTAAGCTCTGGGTTTAGAAGGGCAAACTTTAAACGGCAGTAATCTGAATTACAGCCTCTTTTAAGCATTCCCTCATCGTTTGTAATAACACTGGAATCGCTCATTTCAGAACCAGCTGCTGCTTGGGTTAGAATACAACCGATAGGAGTGCAACCAAGAGGTGTTCTCTTTTTGCTGTAAAAGTCCCATACTTCGCCCCCATTAAAGAGGCCATAACCTATTGCTTTAGAGCTGTCAATTACTGAGCCACCACCGATAGCAAGAATGAAATCGACTTTTTCTTTTTTCCCAAGTTCTATTCCTTGATGTACTAAAGAAAGTCGTGGGTTTGGAACCACTCCTGAAAGGGTTACATAGTTGATACCGCTTTGTTTTAGTAAGATGGTAACTTTATCAAGTAGTCCATCTTTTTCGATACGAGTGGAGCCATAATGGATTAATACCTTTGTAGCGTTCTGTAATAGTAGTTCCTTTGCAACTTTCTCTTCTGCGTTTTTTTCTAAGAGGACTTTTGTCGGTGCATAGTAAATGCTCATTTTTTACTCCTGTGTTTTAATAATGCCCTTCTTTTCAAGGCCATTAGCTTTAAGACAAAGTTTTTTATCCGCTTTTACAAGCAAGAAGTGCTTAGTCTCTTTTATTATAGGCAATTCTCTAATTTTATTAAAACGGATAAAACCGGACTTTATTTGTTCATTAACGGTTAAATAGATACAACCAAGAGAAGTCATGTTCTGGAAGAAGTGAGTACCTTGGCTAGGCTCTACTTGAAAGTCTTTAAGTCCTGTTTCAATGATAACATGGGCTTTTGAAATATCTGACCACGTACAAGGAATTCCCAAAAAGCGGTCTGTTGAGCCTAAGCGACCAGCTGCAATTAGTATGTATTCAGTATCTACAGAAGCATTCAGATAGGAAAGCTCGTTAGCCATATCTATCATTTGTTCAACTTTAAAGGTCTCAGGTTTTAACATCACTATATACTCTAGATCATAGTTGGCACCATTTCCCATAACTTGCTCTGCAAATATAAGAGAGGAGGCAATCTCGTCATCACTTATCTTTACATCAGTGTAACCATTAAGACCGGTAGTTGGACGAATTTGTAGAATTGAGAAGTCAGGCTTCTTTTCTGGTGGACGCTCAGTATTAACAGCAAATTCAATCTCAACTGGTTCATTCATTGCTTTTTGACCCAGTTTGAGGACATCATTGATGATTTTCGCTAAAGGTAGGGCACTATACTTTATAATCCCATTAAAGGTAAGTATCTTAATTCCTTCCGCATTTGCTGATTCACTTAGCATACCGGTTTCTAGGTTGATAGTAGAAGCGATATTCTTTAGAGATTTCGGAAACTTATCTGTAAAGGAGAGAGGCAAGGACTCTAAGTTGTCAATATTTTTATCTGGTTCAAAAGGAATATCTAAATTGAGCGCATAAAAGTTTTCCTGCTTAGAGGTCTCTTGATTTTGTAAATCTCCTGCAGGCTTTTGAGGTTTAGGAGGACAGAACCTTAGCGCGGTACCGTCATCTACGATTATCTTTCCAAAACCAAAAGCGATCATACCAATACCATCTTCTGCATTAATGCCAGGAGCTGGGTAGTAGTTCAAAGAGCGTGCAACTCCAGAAATATTTGGAAACCAGAAATTGTCATGAGCAGAGCCGGTAACTTGTTGTAGAATTACCGCCATCTTTTCATCAGCTATATTATGGTTGGTACGTTTTTGATACTCTTTGGCACATTCAAAGTAAGTTGACGCCCAAACTGATTTAATAGCATTTTCTAATTCTCTAAACCGTTTTTCCTTGGTCCCAGTATTTGGTATCATGGAGGTTTGATAAACTCCTGCAAAAGGTTGAGCATGTGAATCTTCAAGAAGGGAAGAGGAACGAACCGAAATAGGGGATTTTATAACAGATAAGATAACTTCAAGGTTTTCTTCTAGTTCTGCTGGCATCCTTCCATTTAAAAAGAGATTTAATATTTTATCATCTGGTTCTGGTAAAAAGGCTAGATCACTTAAATTATTAAGCTTTAGGAATTGGTCAAAAATCTCTGTGGTAATAACGACGGTTCGAGGAATTGAGAGATAGACTTCTTTATACTTTTCTGCAAGTTGGTTTACTTGCATTTCCATGGAAATAAAAGCGAGTCCTCTACCTTTACCGCCTAAAGAACCTTTACCGATACGAGAGAAGAACAGAGTTTCATCAAAATTGTCTTTGCTAAATTCTGCGATAACACCCTTAGTTCTTTCGGTTCGGTAGCGTTTCATCGTCTTGAATAATTTATCACGAGTCATCTCAGCATCATTTTCATCATCGATGTTGATGTGCTTGATTAAAGAAGCGAGTTGATAAAGCGAACGACCTCTAAGCCAACGAGAAAAATCATTGCGTATTGAATGATAAGCAAAAGATTCTATAGGGATAATTGATATCTGACGCTGTAGCTCTTTCATGGTATCTGCAACCGCAATTACTTCATTCGTCTGAGGATTGATAAACTTGAAAGGACCAAATTTATAGTTGTTGATAATATGGTCTTCCAGCTTTTGAAGTAGTTGATCTGATAATTTCCAGACGAAATCACAATTAAGAGCTTTTGCTTCCCCCTCTAAAGAGGCATCAGTACTTTGAATTAAGATAGGAAGAGAGGAATCTCTTTCTCTTAAAGCTGAAGCCAGGTTAAGACCAGCTCTTTGTCTCCCTTCTCTTGAAGGGAAAGTTACATCTGTTATTACCCCTAAGATGTTTTCTCTATACATTGTATATAGAGACCAAGCTTCATCATAATTTTTTGCAAGAACAATTTTAGGGCGTCCTCTCATTCTGAGAGTTTTACCCCAATCGTTAAGTGCTTCTAAAATAGAGTTTCTATTTTGTTGAATGAGAACTTTATACATTTGGGGAAGGTAGGAGGAGATAAATCTTACAGAATCTTCAACTAATATAATTACTTGAACATCTGCCTCTTGTGTGTCATGTTCTATATTTATCCGGTCTTCTATTAATTTAACCATCGCTAAGAAGAGGGACGGATTACCCTGCCAGTAGAAGATATTATCTATAAATGGGCAGTTTTCGCCTTTTAATTCTCTTGCCTTTCTATGGTCTGGAGAGGGGGCTAAAGCAATGATAGGCATGTAAGGTTTTAATTTCTTTATTTCCTCAGCAAGTACTTCAACTCTACCAGAGCCTAAATCTAACATTGTAATTACTAAATCGTAATGAATGGTAGAAATAAGCTTTATAGCTTCTTCTTCAGAGTTTGTATGAGTAATCTTAGGTGGTGTGCTCAACCCTAAGTTTGTATACTCTTTATATAACTCTTCTTCGACTCTTCCATCTTCTTCAAGCATAAAACGGTCATAGTCGGAGCATACAAGTAGTACATTGTAAATGTGTTTTAACATTAAATTGGAAAAAGGTAGCCAGGTTTGATCTAATAAGTACATATCCTTATTTTACCATAGGAGAGGGCGAGAAATAAATAGAATTTGATATTTTTTGAATATAGTGATAAACATAGATATTTTTAAAAATATTTAGATATAACTAAAAATAACTTTAGTAAAATAATATTTAAATAAATATTGTTGACGGATTATAATTATGGATTTATCCTAAAAAAAAGGAGTTCTTATGTATAATGCCAAATCCTTTATTGCCCAATTAGAGGCAAAGAACCCAAGTCAGCCTGAATTTATCCAAGCTGTAACAGAAGTCGTGGAATCTGTTATTGATATAGTCAATGATAATCCTATTTACCTAAAGAACAAAATCCTTGACCGTATTACTGAACCAGACAGAGTAATTACTTTCAAAGTGGAATGGGAGGATGACCAAGGCGAGATTCAAGTTAATCGTGGTTATAGAGTTCAATTTAACAATGCTTTAGGTCCTTATAAGGGTGGTTTACGTTTCCACTCCTCTGTAACGCTGGGGACTTTAAAGTTCTTAGGTTTTGAACAGACCTTTAAAAATAGCCTTACAACGCTTCCTATGGGTGGCGGAAAAGGTGGTTCAGATTTCAACCCTAGAGGAAAATCAGATTCTGAAATCTTACGTTTTTGTCGCTCTTTCATGACTGAATTACAAAAATACATTGGACCAGATACTGACGTACCTGCTGGTGATATTGGCGTTGGTGCAAGAGAAATTGGTTTCTTATATGGACAGTATAAACGTTTACAGAATGAGAATGCAGGTGTTTTAACCGGTAAAGGTATAGGCTGGGGTGGTTCGTTAGTCAGACCGGAAGCCACTGGCTTTGGAACTATGTACTTTGCTCAAGAAATGTTGAAAGCACATAATGATGATATTAAGGGAAAGCGGATAGCTATTTCTGGGTTTAGTAATGTTGCTTGGGGCGCGTTATCAAAGGCGGCAGAACTGGGTGCAAAAGTAGTTACTATTTCTGGACCTGATGGCTATATCTTAGATGAAGAGGGTATTAATACTCCTGAAAAACTCGCTTTTGTTTTAAAATTAAGAGCTAGTAATAATGATGTTGTTGCTCCTTATGCTAAAGCCTTTAATGCAAAGTTCTTTGCAGGTCGAAAACCATGGTGTGAAAAAGTCGATATGGCCTTCCCTTGTGCTATTCAAAATGAGATGAATGAAGAGGATGCTAAGATGCTAGTTGCTAATGGCGTCCAGTATGTTATTGAAACTTCTAATATGGGTTGTACTGCTCAAGCGGCTGAATATTATATTTCCCATCGTATTCCTTTTGCTCCTGGAAAGGCTGCAAATGCTGGTGGTGTATCAGTTTCAGGCTTAGAGATGACTCAAAATGCTCAGCATCTTCCTTGGAAGCGAGAAGAAGTTGATAAGAGATTACATGATATCATGATCAATATCCATGCTTCTTGTATAAAAGAAGGGCGAGAAGAGGATGGTTATATAAATTATGTGAAGGGTGCAAATATTGCCGGCTTTAAGAAAGTTGCTGATGCAATGTGCCAATTAGGCTATTAAAACCCTTTAATTTGACTTCAAAGTCTGCTTTCTAGTGCTTGAGAGCAGGCTATTTTTTTTACTTTAAACATTCTTTCTTTTTTGATAGACTTCCTAATGGTTATATATAATGAAAACATGGAGTTAAATAAATGAAATAATATTTCATTTTCTTAGTTTTGGCATAGAAAAATCAAGACTTTCCTTGCATACTAGTCCATTGTAGGTTATTATATATAGTGAGTAAAACCGGAAATAGGTTTTTAATTTTTTAGGAATAAATGTGGTATAACCACAAAATGGAGTAAGAAAATGAATCGAAAAATGGTAACAATTGACGGTAATACAGCAGCTGCTCATATTGCATATGCATTTAGTGAAGTAGCGGCTATTTATCCAATCACACCTTCCTCCCCTATGGGCGAATACGCTGATAGCTGGGCATCAATTGGACGCGAGAACCTTTGGGGTAAGAAAGTAGAGATTATGGAAATGCAATCTGAAGCTGGTGCTGCTGGTGCAGTTCACGGTGCTTTAGCTGCAGGTGCTTTAACAACTACCTTTACAGCATCTCAGGGTTTATTATTAATGATCCCTAATATGTACAAAATTGCAGGTGAAATGACTCCTACAGTTTTCCATGTTTCAGCTCGTGCTCTTGCTGCTCAGTCTTTATCTATTTTTGGTGATCACTCAGACGTTATGGCTTGTAGAAATACTGGCTTTGCAATGACCTGTGCTTCTTCAATCCAAGAAACAATGGATATGGCTCTTGTAGCTCACCTCGCAACTCTTAAATCTCAGATTCCGTTCTTAAACTTCTTTGATGGTTTCAGAACTTCTCACGAAATCCAGAAAGTTGAAGAAATCTCTTATGATGATATTAAGACTCTTGTAGATGAAAAATACATCGAAAGATTTAGAGCTCGTGCTCAACGCCCTGAACATCCAATGATTAAAGTTGCTGCTCAGAACGAAGACGTTTACTTCCAAGGAAGAGAAACTGTTAATAAGTATTACGATGCAGTTCCAGCAATCGTTCAAGATTACATGGATCAAGTTGCTAAGATTACTGGCAGACAATACCACTTATTTGATTACGTTGGTGCTGCTGATGCAACAGATGTTGTTGTAGTTATGGGTTCTGCTGCTGATACTTTTGATTGGGCTGTTGAATACCTCAACAAGTTAGGTGGTAAAGTTGGTTTATTAAAAGTTAGACTTTACAGACCGTTCTCAGCTGAACATTTCGTAGCTGCAATTCCTGCATCTGCTAAGAGAATTGCTGTTCTTGATAGAACTAAAGAGCCAGGTTCTGTAGGTGAACCACTCTACCTCGATGTAGTAGCTGCTCTTGATTTACAAAAGAGAACAGGTATTAAGGTTATTGGTGGTCGTTATGGACTTTCCTCTAAAGACTTTACACCTTCTCATGCAAAAGCTGTTTACGATTTCCTCGCATCTGCAGATGCTTTCCACGGTTTCACTGTTGGTATTAATGATGATGTAACTGGTCTTTCTATTCCTGTTAAAGATTCTATCAACGTAACTCCTGCTGGTGTTGTTTCTTGCATGTTCTGGGGTCTCGGTTCTGATGGTACTGTTGGTGCTAACAAGAACTCTATTAAGATTATTGGTGATAACACAGATCAGAATGCACAAGCATACTTTGCTTATGACTCAAAGAAGTCTGGTGGTATTACAATTTCTCACTTAAGATTTGGTAATGGCAAACTTGATATGCCATGGTTAATCGACCATGCTGACTTTGTTGCTTGTCATAACCCAGCTTATATTGGCCGTTATGATATGCTTTCTCCATTAAAAGAGAATGGTGTATTCTTACTCAATAGCCAAATTCCTTCAGATGAAGTTTTCGCTCACCTCACAAGAGAAATGCAAGAACTCATCATTAAGAAACATATCAGATTCTACAACATTGATGCTCTTTCAATTGCTGCTAAGGCAGGACTTGGAACTCGTATTAATACTGTTATGCAGGCTGCTTTCTTCAAGATTTGTGGTGTATTACCAGAAGCTGAAGCAATTGAACTCATCAAGAAGTATGTTAAGAAGACCTTCTTAAAGAAAGGTGAAGAAGTTGTTAAGAAGAACTGGGCTGCTATTGATGGCGCATCTGAAGCTCTCGTTGAAGTTAAAGTTCCAGCTACTATCACAGCTAGCTATGAACCAAAGAAACTCATCCCAGAAGATGCTACCGTATTTGCTAAGAACATCATTGAACCAATCATGCACCTCAAAGGTAATGATATTCCAGTATCTGCAATGTCTTATGATGGTACACTTCCTAGTGGAACTACCAAACTTGAGAAACGTGGTGTAGCTGCATTTGTTCCTCATTGGGATTTTGCAAAATGTATTCAATGTAACCAATGTGTATCTTCATGTCCACACGCTGCTATCAGAGCTAAACAAGTTCTCCCATCAGATGTAGAAAAAGCTCCTAAGGGATTTGATGTAATTAAGTCAAACGTTAAGAATGACAAAGATTACCAATTCAGAATTCAAGTTTACCTTGAAGACTGCCAAGGTTGTGGTGTTTGTATCGAAGCTTGTCCTGCAAAAGAAAAAGCTCTTACTATGGTTTCTGCTCAAGATGAGAGAGACAATGGTGGCGATGAAGTTTGCAACTACTTCGAAGATCTCACCTATGATAACCTTGAGAACCTCAATATGAAGACTGTTAAGGGTCTCCAATTCAAGCAACCTTTATTTGAATTCTCTGGTGCTTGTGCAGGTTGTGGTGAAACACCTTATGTTAAACTTCTTTCCCAAATTTGTGGTGAGAGAGCAATTGTTGCTAACGCTACTGGTTGTTCTTCAATCTACTCTGGTACTTTCCCAACAATCCCATACACAAAACGTGCTGACGGACAAGGTCCAGCTTGGGGTAACAGCCTCTTTGAAGATAACGCTGAATATGGTTTAGGTATGCGTCTCGCTGTAGATAGCAACAGAAACCTCTTAAAGATTAAGTGTGATGAACTCATCGCTCTTGGTATTTCAGATGCTCTCAAAGCTGGTATCGAGAAGTGTTATTCTCTTTGGACTGATATGAGCGAAGCTTCTATCACAGCTCAAAAAGAAGTACAAGCTTTACTTGCTGCTGAAGTTGCAACTGATGCAAACAAAGCAATCTTAGCTAAGGTAGTTGAACTTAAAGATTACTTTGCTGAGAAGAATGTACTTATCATCGGTGGTGATGGTTGGGCATATGATATCGGATACGGTGGTGTTGACCACGTAGTTGCTTCTGGTAAGAACGTAACTATCTTAGTACTCGATACTGAAGTTTACTCCAACACTGGTGGACAAGCTTCTAAAGCTACTCCTATTGCTGCAGTTGCTAAGTTCGCAAATGCTGGTAAGAAGATTGGTAAGAAGAACATGGGCTTCATGTGTATGAGCTACGGCCATGTATATGTTGCATCTTGTGCACTTGGTTATAACAGACAACAGACACAGAACGCTTTACAAGAAGCTGTTGCTTACAACGGACCTTCAATTGTATTCTGCTATGCACCATGTATTAACCACGGTATTAACATGAGATATTCTCAGGTTGAAGCTAAGAAGGCTGTAGAGGCTGGTTACTGGCCACTTTACAGATATAATCCAGCTGCTGTTGGTAACAAGTTTACTTGGGAAACCAAACCAGCTACTGCAGATTATGAAACCTTTATTAAGGGCGAAGTTCGTTACTCCTCTCTTTATAAGACCAACCCTGAGCAAGCTGATGAACTCTTTGCTGCTTCTGCTAAGGACGCTAAAGAAAGACTCGCTTTCTATGAGAAGTGTGGCGCTGTAATGAGCGAAACTCTTTAATAGATTAAAGATGGTTTGATTAGATACCTCTCTATTGGATAACTTCGATAGAGAGGTTTTTTCTTAAGCAAAATTGTTTATACATTATATGTTTGCAATATGGATTAGAAGTAATCTATAATTAATCATAATTGAACGGAGGTGTTCTATGTTAGCACGTGATTACAGAGCTGAAGCAAGAGATTTATTAACCGGTAAAAGAGGACAAACTGCTTTATTTACTCTCCTCTATATAGTATTGACCAATATTTTTTCAATGAGCATATTCTCCTATCGTCATGTATATTTGCGCTCAGGAGTTCTCATTTCAACAATTCTTTTCCCATTCTTTTATTGGGCTTATAAAATTGCTTTTTATAATTTCTACTTCAATAAGAAAGAAATTATGATGTCAGATATTTTTAGTGGGTTTAAAGGAAATGGTAAGAACTGGTGTATGATTTTCTTAACAGAAATTTATTGCTTCTTATGGAGCCTCTTATTAATAGTTCCTGGAATTATTAAAGCACTTGGATACTCAATGGCACCTTTCATACTCTATGAAAATCCGGAGATGAAGATAAGTGATGCAATTAAAGAAAGTAGCAGAATGATGAAAGGCCATAAAGGAAGTCTATTTTGCCTTTATCTAACCTTTATAGGTTGGTGGTTGTTAAGTATTCTAACTTTTGGAATTCTTTCTTTCTGGATTTATCCTTACATGACTGTTTCTGAATTAGCTTTTTATAAGAGTATAAAACCGGTTTCTTATGTTTCGCAAGAAGCAACAGAGGCTAAAGGCGATAGCATAGAATTATAATCGTTTTACTAGTTTATGGAGTCCACTTCGGTGGACTTCTTTCGTTTAGTCAATTGCTAAGAAAATTAAAAGTAATTATGCTTAAGCTATGATAAAAGCAATACTAATAGGATCTGGTGCAAGAGGCGCTGGTGCCTATGCTCCTTATGCCTTAACCCATAGTGACGAACTAAAATTTGTAGCGGTCGCAGAGCCTATCGAAGAGCGACGTTTAAGCTTTAAAAAGGCTCATAATATAGAAGACGATAAAGTCTTTAAAGATTACAAAGAACTCTTTAACCATAAAATAGAGGCTGATTGTGTCTTTGTTTGTACGCAAGATCAAGACCACTTTGAGCCTGTTATGCTAGCCCTTGAAAAAGGCTACCATGTCCTTTGTGAAAAGCCTATGAGTGGCTCCTTAGCTGAGTGTGAAGCTATGGTAAAAGCCTCCTTAAAATACAATAAGACTTTGGCCGTTTGCCATGTTTTACGATATACCCCCTTTTTCTTAAAGGTTAAAAGCTTAATAGAGGAAGGCGCTTTAGGAAGAGTTATTTCGATTAACTTGACTGAAAACGTTGCCTTTTGCCATTATGCTCATAGCTTTGTTAGAGGTTCTTGGCGAAATAGTAAGTTATCTAATCCTATGATTCTTGCAAAAAGTTGTCATGATATGGATATGCTACAGTATTTAGCCGCTTCTAAATGTGAAAGTCTTTCCTCCTTTGGAAGCCTAACTTACTTTAAAGCAGAAAATGCTCCTAAAGGTGCCCCTCTATATTGTTTAGAAGGCTGTCCTGAAGAAAAGGCTTGTCCGTTTTATGCGCCTCATTTATATCTAGAGAAAAGTCGCTTAACAGAGCGTGAGTTTAGAACTATTGTTTCGACTGAAAAAGATGATGATAAATTTAGAGAAATATTAAAAACAAGTCCTTATGGAAGATGTGTATTCCATTGTGATAACGATGTAGTCGATAACCAAGTAGTTTCAATGAAATTTGAGAATGGAATTACAGCAAATTTTGCTATGGAAGCTTGCACTGGTAAGTGGGGACGAACTCTTGCTATAATGGGAAGCCGTGGCCAACTTATTGCTGATACCGATGAAAAAACAATTACACTTTATGATTTTCTCTCTGATACCAAACAAGCAATAAAAGTGGAAGAAGAAACTTCTGGTCATATGGGTGGTGATCTTGCAATTGTTGAAGATTTTGTTCGCGTTTTAAGCTCTAAGGGGCAATATAAAGCAAAAACTACAGCTAAAGAGTCTTTAGAAAGTCATATAATGGCGTTGGCCGCAGAAGACGCAAGAGTTACTGGAGAAGTCGTAAAGCTTGCTGATTTCACCAAAAGATTGTAGAAAGTAGATTGACGATAATAGTTGTATTTGGGTAACATTTTGTTGAATAATCGAGGGAATAATTTTGAATAGTGTATTTTGGTGGACAGTTTTAATTACTTTTATTTCTGGAGTAGGTGGAACTGGTCTTGGTGGAGTGGTGAGTGCTTGCTTTAGAAAGGACTCAAAGAAGACGGTAAGCTTACTGTTAAGTTTTGCCGCTGGCGTTATGTTGGCAGTTGTTTGTTTTGATTTAATTCAAAAGGCAATATTTCCAGACACAGGGGTAGAAATACCAATTTATATTGTTATCCTAGGATGCTTTTTTGGTTATTCCTTGGTAGCATTTTTAAACAATGTGATCGATAGAAAAACTAATCCAGAGATTAAGCATATTGATAAAGAGCACCCAAAAACAGCAGATGACCTTGATGAGCTAGTTCACGCTAACCACTTGAATAAGCATATTTCTGAAAACTCAAGTCTCTTTGTAGCCGGAATTATAATGGCGTTTGCCATAGCCCTTCACAATATTCCTGAAGGAATGGTAATTGGTGCGATGTACTCTGGAGAGGATGTCTCACAGATAATTACAAGTTCAGGATTCGTTATGGCAATCGTTATAGGACTTCATAACGTACCGGAAGGAATGGCTGTTTCTGTACCTCTTATTGCTGGAGGTATGAACAAAGCAAAGGCTATTTTGGTTACTGCCTTAAGTGGGTTTCCCACAGTGCTTGGTGCTATGTTAGGGTTCTGGTTAGGCTCCTTAGGTCCTATTATGAATTCCTTAGCTTTAAGCTTTGCAAGTGGCGCAATGCTTTATGTAGTCTTTGGTGAATTGCTTCCCGAATCTATTTTGATGTGGAAGTCTAAATTACCTTCAGTTGCAATTATGATAGGCCTTATGTTAGGTCTTGTTGTAATCCTTTAATTTAGAATAAGTATTTTTTTATACTATATCCAATTCCAGAATGGTCATTGTCTAGGGTAACATCCTTAGCGATGGCCTTTATTGATGGTAGTGCATTACCCATTGCAACAGAAACTCCTGCAACGCGGAGCATATTGTAGTCATTGGTGAAATCTCCAAACGCCATTACTTGTTCTGTTGATATTTTAAAGTGCTTAGCTAGTAGGATAACAGTATTCGCTTTATCTGTTCCTTTTGGAACTATTTCCAAAATATAAGGAGAGGAGCGAAAGACATCAATTCCTGGCAAATTTAAAGTTAGCAGTACTTGCTCAAGTTCAAGAATTTTATTCTCATCAACAGATTTTGCTAGCATTTTATAGGTGTTATACTGCTCTTGCTCCCATTGTTCAAAAAGGGGTTTAAAAGGAGTAACTACTCCAGTATTACCAGAAAAAGCTATTTGCCTATCATAATAGGGTCCGATATCCTCTATATACCATTTATTTAAATCGAAGATTAGGGGCACCGTATCATATGCTTTTAAAAGTGGATAAACCGTCTTTAAAGCAGAAGTCGGTATTCTCACCTCATTTAAAACTTTTCCATCCACTTCTATATAGGAACCATTAAAACAAGATAGTATGCAAGGAATATCGAATTGATCTGCTAACCGTGTTACGCCTCCGCGATAGCGCCCTGAGACAAGCGCAAAAGGAATTCCTAACTCTTTATAAGAGCGACTTATCATCTGTTTATCAAAAGGAGAAATTGTTCCTTGGCTAGATAATAAAGTGCCGTCGATATCGGTACAGATTAGTTTTATTTGTTGCATATAAAATACTTTAGAGTGAATGCATCCGCGACTTTCCAATAAGTTTGCGGATCTTTAGACTCTGACATTGCGTGAGTTGCATCTTTAATTATGCACTTTTCTTTTGGGCAGTTTGCTTGGCTAAACAGTTCTTCTTGCATTCTAAAAGGCACAAAAGTGTCTTTGTCACCATGAATGAATAGTGTTGGAATTTTAGACTCTTTTACCGCTTTTAAGCTATTAGCACTTTGAAAGAAGAAGCCTAAGCGAAGGCGACAAATAAAGGAGGTAAAATTAAGTAAAGGGAAAGATGGTAGGTGAAAGAGATGCTTTAATTCATACTTAAACTCTTCAAAGCAAGAGGTATAACCGCAGTCTGCGATGATTGCTTTTACATTAGAGGGAAGCTTTAAATTGCTAACTTGTGTTACAGTGGCCGCTCCCATGGAAATACCAAAGAGTAAGATATTAGCCTTTTTATCTTCCTTAATTATAAAATCTATCCAGTTTTTTAGATCAAACTTTTCTTTAAAGCCCATTGTTATAAATTTACCTTCACTTTTACCATGGGCACGTTGAGTAGGTACTAAAATATTAAAGTTATGTTTATTTTGAAAGTGATAAGCAAAATGGGCCATTTCAGCTGGTTTACCATGATAACCATGCATGGCAATAATATAATTGTGAGTTGGTGATTTAGCTTTCCTTAAGTATCCTACAAGTTTTAAATTGTCATACGAAGTGATAGAAACTTCCTCAGAAGTCTTTACTAATTTTTGCATTTCCTCAGCACTTGATAAAATTATTCCATCCTCATCATAGGCCTGTTTTTCCTGATGACGGTCAAAATAGGCACGAGAAAGGGTGTAGCTAAGTAAAAAGAAACTAAAAATAGTTAATAAAACAATAATCGAGAATAAAATAATTAAAAATATGCTCATGCTGTTACTCGTATTGGTTTATGATTTTCTTCAAGCTGTTTAAGAATTTCTTTCGATAGGAAGTAGGCTCTAGTATTTCTACAGAAGTTCCACTTTGCACTAAACGAAGCATCAATTCAATTGAATTTTCAGCAGAGAAGTCTAAGATTAGATTATTATTATCATCTTGAGAGAATTTAAATTCACCATGGATGATAGTATTAAAGCTATTAGCTGCTGACTTTTCTTTAAGTTTAAGCTTAAGGGGTATCATATCTATAGCGTCATAGTTTTCTGCTTCACTACTTATCTTGAAAGGTTTTAAGTTATCTGGGATTGTATAAGTCTCATCAAGAATGAGGGCTGATTTTATTTTAGAAATATCGATTGTGATTATTTGAGTGGTATGTCTAAGTCTTCCTGTTACAGTGATAGGAAGTCTTGAAGTCTCTTCATCTCTGAAACCGATAAAGTAGGGCGCGAGCTCTATCTCATCAACAGTATTTTGGTTATTAACGATCTCCATCTTTAAGATACGACCTGAGACCCAAGCATCAATTAAGCGTTCTAAAATGCTATTATATTGAGAGTTTCCTAATCTGTTCTTTTGGATTTCGTCATCCATTTTATCTGCAACGGAGCGCATATTTTCCGCAATTTTAGGAGCATAGGTTTGCATGCTAAGTGCAAGCTTTCTAAGGCCTGAGGCTAGATGAGGATTTTGCATTGCACTTGCATTAAGCAATGCTTCTGCACTCATGTTGATAGCAAGGCTTTCATATATAGAAAGGGCTATGCCTTCATCGTTTTCTTTGGTTTTAATCTTAAGGAGATTATTCTCTTCATAAATATCTATATGTTGACTTAAATCTTCTACATATCTACTAATTGTTGAGCGGTGTACTCCAAGGCGGCGAGCAATTTCTGCTCTTCTTAATCCTTCTGGGTGGGACCTTAATAACAATTCAAACTGGGCTACTCTTTCACCTTTCATCCTCTTCAATTCCTTTTTTTTCTTGCAACTTATTGCAACAAATTATATCATATTTAAAGAGCTTTGCAACAAGTAGTTGCAAATTATAGAAATAAAGGGAAAAAAATGGATAATAACATAGAAAAGGTTGAAATAAAAATCTCTTACTTGGAAAACCAAGTAAAAGATCTTAATGACGTAGTGGTTAACCAGATGAAAGATATCGAAGCGCTTTCGATTCAATTATTGAAACTTGAACAGAAAGTTTCAGATTTAATAGAGGAAGCGGGAGATGGAGATCGTCCAAGTCGCAAGCCCCCACACTATTAAAAGCAGCCTCTTTCCTTCCACTCAGTATAAGCTTCAAAAACGTTTTCAACATCGTTCTCATTTTGTCGTTCAATTCTAAAGTAAAGTTTTGGTTCTTTAGCTTGCATTTCATCTTCTTCTGTAGCAGAGCCAAGGAAAACGGTAATTTTATCTTTTCTAAAAGTTTGCTTTAACCAACGGCAATCGATAAAAGACATTTTGTATTTATCTCTAAAACTGGTAGGAAGGGCTTCATTAATCCAGTTTACATAACTAATATTGTTCACGTGATGGTTGTAATCAGTGTCTAAATAAGCAATTTTAGGAGAGTAGGAAGAAAATTCTCTTTTAACAAAAGTTTGATAAGTTGGAAACTTGGGAACTTTAGAATCTTCTCTAACGCTTTCCTCTGGAAGACCTATTTGATCTACAATATAGCTTTCAGGTCTTACAGGACGTCCAGTTTTAACATCTATGATAGCCCACATAGTTTGAGCGTGCAAGATAGGTTTGTTCTCAACATCAAAAAGCTTGACTAATCTTGGACAATGGAAAAGTTGACATTTTTGTGCCCAAGTTTGAGCGTTCAAAATATCCATCCATACTCCATAATGATAGATATCAACAATACTTCGGGTAATTACCCAAGTAAGACCTATCTTTTGTAAATCTGCAATACTCATCCCTTTAAGCGCAGAGTGCTTTGCCCCTACATCTTGGATAATGCCAAAATAGTAATTTAATCTTGCCTCATAAAATGCATCAGTTTCAAAACTTGAGATTTCATACTGGCTGTAAGCTTTATTCTCGATAACTTGCATTTCTTTAATTTTCCTCAACAGCTTGGTAGTAACGAAGGAGGGAACGGCCATAACGCTTTTCTTTTAAGAAAGCAAAACCTTTAATTGCCTCAGGCCATACATTTCCTTCTTCTTTTGGGTAGTGGATAATAAATAGTCCGCCAGTTTTCACAATTTTATTAGAAGCAATCTTTTGGGCAAGCTCTACTTTTCCTTCCATTGGAAAAGGAGGGTCTGCATAAACTATATCGTAGTTGGTGCAACAAGTTGCAATAAAGCGATTAACATCCATCATAAATAGGTGATAAGGCTCTTCTACTATCGATAAGTTCTTATCGATTACAGTCTTCTTTCCTTTATCCATTTCAACTAAATGGATAGGGCTAGCTCCACGACTAGCAGCTTCTATAGCGACACAGCCGGAACCTGAAAATAAATCTAGAAAGGATTTATCTGTCAAAGGACCCAAACTCATAAACATTGATTCTCTCATCATATCCATAGCAGGTCTTATAATTCCTGGAGGACATGTGATAACGCGTCTAACGTATTTTCCACCTGTAATTCTCATAATAATCTTAGTTTATTGTTTTTCTAGTACAGTTTCAAGAAGAGTGAAATTCTTTCTAATACTGCAATTATTTCCGTTAATTAAGCCACTGTCTTCTTCAAGGAGTTTTTCAGCTTCTGTTTTAGCACTTACGAGTAAATCAGTATCATTTACTAAAGAGGCAAAATTGAGTTTAAAAAAGCCAGATTGTTGCAATCCTGCAATATCTCCAGGTCCTCTAATTAATAAATCTTGTTCAGCAATATAAAACCCATCGGTACTTTGTTTCATACATCTAAGTCGCTGTTTTGCCTCATCTGTAAGAATGTCTGAAAATACTAAGAAGCAGTAACTTTGGAGTTGGCTTCTTCCAACTCTTCCTCTTAGCTGGTGCAGAGCGGCAAGGCCAAACCTTTCAGCATGTTCAATTACCATGCAAGTGGCATCTGGTATGTCGATTCCCACTTCAATTACTGAAGTGGAAACAAGATATTGTATTTTTTTAGCTTTAAAGTCTGATAGAATTTGCTGTTTTTCTTCATCAGGTATTTTGGAGTGGATTAAGGCTGAAGGAATTCCGGGATATTGACCTTTAAGGTATTCCGCCATATTAGTTACATCTCTCAAGCCACCTTCATTTTCACCCTCGCCCTCATCTCCAATTCTAGGATAGACAAAGTAAGCTTGATGATTGCGTAAAAATTCCACGTTGATAGTCTGATACATCTTCTCGCGGTTTTCTTCTTTAACCAAGTAAGTGATAATAGGTTTCCTACCTGTAGGGAGGGTATCTATGGTTGAGATCGCCGCATCACCAAACAGCGTTAAAGCGAGTGTTCTTGGAATTGGGGTCGCACTCATTAATAATAAATTAGGAGTATTGCCTTTGTTTATCAAAGCGGTACGCTGGTCAACACCAAAGCGATGTTGTTCATCTATTATTACATAGGTTAAATTCTTAAATTCTACATCGTTAGAAAATAGAGAATGAGTTCCAATTGCAATATCTATCTCGCCCTCTTTTAGCGCTTTGAGCGTATAGTTCCTACCTTTTCCTTTAACATCTCCTGTAATAAAGGCTAGGCGAATACCTAAAGGTTCTAAAAGCTGTGCAGCATTTTCGGCGTGCTGTCGAGCAAGCAATTCGGTAGGCGCCATAAACGCCACTTGTCCTTTTTTGCTAATTTCATAGAGGGCAGAAAGCCAAGCTACTAAAGTCTTACCAGAGCCGACATCGCCTTCTAGCAGTCTATTCATTTCCTTGTGGGATAAATCGGAACGAATTTCTTTTAATACCTTTTCTTGGCTTTCTGTCAGTGAGAAAGGAAGGGAGGCTATTAACTTCTTTTCAAGTGCGGTAAGCGGTATCTGTTTAACTGGATGTTTTTGGTGCGTGAAGTTTCTTAATATTTGAAGTTCAAGATAAAAGAGTTCGGTAAAAGCAAGAGTTTTACGAGCAATATCTTGCATGCACATATTAGTGGGAAAGTTATATTCTCTAATTGCTCTATCGGTTGAAAATAGATGTTGTCGAGTTCTGATATCCTCACTCAATTCATCTTCAAAGGTGTTGTTAGAAAGGATATTTCGCATATCGCGTCTAATAACCTTTTGATTAAGGTTACCCGATAAAGGATAGATTGGAAGAATTTGACCAAAACCAGCTTTAATAGCGGAGTTAAAGACTTCAAAGGAAGAACTTTGCCATTCATACATGTTGTGGTTAACGGTTCCGACAAAATACCAAACAGAACCAACTACTAACATTCTATCTAGAAAGTTTCTTCCAAAACATAACAGACTAAGACGTGTTCCTTTTAAGTCTTGCGCGATAACTTTAAGCGTTCGGCCTCTTGCACTTCGCTCTCCAAAATAGGTATGGTCTAAGATTTTAATTTTACAAACAAGCTGTGCTTTATCAGTTGTAAGCTGAGAAAGAGTAAGTTCTTGAGACCTATCATCATAAAGGCGTGGGGAAAGATTTAAAAGATCGTAAAGAGAGCTGAGTTTAAGGTTTTTATAATCAGCAATAGTTGCTTTTCCAACCCCTGGAAGACTACTTAAACTTTTAGTTAACTCAGCTCTATACATTCTTTAAAATGGAATCCTTTGTGATAAGATTATTAAATAGGAGAACAGATATTTACTACCTACATATAATAGTAGGGTGATAATTAAGGTGATCAAGTTGATAGTAGAATCGTGAACGAGTCTATTCTTGAAGAAAATATTCTTCACTTTATTAGCAAGAGGTGCGGTTACACTACCTATTTGATACATCACTCCCATAGAACCTGTAAAAGAAGTAAGGGTTCTAAAGATTAGCGATATGATTGCAAACATAAAGAAAAATGATAAGCCATACCCCCAGATTGTTTGCAACGCAAGGGCTAAGATAAGGCCTAAGGTTATAAACCCATAAGAGGCAAAGATGTTGGCAATCGATTGTAGTAGTGAGAGTACTGCAATTGCAAAGATAGGGGATAAATCGAGCATGCCAACTCTAAAGTGACGTGAACGAAATAGATTCAAGAATGGGTCAACAATAAGTCCAAAATAGTAGGTTAAAGAACCTGGGCGATTATAAGGGTTTACCCAACTTAATAATATTCTAATCCAAATTAAAAACGAATAAAACGTAATTAATTTGGAAATAAATAAAGCTATTTTCATCAATAAGTAATTACCAGACATAAAAACTCCTTAAATTAAAGTTAATTATACCAAACGCGATTGACAACAGGGAATTCTAATAACTCGCCTTTTAACTCTTTTGAGAAATTAAGACCGAAATCTCTACCGCATTTAACTTGCCAATTTTCTTCTGGCATTGAAAGATAGACCGGGAGGGAACCCATATTTTTCATTAAGTAGCGATATAAGTCATTAAGGTTCTCTTGTTCTGTACTATTGATTTCAATCATAACTTGTCTAACATTGTCGGAAGTTAATTTGGCAGGTTCTGTAACTGTTTCAATAATAAACTGGTAAACATCTGGGTCTCTAGCGTTATCGAATTTGCCGGTAAAGCCCCAAATTTCTTCCACATGAAGTTTGTTTTGCTCCTCATCAAAAGTTTTTGGAAACGCGACTGCATCGATAGAGCCATCTTTAGTAGTTAATGTAAAAATGCCCATTTTTGTACCCTTTTTAGTCATGATTACACGTTCTGTTTGTATCATGGCAATTAAGTTTACAGTACGATTAGTTGGTAGTTCTTTAGGTTTTGCTAAATTGACCAAGACTGCGCGCTCCATATCTTCCTTGTATTTATCAAGCGGGTGACCTGATAGATAGAAACCTAAGAGTTCTTTTTCATGAGTCAATTTTTCAGTTTGAGTCCAATCATCAACCGGACGCATTTCAAATTGGTTCATGGTTTGATCATCATCTCCAAAAAGCGAGATTTGACCATAAGCAGTGAGACTCTTTGAAGCTTTATCAAAGTTGAGAGCATCTTCAAGGTTCGCCATTAGCGTTGCTCGGTTAACTTTTAGAGAATCGAAAGCACCAGCTTTAATAAGGGACTCTAATAATCTTGAGTTAAGAGTTCCTTCTTCTTGTCGTGATAAGAAATTGATAAAGTCCTTGTAAGGGCCATTCTTTTCACGGTTAGCAATAATTGCAGATACTGCGGCTTCTCCTACGTTCTTAATTCCAGAAAGACCGTAAACAATGTTGTTATTAACTACATTGAAGTGGACATCTGAATAGTTTACATCTGGCGGTAAGAGCTCAATTCCCATAGTAGCTGCAAGGGCTAAGTACTCTGAGAATTTATCTGGAGAGTTAATTTCGTTAGTAAGGTTTGCAGCTAAGAATTCACTAGGATAGTTTGCTTTTAGGAAAGCGGTTTGATAAGCAACTACTGAGTAGGCAACTGCGTGTGATTTATTGAAACCGTATTGAGCAAAAGGTGCTAACATTTCAAAGATTGCATCTGCATGCTCTTTAGATCTTCCTAATTTTTCAGCACCGGCAATAAACTTGACCTTCTGGTTTGCCAGTTCATAGACCTTTTTCTTACCCATGATACGACGCAAAATATCAGCTTCACCAAGCGTGTAACCTGCAATGATTTGTGCAACCTGCATAACCTGCTCTTGATATACGATTACTCCATAGGTAGTTTTAAGGATAGGCTCTAATTCTGGGTCTGCGTATTCAATTGGTTTTTTCCCCAGTTTACAGTCTACATATTGAGGAATGTAAGCCATAGGACCTGGGCGATAAAGTGCGTTTAAGGCAACTAAATCTTCTATATTGTGAGGTGCCGCTTCTCTTAGAATCTTTTGCATACCAGCACTTTCAAACTGGAAGATACAAGCACTGTCCCCTTTACAAAGCATTTCAAAGGTCTTTGGATCTTCTTCATCAATTGTATTGATATCGAAATCTGGATTTGTCTTGTGAATTAAATCGACCGTGTGTTTAATCAGAGTTAAGGTCTTTAAACCCAAGAAGTCCATCTTAACTAGGCCACAAGGCTCGATTTGGTCCATCGTATACTGTGTTGAGATAGCTCCTGTTTTGGAATCACAGCACAAAGGAACATAGTTAATTAATGGTTCTTGACCGATAACAACACCTGCCGCGTGGGTAGAGGTATGACGGTTAAGGCCTTCAAGACGACGGGTGATATCAAACAGTTGTTTGTAAATTCCACCTTTCTCTTCCATTTCTGTAAGCTTTGGCTCTTGTTCAAAGGCTTTAGTTAAGTTCATTTTAGGGTCATCTGGAATTAACTTACAAATAGCGTTAGCCTCTTCATAAGGAATATCCAAAACACGGGCTACATCTTTTACAACCGCTTTGGCTTTAAGGGTTCCAAAGGTTGCAATCTGTCCAACTCGGTCTTTACCATAATGCTCTGTTACATAGTCGATAACTTCTCCTCGTCTTTCAAAGCAGAAGTCGATATCAAAGTCAGGCATGGATACACGTTCAGGGTTTAAGAAACGCTCAAACAGTAGATTGTATTTCATGGGGTCGACATCTGTAATAGTAATTGCATAAGCAACGATACTTCCAGCGCCAGATCCTCTGCCAGGTCCAACAGGAATACCATGCATCTTCGCCCAGTGTATGTAGTCTCTTACAATTAAGAAGTACCCTTGGAAGTCCATTCCGAGGATGATGTTTAATTCAAAATCTAATCGTTTTTGTAGTTCTGGAGTTACGGTGTGATAACGTTCTTTAAGTCCTTCATTGGAAAGGTATCTTAAATACTCTTTAGGGTCTGTGAACCCTTCAGGCAGTTTAAAGACTGGAAGGAGAGGACCAGGTTTTTTAATTTCTAAGTTAATTCGGTCCGCTATTTTATGGGTATTTTCTATCGCTTCAGGACACCAAGAAAAGACTTCTTCCATCTCATCCCCAGATTTGAAGTAGAAATTGTCGTTAGGAAAGCGCATACGATTCTCTTCGCTTTTCTTTTTACCGGTTCCTATACATAAAAGGGCATCATGTGCATCAGCATCTTCTCTATCGATGTAGTGGCAGTCGTTTGTGCAAACTAGAGGAATATCTAACTCTTTGGCAATTTTAACAAGCAGTGGATTAGTGCGTTTTTGCTCTTCTAGTCCATGGTCTTGAATTTCAATGTAATATCTATCTTGGAAAAGATTCTTAAACCAAAGGGCTCGCTCTTTGGCTTCTTCATATTGGTCATGAAGTAGAAGTTGAAGTAATTCACCGCCTAAACAAGCAGAAAGACAAATTAAGTTATCACTATGAGAGGCCAAAACCTCATCATCGATTCTTGGTTTATAGTAATAACCTTCAGTATAGCTTATTGTGTTTAATTCCATTAAGTGGTGGTACCCCTCATCATTCATTGCTAATAAGATTAGGTGATAATATCTGCTCCCGCCATGCATAGGATTTCTATCTCTACGGTCTTTTGGGTTTACATAGAATTCGCAACCAATAATTGGTTTTATTTCATTTTTCAAACAAGCATCATAGAATCTCAAGGCACCATACATGTTTCCATGATCGGTAATAGCAAGAGCGTCCATGCCCATACGCTTCGCTTTTTCCATATATTTAGAAATTGAAGCAGCACCGTCTAAGAGTGAATAGTCGGTGTGGTTGTGCAAGTGAACAAAAGGTGTTTTGTTTTCAGTATTAGTATCCATGGATAAATAATAACATAAAAAGGGCTGAGCGTTAATCTAAACTTGGGCGAATAAACTATTCATGAGTAGTTGTAAAAATTGTATAGTTTAAATTATTCATTAAACTGGACAATAATTTAGTAGTTCTATCAAGTTGTATGGGATTAAGCACAAACTCTGCACCAATTTGATTTAATATTTTATTAATTATCTCAGTTTGGGCAGAAGGCTCAATTGGTAGCTGTAAGTTGTTGATTAACATATCGGTATCGCGAGAACTGAAAAAGCCTTTGTTTGGATAGGTGATAGCCAGTCTTGCATTCGTGGTGGAGATTTGCTCTAAGTTACAAATAAAAGCAAGGGAAACAGCGTTTGAGGTGGCTAAACAAGGGTCATCTACCGTTACAAAGTACTGATAGTTGTAGGAGTTGATACTAATTCTTATTCTTGAGATTAAGCTAGTATCTGGTAAAATCAATTCTCCATTTTTTTCAACCAATTTAGAGATGGGAAAGAAATGGTTATGAAGACGCTTCTTTTTTAAATAACGTAGTTCTATCTGGGTATCGAGGATATAAAAAGTACCAATAAGGGCGGAGGTGAACTTTTTATTAGCAATAGCACCACCTAGAGAAATCCTATTTCTAATTGAAAAGCTACCAATGCTTTTTAAAGTATCTATTAATACTTGCGGCAATATAGATTTTCCAGAAGTTAACATCTCATTAAGATTAACCATGGAGCCAAACTCAACTGCTCTATCGTTTCTTTGGAATTTATAAAGCTCATCGATAAGGCCTAAATAAATTATTTCAACGTTGGCATTTAAGTTTGGGTAGAAATTTTCACTATCCATAATAGAGGAACCAAAAGCCCAGAGACTCGATTGAGGGTAGTGAGTAATTGTATTTGCGTACTCTGCAAGGTTTTGAGGAGTATGAATATTGGGAGAACTAAGACTTTCGAACATTTCTACGTTTCCTATAAGAAATTGTGGTATAGATAATTTCTTTGAAAGAATGAATATCTAAACAATTACATTTGATAATATTCATTTCTGAAATGAGTTCAGAAATATCCGGTAAAGTATTTGTTATAGAGTAACGATTCACAATACTTTCTATTAATAAGGTCTTTGAATTATAACAGTACTGGCAAGGTTTGTGGCCGGTCGAGTTATAAGCGCGTTCAATATCTCTATAGTTTTTAGTTTTAGAAAAGCCTTCAAAAGTTAAAATAGTTTTACTTCTCAGTTCAAAGGCAGGAACTAGGCAAGAAAGTACCGCCTCTCCATCAAGGAGGACAACACAATTCCCGCAATGGTTTCCCCTACATTTAACGAGAATCGATTCATTATCGATATTCTCGGTAAGAATATCTAAAAGCGGTTTATTGGAGTTGATAGCTAAAGATAGAATTTTTCCATCAATGATACATTCTATTTTCATTTTTTCTCCTCAGTTTTATTTTTTAAGTTAAAAAGCATTTCAGTGGTGATAGGCAATTGAACAACTTCTTTTCCCAAAGCTTGAGAAATGGAGGCTAAAAAGGCTGCTTGGGTAAGTCCTCTAAGAGTAGAATCTAAGGTGTAAACATAATCGGAACCATTATTTTTAATAGTTAAATCGACAGTGTAGGGATTATCTGGGTCGGTACTAAAGATTGCTCCCGAGGTACTAAGCGTTTCTGAAATAACATTCTTTAATTGGCTTCTTAATACTTCTTGGTCAAGTATTTTACCAAAGATGAAATAAGCATAAACCTTGGTTACGATTGGTAAGTAAGAGATAGCACTTATTCGAGTCTCAATAATAATAGAGGCGGTTCCTTGGTTTTCAAATTCACACGGGAAGAAAATATCTTGAGTGTTGATCATTAACGAAGTTGGTCTTTTCTCTTTTGAAAGCAGTAGGTTTTGACAACCTTCTATTATCTGTTGAGGAATTTGACCAAGCGTTAGTCCAAGAGTGTCCGGACCACTATCTACTTGAGTTGCATCTCTATCGTTAAAGATAATAGAAGCATCTTCAAGAAGATTAAGTTCTTTTTTAATCATAAGTGCCCAAACTTCACCAATTATTCCTTTAGTGTACATAGAGGTGGTAATAGTTAAGTTACCTTTTTCAGTAAGGGTTAATTTAATTTGATAATTCTGGTTTTTGCAAAAGGAAGTAGAAAATCCAGATATTCCTGGAGCCATAGCAATTGCCACACCTCTAGAGAAAGGCAGAATGGAGAAGTCGCCATTTTGAATATCATAGCTACTCCAGTTTCTTAAAAAAGAAGCTTTTTTTGCTAACGAAGTAGCCTGTCCTATCAACTCTTTAACTTCAATTGAGGGGAGATAGTCTGTAAAGTGACGTTTCTCCTCTTTAAAGGCATTATGCCACGAAAGAGTATCCTTTTTGAAAGCTTTAGCTAACTTAATACTGTGAAGTTGTGAAGCACAAAGCGAATCTGAATAGGAGAGGGACCCAAAGAATGAGGCTGGTCTATCTTTGCTAGGTGCGATATTTACTTGAGCAAAGAAGGCATTGACTGGGTAGTTTGGGAGTAACCCGGTGATTGCATGAATCATCGCTTCTTTTTCTAGGATAGGAAAAGAACCTTGATTTATGGTCATTTCAACTTTCTCAGCTAAAGGTCTGCCCTCTTGGTTGCAATAACTGATTCTTTTTATCGTCGAAGAAGGGGAGTAGGAAGAAATCGGTTCTCTTAGTTGAATAGGACTGGAAAGTTTTAAGCAAGCGGTAGCAGCTAAGGCAGCTACTACTGAAGGAATAAAAAGATATTCATCAAGTGGTGCATAATATTCAAGTTGATGAATTACAATAGAAGAGGGTGAAAAAGCAGTTGCTTTTGAGACAGCTTGGCGAACGAGTTCTGGCCATTGGCAGGGGAGCTCAACATGAATCATGCTGGCATCTTGCCAGGCGGTACAAGTAAGTATCTCTTTTCTAAAGGACTTACGTGCTTGGAAATTGTATTCAGAAGTGACTTGTTTTAAATCTGGTTTTTCCAGAATTTCACTCAGGTTTCCCCATTCCAAAGTTTCTGGAGGAATTGGAACCTCATCGAAAAGGTAATTATCTTTTGTGATAGGAATCGTGGTATATTTTATGTTTTGGCAAATTTTTAACACTGATTCGTAATCTGGGCCAAACACCGCTATTAAAGGTTGTCCAAGGTAGGAAATCTCTTCTTGCGCAAGGATTGGAAAAGAAGAATCACAAATATCAAAGAGGTTAGAGCCTAAGAGATCTTCTGAACGAAGGGTTAAAAAGCGCTCGTCGAGTTCTGGTGTGTTAAATACACTAATTTTTCCCAACTTTTGTGCATGATGGATAACTCCATAATGCATTGTTAGTTTTGAGATTACTGTTCGTTTTTCTGCCATGAACAAAGTTTAGCACTCCTTTCAATTATTAGCAAATACCCGTTTTGAAACTTGGCTTTATTTGGTATACTATTTGTATGAAAATTAATGAAGAAATTGAAACTTTAAGTCAAAAGCTATTGTCTTATCAGAAGGCCTATTATGTAGATGGCCAAAGTTTAGTAACAGATTTGGAATATGATGCCCTCTTTGATCGTTTACAAACTTTAGAAAACGAATATCCTCAATTTGCCTTACCTGATAGTCCTACTAAGCGTGTTGGTTCAGATTTATCTAGTGATTTCCCTGAAGTCGAACATACTATTCCAGTGCTTTCCTTAGATAAAGCCTATTCTGCAGATTCAGTACTTTCTTTTATCGATAAGAGTGAAAAGAAAGCAAAGGGTGATTTGTCCTTTGTAGTAGAAGAAAAGATAGATGGTGTTTCAATGGTCTTATATTATGTCGATGGTGTGCTCGATAAAGCAGTAACGAGAGGAAACGGTAGTGTTGGAAACGATGTAACAGCTAACATTAAAACTATTCCTTCCGTTCCTCTAAGGTTAACTGAAAACCTTAATATAGCAGTAAGAGGTGAGGTTTATTTACCTAAAGACGAATTTGAGAAAATAAAAGAGAAGCAACCTGAAATTGAAAAACAGTATGCTAATCCAAGAAACTTGACCGCAGGTAGTATAAGACGACAAAAGAGTAGTGAAACTGCAAAAATACCACTACAAATATTTGTGTATGAAGGGTTTTGGGAAAGTGAGGAAGACAAGCCTAAAGACCATTTGCATATCCTTTCAAAACTTAAAAGTTTAGGGTTTAGAATTAATCCCCACCTTGGTTATTTTGCAAGAACTAAAGAAGTAGCGCAACAGAATTTAAAACAAGCTAATTTAGACGGGTCTGCTTTCGATTTCTCTGAACTAGGAAATTATATTGAGCTTTGTACTGATAGACGACCAACGCTCGCTTATGAAATTGATGGGCTAGTAACTAAAGTAAACGAGCTAGAGGTTCGAGAAGAATTTGGCTATACAGAACATCATCCAAGGTGGGCTATTGCTTATAAGTTTGAGTCACCTCAAGCGGAAACCACGGTTGAAGGTATCACAATACAAGTGGGAAGAACCGGAAGAATAACACCAGTTGCTGAACTAAAAGCGGTCCATTTGGGCGGTTCGGTTATCAAACGGGCAACTTTGCACAATCAACTGTACATCGATGAACTAGAGCTTGCTATCGGAGACGAGGTCTCTGTATCAAAGCGTGGTGATGTAATTCCCGCGGTTGAACAAGTACTTGAAAAAAATACTTTAGGTAATATGACATACAAAATTGATGAGTATTGTCCGACTTGTAATACTAAATTAACCCAAGTAGGAGCACATCTTTTCTGCCCTAATTATAACTGCCCAGATCAAGTTTTAGGACGCCTAGCGTTCTTTGTCGGTAGAGAGCAGATGGATATAGTAACGCTGGGCGTTAAAACCCTTGAAAAGCTAGTAGCTATGGGGTTAATAAAAGATATTCCAGATATCTATACTTGTAATTATACCTCGCTCGCCACAGAAAAAGGGTTTGGAGATCAGAGTGTTGAAAACATTTTAGCCAGTCTTGAACAAAGTAAAGCAGCTCCTTTTTCTGTAGTCTTAACCTCTTTAGGTATTCCAGATCTAGGGAAAAAAGCGGTTGAACTTTTGATAAAATCGGGCTTTGATAATATCGATAAACTAATAGAAGCTGCAAGTAAGAAAGATGAAAGTCTTTTTACTTCTATTCCTCAAATTGGACCTCAAACTGCCGCCACTATTATTGAAGCTTTTCAAAATCCACATATTTTAGAGGTTATAGAGAAGCTTAAAGCGGTTGGCTTGAATTTTACAGAGGAAGCAAAAGAGAACAATTTGGAACAAATCTTTGCCTCTCAAGTTTGGTGTGCAACCGGGTCTTTTGAAAATTTCAACCCAAGAAGTAAAGCGCTTAAAGAGGTAGAACTTCGCGGCGGGCGTACTACTAATACGGTAACGAGCAAGACGACACATCTTTTAGCAGGACAGGGAGGCGGTAAGAAATCTCAAGAAGCGCAAAAACTGGGTGTTAGTATAGTAACAGAATCTGAATTTTTAGCCCTGTTGGGACAAAAAACTGAGAAAAAACCAGAGCTAGAGCAATTAATGCTTTTCTAGTGAGTATTTATTTTTTTTAAAAATAGATATACTCCTCTCTAATAAGGAATTTTGAACATGCACGAATTAGCAAAAGAATTAAACAATGCATTGCAAGGAACCGTTGCAGGAGAGTTTTTATCTCAAGTTGGCAAAAGAATGTATTTTCCAAAAGGAATCGTAGCACAATCTGCAGAAGCAGGTGCAAAAGCTAAAACTTATAATGCGACCGTAGGACTTGCTGTAAAAGATGGTAATCCTATGTACCTTACAGATATCTACTCACAGTTTGTTCCCTCTTCTTTTTCTCCAAAAGAGATTTTTAATTATGCTCCAGGTGGTGGTGATAAAGAATTAAGAGCGCTTTGGCATGAATATCAGATTGAAAAAAATCCAACGCTTAAAACTAAAGCTATTACTCAACCTTTGGTAACAGGTGGTTTAACTCATGGAATGAGTTTAATTGGTGAATTATTTGTAGATAATGGTGATGATTTAGTCCTCCCTAATCTCTTTTGGGATAACTATGATTTAATCTATGGCGAGAAGTTTGGTGCTAATCTTATCTATTTTAATTTCTATAACAAAGAAGAGGGCTTTAATGTCGAAGGAATGAAACAAGCACTCTTATCCAGCAAACAAAAGAATGTAAGAATTCTATTAAACTTCCCTAATAACCCTACCGGCTATACTCCAACAAGGGAAGAAGTTGATCAAATTGTTGAAGCTTTTAAAGAAGTGGTTGCCTCCGGTAAGAACATTTTAGTATTATCTGATGATGCTTACTTTGGCCTTTTTTATGAAAACGAGACTGCTAAAGAAAGCTTGTTTGCTCGTCTTTGTGATCTAGATGAGCACATCTTTGCAATAAAAGGTGATGCTGCAACCAAAGAAGAAATGGTTTGGGGCTTCAGAATTGGCTTTTTAACCTATGGCTTTAAAGGGGCAAGTAAAGTTGCTCTTGATGCTTTGATTAATAAGACCTTGGGAGCTATTAGATGTACTGTTTCTAACTGTGACCGCCCAGGCCAATCTTTATTGTTGAAAGCGTTAAAAGAAGGCAAGAATGTCAAAGCAGATAAAGAGCGAACTTTCAAAGAAATGGAGTCTCGTTATTTTGAAGTAAAGAAAGTACTTAGTGATAAGAAATCGAAGTTCTTGAAGCCTTATCCTTTCAACTCAGGATATTTTATGGCCTTTGATACTTGTGGTCATAGTGCAGAAGAATTGAGAACTTATATGCTCGATAAATATGGAATAGGTGTAATTAATATTGCTGATAAAACAGTTAGGGTTGCATATTGTTCAGTTGAGATTGATAATATAGAAGACTTGATAACAGTATTATTTAAAGCTGCTGAGGAAATATGGAACTAAAAAGTAAGTTATATTTATTAGATGAAAACGGTGATAAATTTATGGGCATGGGCGTTTTATGGTTGTTACAAGCCATAGATAAAACCAAGTCTTTACGTGAAGCCGCTTCTGAATTAAATATTTCTTATTCTAAGGCTTATAAGATGATAAACAATTTGGAAACATCTTTAGGTAAAACAGTAATCGATAGAAAAAAAGGTGGCGCTGAAAGGCAAGGAGTTACTTTAACTCCCTTCGGTGTTGCTTTTTATCAATTGTATTTTGAATTCCAAAGCAAAGCTAAACAGCGCTTGATGGAACCTTATGATGAGTTTTGCAATAAACTTAAAGGTTTAATGGAGGATTGAGATGGGCGATAAACTTTATGATTTTAACATTGATTCGTTAGGAGAATCTAAAATACCTTCTCCTATTCGTATGAGTAGTAGAGATGGGGATGGCGTTGCTAACTATGTCTATGATACAGATAGAATCTTATATTCTATTGAGACTGTTGAAAAAGATGGCAATTCTCAACCTTTACATGATGACACTGTTGAAGTTGCAGGACCAAGAGAGAAGATTTATTTCAACCCAGCTCATGTTCATGCAGCAATTTGTACTTGTGGCGGTATCTGCCCAGGACTCAATAATGTTATCCGTGCGGTAGTTCGTTGTTTCTGGTATCGCTATGGAGTGAGACGAATTAGCGGTATTCAATATGGTTATTTAGGATTGCTTGAGAATAGTCCTTGGCCTCTTATTCCACTAGATCCCGATGTAGTTGATGATATACAAGAAAAAGGTGGTACGATTCTAGGCTCCGCTCGTGGTGGTGGTAAACAAGTTGAAGAAATTGTAGATTCCCTTGAAAGAATGAATATCAATATTCTAATTACAATTGGTGGTGATGGTACTTTGAGAGGTGCTAATGATGTGGGTGCAGAAATTAAACGCCGTGGTTTAAAGATTGCGGTTGTAGGGGTTCCTAAAACTATTGATAACGATTTATCTTTTATCGATTCCTCTTTTGGTTTCGATACAGCAGTTGCATCTGCAGTTCCCTCCGTTCGTGGTGCCCACGTTGAGGCTCGAAACTCTATAAATGGTATAGGACTTGTAAAAGTAATGGGTAGAGAATCTGGCTTTATTGCAGCTCATACTTCCCTTGCTCAGTCAGATGTAAACTTCTGTTTAATCCCTGAAAGTCCTTTTGATCTAGAAGGTCCTAATGGTTTATTAGAAAACGTCAAACGCAGAATCTTAGAGCGCGGACACGCTGTTATCTTAGTAGCTGAAGGTGCTGGACAAGAGTTTGCTCCACCTACTGGTGAAATAGATGCCTCTGGAAATGTAAAGTACCATGATATTGGTATTTTCTTAAAAGAAGAGTTGAAGCGTTATTTTAAAGAACAGGGAATTGAGACTTCTGTTAAATATATCGACCCGTCTTATATTATCCGCTCTGCTGCGGCTAATAGCTACGATTCTATCTATTGTGCAAGACTTGGTGCTCATGCGGTTCACGCCGCAATGGCTGGAAAAACACAATGTTTAGTAAGTAGAGTAAACAACCAGTTTGTGTATCTTCCAATTAAACAAGCGGTTTCTAAGAGAAGCCATGTAGATATTGAAGGTTCTTTATGGAGAGATGTCTTAGAGAATACTAGACAACCTTCTTCAATGAAGAATTAATCTGGAAAATATTATAGTAATAAGAAGTCTGTTCTTTAGGGAGCAGACTTCTTTTAAAGATTTTATTAGCTAAAATTTTTTATTTGGATAAAATAATTAATTACTGAAAAAATTAATTTCTTTATTATTAAGGAATTATTATAAGAGGTATTTAATGTTAAGCTTGTAAAGTTATACTATGTAACAAAAAAAGAGAAAAAATAATTCAAATCTATTGATTAAAATATTTATTATATATATTCTGTATACAAGATTAAGTAAATATATTTAATCTACCTCCTTTTGTTCCCCTTATGCGGTTTACCTCCTTTTGCCCGCGAGGGGTTTTTTTTACCCAAAATATAGAGAGAAAACTTTTTTTCTAAAACTACTAGAAATATTTTGATATTTTATTATTTTTTCTTGCCATAACTTTATAAATACGCTATCTTATTAGTACAAATTATTAATAAGGAGTCTATCATGAAGAAATGGAGATGTTTATTATGTGGTTTTGAATATGAAGGTGATTTTCTACCTGAGGATTACGTTTGTCCAGTTTGTGGCGCAGATGCTTCAAACTTTGAAGAAGTAACAGACTAATTAAAACCAACAACGTTGATATAAGAATGGAGTCGAAATAGGCTCCATTTTTTTATTTTATGGCAGGTAATTGATATTTGCTTTTCTGGCTTGAGAAGTTAAAAGTTTTACCGGTAAGCGATAAAGTTTTCCGTCTTTTATAAAGTTAGAGCCACACTGTCTAAATTGAAAGGCAACTTTTTGCTCTATACATTGCGCCCTTATAGCAAGGACCCAATCATAATTGAGAGGTCGAGCAAAGCGGTCAGACTCTCCACCCACAACTACCAATTCGATATTTTCTAAATATAGGGATAGCTTAATAGGAGTTAGAAGAGGCTGACAAATAATATTTTTATGTTTTATAGGTAAAGATGAAAAAAACTTTAAGCGATAATCTGCTGTTTCTTGGTTTTCGACTGTACAGCCAACTGTTACATTCTCATATCCTGATTGCCAATCTGGAGGAATAACTGCCATAAACCGATCGATTCTTTTAGTCAAAAATAAGAAATGTAAATCTTGCCTTTCCTTAATCATTGCCCAAACCTCACCTCGGTAACAATCTGCATCGGGCAGTAGAAAATCGGAAGAAAAACAGAGATAGACTAGTTGGTTTCCTTTTATCTTATACTCGCCAGTTTTATTTCTCTTTACTAAAGCATCAAAGTTCTCAGACTTAATAATAACATTGGTATCGACGCCGCGTTTAGCATCTCCTTTGTGGATATAGCAAAACTGGCATCCAGTACTATATTTGTGGCAACCTCTCCAAGGATTATATATTGGCATATTAATATTATGAAATGATATTCAAATAAATGAAACTAGATTTTAGTATTTTATTGTGCTAGTCTCAGCATAGGAGAGTTTTAAATGAACTTAAAATTTCTGGATGTAAAAGAAGGACAGTCTTCTTTAGTTGTGAAAATGTATTATGCGTTTTTGTGCTCCGGTGCTATGAGTACTTTATTAGGGGTAATCTTACCTTCCTTAACTGCAGAATATGGATTAGATTATGCACTTTCAGGAAATTTAATATCATTTCATCAAATAGGTAACTTATGTGCCCTCTTTGTAGTTGGTTTTTTACCGTTTGTAATTGGACGAAAGAAAACTGTACTAATATTAGGCTCTGGTATTGTCTTAGGGTTATTATTAATGGCACTGA
>Ga0172378_10000534_pt1 | contig 33566 bp, 28 predicted proteins | sample GrowelOW332metaG_FD_119755 | JGI IMG/M metagenome (GOLD analysis project Ga0172378, IMG submission 119755) | Groundwater microbial communities from an aquifer near a municipal landfill in Southern Ontario, Canada - Pumphouse #3_1 metaG | ecosystem: Environmental > Aquatic > Deep subsurface >...
CTCCAGTGGAGCCGAGCTTACCATTGCGGCCAAGCCGATAAGCCGTGAACAGGCTACAGGTCTTGGCATCATCGGTTGCGACAACGACGGGATCATCACCAAGTTCTATGAAAAGCCGGCACCAGATCTGGACATCAGTGAGTACAAGGTGTCCGATTCCTTCATGCAGGCTTCGCTTGGGAAGCCGGTCGATGCAAGCAATGAGTACCTTGCAAGCATGGGCATTTACATTTTCAATGCCAAGTCGATGGAAGAGGTGCTGAACAACGATAAAACCGATTTCGGCAAGGAGATCATTCCCGATGTCATCAAGCAACGCAAGGTAGCTTCCTACCTTTTTGACGGTTTCTGGGAGGACATCGGAACGATCAAGGCCTTCTATGAGACAAATCTGGATCTGGCCTCGATCAATCCCCAGTTCAACTTCTACAACGAGATGATGCCGATATATACCCACCGACGCCATCTGCCGGCCACCAAGGTGAACTTCTGCAATATTTCCAGTTCACTGACCAGTGAGGGATCGATCATCACCAATGCATATATCGTCAACTCCATCATCGGTGTTCGTACCATCATTGAGTCCGGAGCTTCGTTGGACGGGGTCTATTGCATGGGAGCATCCTACTATGAGACCGAGGCCGAAAAGGCAGCCAATGCCAAAAAGGGAATACCGAATATTGGCATCGGCCGGGGCACGATCATCCGCAAGGCCATCATCGATCAGAATGCCCGTATCGGGGATGGATGCAGAATCGGCATCGACGATATTCCGCGCCAGGAAGGGGATTTCGCGATGTACTCCATCCATGACGGCATTATTGTCATCAACAAGAATGCAGTCATTAAAAATGGAACCGTAATGTAGACTGCAAAGCATCAAATACAGCGGAGGAATGTAGTTCTTCCGCTGTTTTTTTTGTACTTCTACTGGCCATAATCCGCTACACGGGATATAATTATTTAAAAGGAGAAGAGAATGCTTACCAACCAAATCAAAGAAGAAATACTTCATGGACAAACCGTCCTTGGAATCGAGCTTGGATCCACCCGCATCAAGGCCGTTTTGATCAATTCTGAGAATCAACCGATAGCCCAAGGAGGCCATGATTGGGAGAATACCCTGCTTGATGGTGTATGGACTTATTCACTCGATGATGTTTGGAAGGGCATACAATCCTGTTTTGCATCCTTACAGGCCAATATCCAAAAAGACTACGCTGTGAAACTGACCCGAACCAAAGCAATGGGCATCAGCGCGATGATGCATGGGTACCTGCCGTTTGACGCCAAAGGAAACCAACTGACTGCATTCAGGACCTGGAGAAATACCATGACCAGCCAGGCAGCTGAACTGCTCAGCACGTTGTTCGATTACCCGGTCCCTGAGCGTTGGTCCATATCACATCTCTATCAGTCTGTCCTGAACAAGGAAGAGCATGTAAAGGACCTGGGTTTCCTGACTACATTGGCGGGGTATGTGCATTGGAAACTGACCGGACGTAAAGTACTTGGAGTCGGGGATGCCTCGGGTATGTTCCCCATCGACACCAAGACAGGAAACTACGATCAACGCATGGTCGAGGCTTTCGACGACCTGACCAAAGCCCACCACTTTCCTTGGCGGCTGGAAACAATTCTTCCTTCCATTCTTTCAGCCGGTGAGGATGCCGGCAAGCTTACCGATACGGGAGCCCTTCTACTCGACCCCAGTGGAACTTTTGAGGCAGGCATTCCGCTCTGTCCCCCGGAAGGTGATGCAGGAACCGGCATGGTTGCGACCAACAGCATAGCCAAGCGTACCGGCAACGTGTCGGCCGGTACCTCTGTTTTCGCGATGATCGTTTTGGAAAAGGAACTTTCCAAGAGCTACAACAAGTTCATCGATCTGGTTACCACTCCCGATGGTTCGCTTGTTGCGATGAGCCATGGAAACAACTGCACCGGCGAGTATGACAACTGGATGCGCTTGTTCAGTGAAGTCCTAACCACAGCCGGCTTCTCCCTCAGCAAAGGGGAACTGTACGACAGGCTGTTGTTCAAGGCGTTGGAAGGTGACAAGGAGTGTGGCGGACTGTTGCCGTACAACTACCTTTCAGGAGAGACCATGACCGATCTGAATGAAGGACGTCCCCTCTTTGTACGAGAGACAAAACACACCTTCAACCTGGCCAACTTCATGCGTTCCCAACTTTTCACAGCCCTTGGAGTCCTGCGTATCGGCATGGACATCCTCTTCGAACAGGAGAAGGTGGCCATCGATTCCATCACCGGACACGGCGGTTTCTTCAAGACAGCGGAAGTCGGACAGAAAATGATGGCCAGCGCCCTTCACACCCCCATCTCCGTCCTGAAAACCGCTGGGGAGGGAGGAGCTTGGGGTATCGCCCTGCTGGCATCCTTTATGGTGGGGAAACAGAATAGAAGTCTTGCAGATTTTCTTGCCAGCGAAGCATTTGCGACAGCAGAAAAGTCTACGGTAGAAGCAAGCGAAGAGGATATCGAGGGATTCAATGTCTTCCTGGAACGCTACAAACATGGGCTTGCCGTTGAAAAGGCCGCTGTACAACATCTAAAGTAAGCTTTGACACTGAAAAAAAGGAGGTTCAAATGAACCTCCTTTTTAACGCCCCTTTATCTACCTTGTCACTGGAGCTTCCAGGCGAGATCTGCAAGAAAGAGCTGCTGCTTCATTGACGAGACCGTAGTCTGGTTGTTGATGTGCACGAACTCGATGCCCATGATCTCACACCAGTCCTCAAGCATCTCGGCGGTGGCATCGTAACTGAGAACAGCATGGTGGGCCCCACCGGCAAGCATCCACAAATGGCTTGCCTGATTCAAATCCGGTTGGGGTTTCCACATCACCCGGGCAACCGGGAGATTGGGCATGCGATAGATGGGTTTGACCACCTCGATCTCATTGACGATGAGACGCACACGACCACCCATATCAACCAAGGATGCAAGGATTGCACTACCCTGATGGCCCTCAAATACCAGTCTGGCAGGAGGTTCCTTCCCTCCGATTCCCAGCTCATGCACTTCAATTTTGGCCTTTTCCGTCGTGATGGAAGGACAGATTTCAAGCATGTGAGCACCCAAGCTGAGCTCATTCCCTTTCTCAAGATGATAGGTGTAATCCTCCATGAAAGTGGTGCCGCCGTCCATGCCTTCGGTCATTCGCTTGACCAGGCTGGTCATGGCTGAGACTTTCCAGTCCCCTTCTCCACCGTAGCCGTATCCTTCCGCCATCAGGTCCTGGCTGGCAAGACCGGGAAGCTGGCGCATCTGCTGCAGGTCTTCGAACGTATTGGTGTAGGCATAGGCTCCTTCACGCTGGAGGAACCTGCGCATGGCGACCTGCTCGCGTGCCTGATAGCGCACTGTCTCCAAGTCTTTGGTCGCAAATTCATAGCGGCTTTGATAGCCTTGCATCTGGGCATCCACTTCTGCCTCGGTAACGCTCTCCAGTTCCCTGATCAAATCGCCGACACCCCAGGTATTCACCTGCCAGCCCAGCTGCATCTGCACCCCGACCTTATCCCCTTCGGTGACTGCGACATTGCGCATATTATCCCCGAATCGGACCACCTTGAGTTTGCGGCTTTCAATGGCACCGACCGCAGATCGCATCCAAGAGCCCAGCTTTGCCAATACAGGCTCATCCTCCCAGAATCCGGTAATGATCTTACGCTTGGTATGCATCCTTGCAGCAATGAAAGCATGCTCGCGATCACCATGAGCCGATTGGTTGAGGTTCATGAAATCCATATCGATTTCGGTGTCGGGAATGGTGCGATTGAATTGGGTATGAAGGTGACAGTAGGGTTTCTGCAAAATTTCGAGCCCCCGGATCCACATCTTTGATGGTGAGAACGTATGCATCCAGGTTATCAGGCCGGCACATGCATCATTGTAGTTGGCCTCCTTGACACACTGCTCGATCTCCTCGGGAGTTTTCACGGTTGCCTTATACACGAGTTTGCAAGGAAGCAGACCGCTTGCATTCATGCGCTGAACCATTATCTGGGCATGGGCGGCCACCTGATCGAGTGTTTCCTTCCCATAGAGAAATTGAGAACCAACCACAAACCAAAATTCGTAATCTGCCAACTGCTGTCTTTGCATTATATCCTCCACCTGTATAGTGAACCTGTTGCTAATTGCTTGCGTTTACGTTAACGCAAGCATAATAATATATTCCATCCTGCAGACGTTTCTGTCAAGTATGGAGTTGAGATAATGCAACGCATCACTATAAGGCGGGTTTTAGCCGCATGGACAAAACTTCATTCTGTGGTATAATTGCGTTATCGATAAACAAAATGTATCTGGGCGACTAGAAAGGAAACTGGAAACGGATGACAATATCTGAAATTGCTAAGCTGGCCCATGTTTCGATTGGAACAGTGGATAGAGTCCTGCACAAGCGGGGTCGAGTCGCCCCCGAAACCATTAAAAAAATCATGAGCATCGTTGAGGATTATGGGTACCAGCCCAATACCTATGCACGCAATCTCAAGCTGAGCAAGGATTTTACCATCGGAGTCCTCCTTCCCCTGCTTCATTCCGAATTTGGCTATTGGAACCTTATCTATGAAGGAATCCTGAAAGCTGCAAAGGAGTTGCATCCCTTGGCTGTGCGAATCGATATGATGGAGTTTGACAGAATGACCGCCGGTTCACTGCTGGAGCGTGGAGAGGCCTTGCTGAAGCACAATATCGATGCTCTCCTCCTTGCTCCGGTAGTTCCTGCTGACGCCCAAAAACTCCTCAGTACAAAGAATATCCCGTTTTATGCTTTTATAGACTCCCCGCTTCCCGGTACAAGTCCGGTTTCCTGCGTCGTGCAGAACCCCTATCGGGGAGGATTCCTCGCAGGCAGAATGATGCATCTGCTCACGCAAAAGCGCGGGACCCTGCTGACCATACAGACTCACCGTGCGGCTTACAATTCAATCGAGCGTGCTCGCGGGTTTGCCGAGTACTTCGCCGATAAGCCGGAGTTCTCAGTATTGGAAATGGAAGCTCCCCATAATCAGGCAATGGACAAGGAACTTGACGCTTTTTATCGGAAACACGGTGACGTATGCGGCATTTTCGTTGTCAATGACGCCATCCACAGAATTGCCCAAAGCGTCTTGCTGCTGGGGCGAAAAAGCCAAACGACCATGGTGGGGTATGACTTGGTTGAACACAACCGAAGGGCGATGGTTGCAGGTTCGGTGGACTGTCTGATCAGCCAGAGGCCTGAGTACCAAGGCTATACCGCCATCTACCAGCTGTACCGGAAGGGGCTCCTCAACCAGGCACCCGAAGAGACCATCTGTGTTCCAATCGATATTATTCTGCCCGAGAACCTCATCGACGAAAATCTCTGGTGCCCCACTCTCTAGGTCCTGATGCCGCCGGCAATCAGGACTCCTTCCGTTTTTCCTCCCGCTTTACAATCTCCTCACCGATTCTGGCAATCTTTTCTTCAACGACCTTTTTCTGCTTGGCATCCAGCTTCTCCAGACTCTTGGACAATCGTGTCTGCGCTTCCTTGAGCTCTTCGAGGGATTGAGCCTCATCAGCCTTATCAAACACAAGTTCTTCAACAATCGTTGCTTCCTTGCGGGTTTGGTTTTTCTTTCCGATCTTAGGAAAATACTGCACCGCCGTATCGTACTCCCTCCGGTCCATTAAGGCCGGAGAGGCGATCTCGATCCCTTCCTCGCAGAATACATCGAGGACACTCTTATGGAGTTCGCTGGTCTTACTCAATCGTTCACCGCTCTCACTGAGCATGCCGTAGAGACGATAACGGATTGCATGGTCGAGGAACGCCTCGACAAACACAAAACTGTCAGTAAGCTTGCAACGATTAGCTGCTTCCAGCAGAGCCTTCTCCACCTCCTGATGAGAGACCATGTACCCGATCGACAAGGCGAGATTGATGAAGGTGCCATCCCTTCGAGTCACCTTCACCGCTTTTTGGGAGAGCAGCAGGTTGGGCAGGCTTACGACATCACGGCTTACCAATTGCACTTCCGTGTGAAAGATTCCCAAGTCGGTCACCCGACCCACCAAGGTATCGACCTCGATGAAATCACCGCCTCTGAATTCGTGGGTTATTCTCAACATCAGACCGGCCATGGCGTTGCTGACCAAGGTTGTAGAGGAGAGGGCAATGACGGCACTCAACAAAATACCCAGCAACGAAAGGATCTGATTCTTCACTTCGTGCTCAAGCGGGAGCAGTGCTATGCTTATGAACAAACCTGCAAGAACCACCAACAGTACCAAAAACTGTCTTTGATACGGCCATTGCCTTGAAGATGAATGGGCCTTCCTGAAGACCAAACGAATCAATACCACCAACACCCCGGTTGCAAGAATGGCCGATACGGATTTTAAAAGTGCCATACAATCTCCTTGTGAGTATGTATATCGTACTATGATACGTTCAATCGTGAAAGGTTTTGTCATTCGGGAGTGATTCTCTTATTCCAAGGAAAATGTATATTAATATCATCACTTTTGACATATGTAAAATTTCTATAATCGATACATAGGACGCTATATAAGCGTTTTCAACAAGACTACGAGGAACTACTTGACATTTCTCTCGTGATTGTATACCGTCTGATGACATAAGCCTACCTCCCACTCTTTGGCACATGTTGGAATCTTGGAGCATCTTGAAACAATCCACACCGATACTCATTCTCCTACTACTTTGTTGTTCGGCGGTGTTCTCAGCCTCGCTCACCTATGACCGTGCCACCGGCAACCTCGATGGGTTTGCTGTAAACATCGCAGACAGCCCCAACTATCCAGGCGGCTATACCAATGCAACCGAAGTGTGGAGCAAGTCTGGATTCATCGGCAGACTGCTCTACCTGGGAGAACCCTGCACCTTTACATTCAGCAACATCGGCCCTGTTGCTTCTTATACTTCAAACAACCGCTTTTATTTCACCTTGAATAATGACGGAACACCCAATACCGGGGTATGGAGGGAATTTTTCCTGGTTACCCGCGCAAAAGGGATAACCCATGGGGGATCTCAGCACGATTTCTCTTCCATAAATTCGGTCATTGCCAACAATTCAGGTTCTTTCCTCCTGAATGTCGGTGCAGGAACGGAGTTGGCATCGGTAGGAGAAGTGGGATATGACACCAATCGAAACAGCGGAGTCTATACCGGGACGAATGCATTCCGCTACAAATACCCATATTCGGCGATCTGGATCGACGTAACGCTCATCCGCACCACATCTGCAAGAAGCTCCACTACTCGCGGCTATTATGAAAGCCATATCCAGATCACCACAGGTGGAGGGTTGTCCCAAACACTGTATCTTGGGGGGATGTATAATCCACGCTCATCTCACACCGAACCGAATGCTTATGCATTCAGCATAGAGGAGCTCTATACCTCCGCATTCCCCTTTTCTGAGTTGGAAAATAGAAACTCAGTTGCTGCATCCATGGAGGTAGCAACCATCAAGTATGTTTCTCATGTTGATCAAGCAGAGATCAGCATTGCCAGCAATGCCGCCGGCACCGCTGCTGCCTTTTATTTCACCACTTCCGATGGATTATATTTTCCATTCAGAGTTGCCTATGATGCAGTCACCCCGAACCTATCACCAGTGGAGATAACTCCTGCGAGCAATACGTTCACGACCGTGTCGACGACAGTCGCCTCCCCGGTCGGGGGAAGTTATACGGCCAACAGATTGGAAGGAAAGATAAAACTTTTTGTGCCTGTCAATACGAATCCAGCCGAAGGACTGTATTCAAGTACCATTTACATCCTGGTGACGCAAATTGACTGAAGCGTCTTGACGATTTCACTATCACTCGGAGCGAATGAGTAACCATCCATTTCCCCAAGGCTTACCCAGCGGTACTCCGTATGAAATCGGAAAGGAAGCTCATCGAAGTCCTCAGCATAGACACGATACGCCTTCAGATGATACAGCGTCTCCTTGTTGGTGAAGTCGTGGCTGTGCACCAGTCGGCCGACTTTCACAGTAATGCCAAGCTCTTCGGCGAACTCACGCCTCAATGTTTCCTGTTCGGTCTCCCCGTAGCGGTTCTTCCCTCCGGGAAACTCCCAGAGTCCACCGATGGACCCTTTATCTTCTCGCTTGGCTATGAAATACCTATCACCTCTCATCAATATGCCTGCAGTGGTAATTCGCTCCTGCATAGATGCCTCCTACAGTAAAACCAATTGGGGCGCAATGAAGTGAATGATTGCAATACCCATCGTCAAGAAGCCCACATTTCGCTTGTTTCGTTCCATATAGAGCCCTGTTGCATCCAGTACCGTCTGTTGCTCCTCCTGCTTCACTCCAATGCCACGCAGCGCCTGATACAGAAACCAGAGGGTGAGGGAGAATACATTGAGCATGGGGACCAAGTCGCCGAGCAGCCAAGGTCCTGGATCCATCGGGAAAAACGCCAGTGCGAGCGTTATCAAGAGACCGGCGAGGATGAGAATCCTGCGCAGCGATGCATGGGTGCGAAAGGCGTATCGCAAGGAGAGCAACAGAGGAAACGTCAGACCGTAGGTGTCTGACAGCAGGAAAGCTGTGCCCAACAAGAGATACGCTATACAAAGCAGATATACCTGGATCAAACCTCGGCCTCCTGGACTGCCTTGCCAAGGAAGGCAAGCAGGGTTTCACTATCGTAATAGCCATAGGCCTGCTGTGCAAGACGACCAGCCTCCTGATGAATCAACGCTCCCTCCAAAGATGCAAGCCAACGATTCTGATATTTCGCCAGCAACGAGGCTACAATCCCACCGAGCACATCACCGCTTCCGGCAACCCCGAGTGAGGGATTGTTCCCTTCGATGACCACCATCCTTCCCGTTTCGTCTACGATATGAACCAGCGAGCTCTTCACTATAAGCGTAGCATGGAGTTCCGAGGCTGCCTTCTGCAGGGAAGCAAAGAAAGCATTCGGACTCTGTATATCCTGTTCCTTTCCGAAGAGTCCTTCCAGCAGGGCGCCAAGCTCTCCTACATGTGGAGTAAGGACAAGCGGCCCGTGCTCAGGCCTTTGTCCTCGGGCAAGCAGGGAGGCATAGGCCCGAATCCCGTCGGCGTCGAGCACCATGCCCTGTCCGGTCGCAAAGAGCTTGGACAACAAGGCTTCCCTACCCTTGCCCCACCCCGGGCCCACCAAGAGAGCACCATAGGAGGGGAGGCTCTGGCCTTCATAGATTTTCACCATGACCGAGGGAGATTCACAGGCAGCAAGGCTGTAGACATCAGGGTCGCAATAGAGGCTCACCAACCCGGCACGGGCTGCAAAGCAGGCCTTTGCTGAAAGTCTGGCCGCTCCTGTATAGGACACGCTGCCGCCGAAGATTCCTACATGGGCTCGGCTGTTCTTATACTCGTCGAGTGCGAGCTTCGAGAGGCTTGCCTTCCTGTCGCAAAGCAAGATATCACTTGGTACCTGTTCAAGCAGGAACGGCGGGAAGGAGGGGTTCACACAGACTACGGTTCCACATTTCGAGCGGGTTGCAGGATGGAACATGCAGCGCTTTTGAAGGCCCATGGTCACCGTAAGGTCGGCTTTGATCATAATCCCGTCTAAGGGAACATCATCACCAAGGCCGGAGGGAACATCAATGGAGAAAACCCTTGCCTTGCTCCGATTGACTGTCTCCACCAAGGATGCAGTGAGCCCTTGGAGCGGGCCTCTCAAGCCGGTGCCCATCAGGCCGTCGACAATCCAGGCGGCATTATGGAGCTCGCTGAAGAGCCGATCAAAATCAGTTTCCTCGGCCTCCAGGGAGGTAATCCCATACGCTTGGGCGATGCTGCGATGTCGTGTACAGGAATCAGAAATTCGCGTACCCGTGTAGATGAGAAGCTGGTTGGTGAACCCATCTCCAAACGCATATCGGCTTACCACCAATGCATCCCCCCCATTGTTGCCCGGGCCGCACAAGAACACCAGCCGATCGGTTTTGGACAGGCGGGGTTTCCATATCTGATAGGCTTGCAGACCTGCACTCTCCATGAGACAGAGAGAGGGAATCATCGCCACATGTTGGGCCTTCTCGTCCAGTTTGGTTATATCGGAGGCACGTGCAAGTGATTTCATGTTCATACTGTACATGAGGCGTACAAAGCGGTCAACATTTCCTATCTTGACACATTGGAGGCATCCCGTTAGGCTGAACGTGTCCTGGGGTGGCGTAACAGCCTGAGATTACACCCGTTAACCTGATCTGGATAATACCAGCGGAGGGAGACAGTCACTTCTCAATCACACCTATCCCCATGGCAGACTATTCAATATGGAGGTGCTTATGAACAAGCATCGGTACGTATGTGTTTTGGTTGCCATCCTTACACTCTCTTTCTCTGTATTTGCACAACCGGCCAAGGAATCGAATGAGTTGGTTGTGTACGCCTACGACGCATTCTGCGGAGACTGGGGTCCCGGTCCTGCAATCGTCGAGGAGTTTGAGAAACAGCATGGCATCAAAGTAAACCTGGTAAGTGCGGGAGACGCCGTGGAGATGATGACCAAGGTCATCAGCGAAGCAGACAACCCTTGGGCGGATGTAGTGATCGGCATCACCGACGACATGGCTCAGAAGGTGTATGATGCGAATGTGCTTGAGCGGTACGAAAGTGCTGCACTCTCAGACATTCCAGCATTCCTTCACTTCGATCCCTCCTATCGGCTGCTGCCGTTCGACTACGGCAATTTTGCGTTCGTCGTCGATACCGAGCGAATGAAGGCAGAGGATGTTCCAACTTCACTTGCCTCCCTTGTCGATCCCAAATACAAGAACAAGGTGATCCTCATTGACCCACGTACTTCTTCAGTAGGTTTGGGTTTGTTGCTCTGGACCATCGAGGTGTTCGGAGAGAAAGAGTACCTGACTTGGTGGAAAGCAATGAAGGAGAATGCCCTGACGATCACCGACGGATGGTCCAGCGCCTACGGACTCTTTACCGAGGGAGAGGCCCCCTTGGTGCTCAGCTACTCCACCAGTCCTGTTTACCATGTGACCTATGAAGAGACCACCCGCTATCAGACAGTATTATTCTCCGAGGGCCATAGTACCACCATAGAAGGAGCAGGCATCCTCTCATCAAGCAAACAGAAGGGAATTGCACAGAAATTTGTAGACTATCTGCTTACCGAAGCTCAACTTACCATTGCCTTGGCCAATTCGATGTATCCGGTCAACAGCAAGACTGAGCTCCCCGCTGCTTTCGACTATGCCCCGAAACCGCAAAAGAGCCTCTCAATGGATACTAAAATGCTTGCAAAAAACCTCGATAGATGGCTTACTGAATGGACACAGGTAATGAGTAAATGAGAGAAGACAAGAATTTACAGTATAAGCGATTCTATCGCGTAATGCCGTTGCCCTCTGCAATGGTTTTGCTGCTGTTGTTCTTTGTCCCTCTTTTTTTCACCCTCTCCTCGGCGTTCTTCACCGAGCAAGGATTTTCGTTCTCGCGTATTGCAGGGGTCTTCACCGACCCCTATACGCAGAGAATCATGCTCTTCACACTGCTGCAGGCAACCCTTTCAACACTTGCATCACTACTTGTCGCCCTGCCCGGTGCCTATTTGATCGCCACCTACTCGTTCAGGGGGAAACGCCTCATTCTTGCACTCAGTGCCATTCCTTTTGTTATTCCTTCTATTTTGGTTGTCCTGGGCTTTGTCATTTTCTTTGGCAATAATGGGTTTCTCAACCGAATCCTGATGGCGCTTTTCGAGCTGGAGGAACCTCCGCTATCCATCCTCTACTCTTTTCCCGCCATCATTCTCGCCCATACCTTCTACAACTTTCCGATCATCATGAGCTTGGTCTCTTCCTATTGGGAACATATGGATGGCAATTGTGAGACGGCATCCTATACCTTGGGGGCCACCAAGGCGAAGACGTTCTTTTCCATAACCTTGCCGCGTCTGCTTCCTGCCATCATCAGCGCAGCCTCCTTGGTGTTTCTCTTCTGTTTCAACAGTTTTGCCATCATCCTCGTCCTCGGCGGCGGGCCGCAGTATACGACGATGGAGGTGGAAATCTATCGGCAGGCCCGCATGCTTGGGCAGAACGGATCTGCAGCCGCACTATCACTCTTTTCCATCCTAGTCACCAGCATACTGCTGCTGTGGTACAACAGTACGCAGAAACGGCTTGCACGAAGCGAGACATACCGTAACAGCAATCGGCTGAATGAAAAAAAACCTGCAACCTTGTTTGGGAAATTGCTTGCTCTTTTGTATACAGTCGCTTCCTTCCTGTTCATTCTCGGACCCATCGCATCGGTGGTGGTCCGCTCGTTCATGGCCTCATCTTCACGTTCCAGCGCCGAAACCTTCAGCCTGAAATGGTATCGACAGCTACTTTCGCTTGAGAGGGCGACAGGACATATGAATTCGGCACTCCAAGCACTGTCCAACAGCCTGCTCATCGCTTTGCTTGTAGCCCTGTGCACTGTTCCCCTCGCCCTTACGCTTTCTGCAGCCATCCGCAGAAAGGAGAAGAAGGGATCGATGCTGGAACTCTTTGGCATGCTGCCGATGACGGTAAGCTCGGTGATCATTGGATTAGGCTACTATTTGATTAGTGCAAAAATCCGCGGAGGCCTGCTGACAAGCTACTCCTTGGTGGTCCTTGCCCACATGGTTATTGCCATACCCTTCGTGCTGAGAACCATCCTTCCCGAGTACCGCAAAATTCCTGATTCATATATCCACAGCTCTTTGACCTTGGGTGCCGGCCCGCTGAGAACCTTCCTGCTCATCGAACTGCCTCTGCTCAGGGGAGCAATGTTTACCGGAGCCATTTTTGCCTTTGCCCTGAGCATGGGCGAGTTCAACGCGACGCTGACCTTGGCGAACAGTTCCATTGTGACACTGCCTATCGTCATGTACCGCCTCATAGGCTCCTACAACTTCCAAGGAGCATGTGCCTTGGGAACCATTTTGATCGCCGTATGTGCAATTGTGTTCATCGCCAGTGAATTGGCGAAGGGAGGTAACCATGGCCGATAATGGACTTTCCTGTTCCCTGAAAGCTTCCTATCAGGATTTCAACCTGGATGTTTCCTTCTCCGTGAAAAGCGGGGAGCTGGCTTGTATCATCGGTCCGTCCGGATGCGGAAAGTCCACCACCCTGCAGTTGATCGCAGGGCTATTGCCGCTGAACACGGGACAGCTCGTACTCAACGGAAGGGATATAGCACACACAAGCGTGCATGAACGACAAATAGCGATGGTGTTCCAGGACTATGCACTCTTTCCCCATATGAGTGTGGAGCAGAATATCGCCTATCCGCTTAAGATTAGAAAAGTAGGCAGGGTAAAGCGCAAGGAGAAAATCACACGCTTGCTCTCCATGGTGGCACTGGAAGGCTATCAGAAACGCAAGAGCCAGGAGCTCAGCGGAGGAGAACGCCAACGGGTGGCTTTGGCAAGAGCTCTTGCATCCGAGCCTAAACTCTTACTCTTGGATGAACCCCTTTCGGCCTTGGATGCAAAGCTGAGAAAGCATTTGCGCGAAGAAATTCGCCGAATCCATGACGAGACTGGGATTACCACCCTGTATGTCACCCATGACCAGGAAGAAGCACTTTCCATTGCAGACCGTATTATCGTCATGCATGAGGGAAGAGTCATGCAGGAAGGAACGGGTGAGCAGATTTACAACGAACCGGCCAACATATTCGTAGCGACGTTCATGGGTGAAGGGAATACACTCCCCTACAGCATCATACCAAAGACGCTGGTGAACACCGGTGGAGTCACCCCCTTTGTCTTCAAACCAAAAGAGGGCAAACACACCATTTTCTTCCGTCCTGAGGAAGTATTGGTGCAAGACAACAAGAATCTGCCTCTTGCGGAGTACTTGGTGCATCTTCAGTTCAAGCAGGCAGAAGTGGTGAGCTGCGAGTTCCAAGGTGATCATTACCGACTTGTCTGCAACTGGGAAGGATATGCAATCATCAGCCACTGTTCACACAGGCCCCAGGCGAAAACTGTCACTTTGGGTGTAAGAATCAAGCATATTCGTGAGTATATTGACGGTGAATCAGTGAAAAAGACACTGCTTCCCTCGGTGGGGGAATAGCAACAACGCTGTTTTTTTGTATACTGGGTATATGAGAAGACGCTATGTTCTCCTGTTACTCCTCATTTCTGCTGTCTTCCCCTTGTCTGCTCGGACTACAGGGTACTATCACTCGGCTGCCGCCACAGCTTCCGGTTACCTAGGCTTCTCCCATTTCGAGGATGAAATTCCAGCCCGTACTTCATTCTCCGGCAGTGCAGCCCTTGGTGTATTTGGATATCAGAGCCAACACTGGGACGGTTCGCTGGAACTGTACTTCCAAGATGCCAGTCGTTCACTCCCCTATGGTCTGTACCGAAGCAGAGGGTTTACGTCCATTGGCATCGCAGCACGATCGTCCTACACAATGAACAACAAATTCTCCCTCTACGGCCAAGCGGGCACAGAGGTAAACTTCTACCATCAGATTGAAGAGGCCTTCGCCTCCTTCTCCCTGCAGCTGGGTGGACAACTATTATTGATGGAAAATCCCTCCTACCAACTATTCATGACGCTTCCACTGTCGCTGCATCTGAGAAAGGAAATTACAGCGTTGCAAGTAGGAATAGGACTGCGTTACCACCTCTTTCCCTACCATGAAGGAGGAACCTAATGAGAAAGCTCATCCTACTCCTGCTCAGTTTAATACTCATTCTCAGTTCCTGCGAACTATACATGGATGAACCTGAGATGGGGGATGTGTATGTAATTTCCATCGGGATTGATTATAAGAACAATTTGGACTCTAAAAACAATGTATATAAGACTGATGATTTGGATGGAACAATTCCAGATGCAAAAGAAATCTTTCACACTATCATGAAAATTTCAGAACGTGCAAAACAACCATGGAAGGGCTACCTGCTACTTCAAGAAGGTGCTGCCTATGATCCTGTAACCCTAGGCACGTATGAAGGGGAAGGAATAGGAAAAACAAATTATGCATCCAAAGCACACCTGCTCCAAACACTTGCAACCATCCAAAACCAAGCAACCCATAACGATCTGACCATCCTCACCTACAGTGGACATGGAGTCGACAAGACCGGAGAGATGGTCATGGCTCATACTGATGCTGATGGCTATGTACCCTCAATCGAAGCATTGTTGGTAACTCCAAATGAGTTACTTACTGCAATGGGAAAGATTGATGGACGCAAGCTCATCATCCTTGATAGTTGTGTGAGCGGTGTCTTTGTTCCGGAAAGTGAATCCAGCCTCAGCACCGTCCTGGTCAATGGTATAGATGATTGGTATGCAAAGTTTTGGGAAGAGTCTGGCTATAATCTTCCTGATTTGTATGTCCTGACTGCAAGTGCCCTTACCGACTCGTATGAAGATCCAGACAGCACCGATCACTCACATGGCGTTTTCACTATCACCTTGCTTGAAGCCTTGGGCTGGAATCATCCACATGGTGTGGATATCAGTACAATTGAACCGGGGACTCCACCTGCCCTCCGCGGTTCAGTCATCACCGTTGATTCTCTATATACCTACATCAAGAAAAACCAAGACCTTCCGATTCGCTGGAATATCCTTAAACCATCGCAAGAATATCAACACCCCCTCGTCTCCGGCGGCGCCATGGACATGGTCCTGTTCAGATTCTGAAGTAAAAGCTATACTCACTGACCTATATGCACATGAAACACCTTCTGATACTTCCCATCATCCTCCTTTTCCTTGGTTGTGAGCTTGTGTACCAACATCCAGAACCAGGGGCATTCACCCATGTAGCCATCGGACTGAACTACAGAGGAACCAACGCCAATGCGCTTGCAGGAACGATCAACGATGCAAGGGAACAGGAAGCGGCATTCACTTCCCTCTTTTCCGATCGGAATCCTTCCTCCTATCTGATGCTGCAGGAAGGCACCTCCGATGGTTCCTATGACGATGTCTCATCACCGTTGCTTCCGACAAAAGAGCGGGTAAGGAAAATAATCAGTTCGCTTGTCGCTGCTCAACAAGCCCAGGATATTCTCTTGATCACCTACAGCGGCCATGGCATGGAGGATGGTTCATGGGTATTGGCACCAGAGACAGCATCGGGCACCATCTTTCTTGATGCAAGCACCGTAGATCCTTTCCTGTTGCTGTCGGTAGACGAGTTGTTCGCCCTGCTTGCCCCTGCAGCAGGGACTACGCTGCTCATCATCGACAGTTGCTATGCAGGAAATTTCGTACAGGAGAGCGGATCATCGGTCTCTCTTATCGATCTGCAACCCATCTTCGCCGATGCCTACGAAACATATTTCAGCAAAGGAAAGTATAAGAACAGGACCTTTGTGATGGCGGCTACGACAGCCGATAACACAAGCAAGGAACCCATCGGGGGCAGCCACATTCACGGCTACTTCACCGAGGCACTGCTCGGTGCTCTTGGATGGGATGAAGAGACACAAAGCCTTGCACCTGACAAGTCATCATTGAGCATGGACAATCTGTATCGTTACATCATGGAGAATCAACGTATAAAACTTACAGGGACCTATCAGGCATTTTATCAGCACCCTACCATCAGCGGAGGACCTTTGGATTTGGTCCTCCGTCAGGAAGTGAACTGACCCTCGCGAATAGCAACAATCTCATCGCGGATGATGGCAGCCCGTTCAAACTCAAGATTCTTGGCAGCTTCGAGCATCTCCTTCTCCAGGGCCTTGATGTACTTCTTGCGGTCATTGGCATTGAGCAGGTTGTAACCGCCCTTGAGAATGGCAAGATCCTGCTTCTGGATCTCCTTCGTCTCCTCCCGTTCCCGCTCGATGATGTCCTGAACAGCCTTGACGATGGTTGTCGGAGTAATACCGTGCTCCTCATTGTAGGCTGACTGGATGGCCCGTCTTCGATTCGTCTCACCGATTGCCTCTTCCATCGCAGAACTCATGCGGTCGGCGTACATAATAACTCTTCCCTCGGAATTTCGGGCCGCCCGTCCGATGATTTGAATCAAGGATGTGGTCGATCGCAGGAATCCAATCTTGTCCGCATCGAGAATGGCGATCAGAGAAACCTCAGGCAGGTCCAATCCTTCCCTGAGTAGGTTGATGCCCACCAGGACGTCAAACACTCCGAGTCGGAGGTCCCTGAGGATCTCCACCCTTTCGATGGTATCGATTTCCGAATGCAAGTATCGGACTTTCAAGCCCAGGGAGGCGAAGTAATCGGTCAAATCCTCACTCATCTTCTTTGTCAGGGTTGTGACCAAAACACGCTGCTTCTTGACTATTACTTTACGGATCTCTCCATACAGATTCTCCATCTGCCCTTCGGTGGGACGAACATCAATCTCTGGGTCGAGCAACCCGGTGGGTCTGATAACCTGCTCGACGATTCTTGCACTCTGGGCAAGTTCACTCTTTCCGGGTGTCGCAGAGACATAGATGCGCTGCTGCACCACCTTTTCAAACTCGGCAGCCTTCAGGGGCCTGTTGTCCAGTGCGGAGGGCAGTCTGAAACCGTAGTTGACTAAATTGAGCTTTCGCGATCTGTCTCCCTCATACATAGCTCCGACCTGTGGAAGGGTGACATGCGACTCGTCGATGAAGGTGATAAAATCCGGGGGAAAGTAATCCAGCAGCACAGCAGGACGTTCTCCCGCCTTGCGGTCGGACAAGGGACGGGAGTAATTCTCGATACCCGAACAGTAGCCGATTTCCTCCAGCATCTCCAGATCATACTCAACCCTGGTCTTGATCCGTTCCGCTTCGAGAGGCTTTCCCATACTGTTGAAATACTCAACCTGGTCCTCCATCTCACTGCGAATACGCCCGATGGCCGCCCTGACCTGTTCCGGCGGCATGACAAACTGCTTTGCAGGGTAGAGGGTATAACTGTCCACCATCTCCTGCTTCTCCCCTGAAACGGGATCGAACCATTGGATGGAGGCTATCTCATCCCAATCCACACTGATTCTCACCGCATTCTCCAGATAGGATGGACATATTTCAATGATATCGCCTTTCACGCGGAAAGCACCTCGCTTAAGAATGGCATCGTTGCGCTCATACTGCATTCTCACCAGCTTCTCAAGCACATCACGATGTTCGAACTGGTCGCCTGTATTGAAGGTATGCACCATATCGCGAACGGAAACGGGGTTGGCCAGACCAAAAATACAGGAGACCGTCGCCACTACAATGACATCGCGACGCTCCATCAAGGAGAAGGAGGCCGAGAGCCTGAGCCGGTCGATCTCCTGGTTGATGTCGGCATCCTTCTCTATGTAGAGATCCTTGCCAGGAACATACGCTTCCGGCTGATAATAATCATAGGTTGAGACGAAGTACTCGACTGCATTCTCCGGAAAGAACGATTTGAACTCCCGATAGAGCTGGGCGGCCAAAGTCTTATTGTGGGAAAGCACCAACGTTGGACGCTGCACCTGTTCGATGATCTTGGCCATCGTATAGGTCTTGCCGCTTCCTGTGACACCCTTGAGGGTCTGAAAGAAGTCTCCCTGTTCCAGGCCTTTACTCAAAGCCTCGATGGCCTGAGCCTGGTCTCCTGAAGGATCGTATGAGGAAACCACCTTGAAGCGCTTGTTCTGATACGAGACATCACCATGAATATTGGTGACCGACTCCCCTCCCCACCGTTCATCTACTCTGACTTCTTCCATATTATCGTACCAATGCGCTTACATGCTGCGCTGTTCGTTCAATGAGTTCGACCTGCATCTGTTTTGACTCACCCTTGCGATTCACCGTTACGCTCACCTTCTGGCCGCTTTTGAGCGGCAACAGGGCGAGGTAGAGGTCGTTCAGGTCTTCCACTACTTCACCGTTGACAGCGGTTATTATATCACCGCCCAGATATATCACACTTGAGCCGTATTGGACCATCTGATTTCCCCCTCTCAAGCCGGCCTTGTCGGCAAACCCTCCACTGACCACCTGGCTGACAAGAACACCCTTCTCAACCGAAAGCTTTGCGTATGCCACCAATTGGGGGGAAAGTTGGACAGCCGCCAAGTCGAGCCAGCCGCGGCTTACCTTGCCCAGCTTGATTAAATCGGGAATGACGGCGATGGCCGTATCAATGGGAATTGCAAAGTTTAAACCTTGTGAGCTGCCGGTGGTTGAATAGATGGTGCTGTTGATCCCTATGACCTCACCCCGTCCATTGAGCAGCGGTCCGCCGCTGTTTCCCGGGTTTATCGAGGCGTCTGTCTGGATGGCATTCATGATGATCTTTCCATCACTGGTACGAACGGGTCTGTTCAATCCGCTGACCACCCCGACGGTCAACGTTCGGTCGTACCCGAAAGGATTGCCGATGGCAATGACCTTCTGCCCGATCTTGAGTTCCTCACTGGTACCCAAGGTGATGGGTTTGAGCACTACATCCTTCTCAACATTGATTTTAATAACTGCCAAGTCATCCTCGCTGTCGATACCGACCAGTTTGGCCGGGTAGCTGCGGTTGTTATACAGACCCACCTTCAAACTGGCAGCCTTCTCGACAACATGGGCATTGGTAAGGATGTATCCATCGGTAGAGAGGATGATTCCACTACCGGTGCCTTTCGCTGGAAGAACATCCATGAATGCATTGACCTGCGCCTCGGCGATCGTCGTGATATGGACCACACTCTTGTTTACATTCTCATAGACGCTGATGGTCTGCTTTTCGTCTGCGCTGTAGACCCATGAACGCTCATCGCCTTCGAAGATAAGAAGGCCTTCCTCGCCATGGAAGATATTTGCCACAGGAACTCCCGATAAAGAGAGAAGCCCTTCCACCCCCTGATTCTCCACAACCCCTTTCAAGACCTCGGCAAGGTCTTTCTTGCGCTTGTCCTCACTGATGGAGTTTGTCCATCGAATCAGGATGTAGGCAAAGACTATACTAGCCGTTCCAATAAGAATGGCCAGCAGTATTCTAATGACTCTCATGCGTGTAGTTCGGAGCATGTCCCTAGTGTACTTCCAAAGGGGGAGCTAGGCAACTACAGGCTGGACAGGAGCGTCTGAACTTCCTCTTTTGTCGGCGGGTCACACCCTCGGCGTGAGCAGTTTATTGCACTTGCAGCGCTCGCCCAACGCAAGGCATCCTTGATCAAGTGCTCATCCAGCTCACCAAGTGTTGGCAGAGCCCCATCCGAGCCGAAGCAATCGCGCTCATGCAAATACGAGAGCAGTGCACCGCTGAAAGTGTCGCCTGCCCCGACGGTATCGATGACTGGCAGATCGATGATCGGCATACTGACTTCTCCACCCTCGGCAGTGAACCATATGCTGCCTCCCCTGCCCAACGTCAAGATTATATGCGCACTGTATTCGGCGGCAAGTTTCCTGGCAAGTTTTTTGACATCCTGGTGAGGATGGAGATAGGCAAGGTCCTCGTCGCTGAGCTTTATCAATGAGGCGAGGGAGAATGCCTCTTGCATGCGCTCAAGATATGCCTGTCGATCGTCGATCACCGCCGGTCGCACATTGGGGTCGAGGAATATGATGGGACGAGGTTCGTACTCCTTCAAGGCTGCCAGGATGGCATGACAACCCGGCTCAAGAGCCAGGACGAGAGAGCCGATATGAACCACCCTGAGGTCGGTGTGCTCTTGCATGACTGCAAGAAGTTCGTCCTTGTCCAAGGAGACCGGAGCCGAGTTTTTCCAATAAAAAGCGTAGGAGGCCTTCTTCTGTTCATCCAACGAAGCAAAGGCCAACAGAGAAGGTTGCTTTGCCGCACAGAGAGCGGGATCGAACATCACTTGGTTGTCAACCAGATGCTCCAAGATCCTCATGCCGAACATATCGTTGGAAAGCTTCCCGATGAAGCCGACGGGAGAACCTTGCAAGGAAGCTGCTGTAGCGGCATTGAGGCCGCACCCGCCTACGTGCGAATCGAAACTGACCGTTGCAAGCTTCGACGGCTTGGAAATAAAATCTATCAAGGCTTCCCCGATGACACCTATCATACCATTCTCTCCTATAGGTAGCGTTTCTTCTCCTGCCCGATGACTCCGGCAAAAATTTGCACATACTGCTTGGCAGGGCTCATTGAAATCTTAGGCAGTAATACTTCCTCGATCTGGAAGAAGCCCACATCGCTGGACATTTGCACATCGATGAGAATCGGAGGCCCCTCACCCTTGCTGATGGTCACTTTCTCGATGGAGTTCGCCGAATACTTGTGAATGTCCCCGGTCTTCGGACTCGTGTTGATGCTCATCGGAATGCGGGCCCTCCCCTTTTCCATATCACAGCCGTCGGCGACCAGCAACAGTCCTGCTTCCAAGGAGTGAATTTTTCTATTCGCCATATGACCCAACACCCCTTCAGTCGCTATCGACATTATTGCAATGCGACGACTCAGTGAGGAGGGAAGTACGACTTGCAGCAGGCGGTCCATGATCGGCCTGGCAATGACCAGTCCTGTCAACTCGTGTTCGGACCTGCCGACGCTCATCCCCAAGTCATGAAGAAAGGCTGCAAGCAACAAAGCGCACAGGCTGTCCTCGTGGCTTCCTGCCTCTTCGATCTCCAATGACGTCTTGACTCCATCCTGTTTCAACAACGACAACATCTTCACGACATTCACCGCCACTTGGCGCATATGCACCGGGCCGTGGTCGTTGTAGTTCAGTCGCTTGATCGAGACACTGTTCGCGTAGTCCTGAATAGCCTCGATCTCCGGGTCGCTTATCAAGAGCTTCGCCAGCGCATGGCTGTCCGATCCCTCTGTAAGCAAGGATAGCAGGTGTCGTTCCAGATGATGCTCTTTTGGTGACTTCATACCATAAGACTACAACAACTTCCGAACAACGGAAAGAGTCAGTGGATAAAATGAGACAAACTGCCTATACTACAGCCATGAGACGAATCACAATGCGAGACTTTCGCTGGATGGGCAGACCCTTGGTCTGGGAAAAGGACTATCGAAGCGTGAAACTGGAAGTGCAAGCGCACATGGGATTGCCGTACGGCCCCCTGCTGTTGGCGGTAAGCGATGAATCATTCGACTTTGAGGCGACAGTGAACGTCCCCCAGAAGGGTGGGTTTGCCGGCCTGTGCGTCTATCATCTGGACTCGACGTATGCAGCAGTCGGCCTTAACCGTGAAGCGATGGAAATCCATACGACCATTGCAGGTTCTCACAACAGGAGCATCATCGCCCGAACTTTTGAATGTGAAGAGGTTACCTGGCTTCTGAGACGCAGCTTGTCTCATCTGGACATAGGGTATCGACGTGGTGAGGATGAAGCAATCTGGGTCGGCAGCTTCCAGCTTCCGGGCCTCGAGAAATCCATCAGCTTCGGCCCTTACTTTGCCAACGAAACCGATCATCCCATGCCAGGCTGGATGCATTCAATACGGTACAGCAAAGAGAGCTGACCTCTACTGGTTCAAGTGATGCTCTTATGCTACTATGAGCTATCTCCAAACGAGCCCCTTTGGAAGGGCATAAGGAAGGATCTGTCATGGACGAACGTACTGAGGAGAAGACTCCCCTCAATTTTCTTGAGCGAATCATCGAGGACGACCTTGCAAACGGCAGGGTTCCCGACAACACCATAGTAACCCGGTTCCCACCTGAACCGAACGGGTATCTGCACATCGGTCACATCAAATCGATCTGCCTGAATTTCGGTCTTGCAGAAAAATACAAAGGCCGATGCCATCTCCGACTTGACGATACCAATCCCGAGAAGGAAGACATCGAGTACATCAGGTCCATCATGCGCGATATCCGCTGGCTGGGCTTCGATTGGGGCAAATACGAGTATCATGCCTCCGACTACTACCAGCAGCTCTATGAAATCGCCGTACGTTTGATCGAGGAGGGCAAAGCCTTTGTCGACAACTTGACGGCCGAGGAGATGAAGGAATATCGCGGGACGTTGACCGAAGGCGGCAAGAACAGCCCTTATCGCGATCGAAGCATCCAGGAGAATCTCAGGCTCTTTGAGGAGATGCGCCAGGGCAAGCATCCGGAAGGCTCGTTGGTCCTGAGGGCGAAGATTGACATGTCCAGTCCGAACATAAACATGCGGGACCCGGTGCTCTATCGGATAAAGTTCGCTTCCCACCCCCGTACAGGCGACACATGGTGCATCTATCCGATGTACGACTTCACCCACCCCATCAGTGATGCCATCGAGGGAATCACCCACTCGATCTGCACCCTTGAGTTCGAGGACCATCGGCCTGCCTACGATTGGGCCACAGCCATCGACGGCATCGACCATACCCCTCATCAGTATGAGTTCGCACGTTTGAACATCAACTATCTGGTGATGAGCAAGCGGCGTCTGCTCAACTTGGTGAAGCTCGGCATTGTCGACGGGTGGGACGACCCACGCATGCCCACCATAAGCGGTATACGCAGACGAGGGTATTCTCCTGAATCAATGAAGGACTTTGTAAGCCGTATCGGAGTCGCCAAGGTGGAGGGCGTAGTCGACTACTCGCTGCTGGAATTCTGTGTCCGTGAGGACCTCAACAAGCGCTCAGAGCGGTTGATGGTTGTACTCGATCCCGTAAGGTTGGTCATTGACAACTATCCCGAGGGTAAGGTTGAGTATTTCGAGGCTGTAAACAATCCCGAAGACCCCGATAGCGCCACCCATCAGATTCCCTTTTCTCGTGAATTGTTCATCGAGAAGGAAGACTTCATGGAAGTTCCATCAAAAGGATACCACCGCTTGTTCATAGGAGGAGAAATCCGCCTCAAGTATGCCTACTACGTCACCGCGCACTCGGTGGTCAAGGACGAAGAGGGCAACATCGTCGAAGTACACTGCACCTACGATCCCGAATCCAGGGGAGGAACGACGCCCGATAACCGCAAGGTGAAAGGAACCAGCCACTGGGTCAGTGCCACCGAAGGCGTCACCATCGAGGCCCGCCTCTATGACAAGCTCTTCCAAACCGAATATCCAGGAGCGGCAACCGGAAACTATCTGGATGATCTAAACCCCGATTCCTTGAAAATTGTGACCAATGCAAAGGCTGAACCCGAGATTCTCAATGCCAAAGTCGGTGATTACCTGCAGTTCATCAGAAACGGATATTTCTGCAAGGACAACCACAGTGAAGGATTGGTTTTCAACCGAACCGTAACGTTGAAGGACTCCTGGGCCAAGCTCAAGCAAAAAATGGGAATGTAGGATACATGATACGGGGGACGGTGTTCGTCCCCCTGCCTGCAGGGAGAGACTATGGATTACTTCTTTGACCAGCACTTCCACGTCATGCATATATCCCATCCGAATCTCATCAGCTTTTTCTCTTCGTTGGACACCGGCATTCCCGATCTCATCACCAGCGGAGCACTCTCTCCCAGTTATATTCTCACGACCAAGAATAGAAAAGGCCCGGTGCTGCTCAACCGTCTTACCAATACACTGACCACCTTCGAGCAGACCATCGGGCAGACGTTGGTGATGATGGAGGATGACTTGAGAGGGGTGTTTACCTCCCATGAGGAAGGAGCACCCAGACCCGAGCTGCCCTACATCAGGGAAGGGAAACTGCACATGAGGGGCCGCACCTATGACAAAATGGCGATGTGTCCGCTTCTCATGGATTTCTCCAGCAACCAAATCCGTAAGGAGACGTTGTACTATCCCACACCCAAGGAACAGAAAATCCTCGATTATGTTCAGGATACGCTGCAAGGCTTTGAATATTATCGCAAAGAACGCCCCGACGGCCTCTTCGAGTTCTTTCCGTTTCTAGGAATCAACCCCCCGGTCCACTCCCTCTCCTTCATCAAGGAGTTGTTGGAAACATATCTTCCAATTGATCCCAAGGGGAAGAAAAACAGGCAGTTCTACGGTATCAAGTTCTACCCCCCTCTTGGGTATGACCCGTGGCCTTCCGATGAAAAAGAGCGCGAAAAAGTTCTGTACATCTATGAATTCTGCAATCAAAACGACATCCCCATCATGACGCACTGTGATGACCAAGGTTTTCGCGGAGTTCCTGCCAAGGAAGCATGGAAGTACACCGCTCCGTCGGCCTACAAGCCGGTGCTCGCCCGCTTTCCGATGCTTCGCATCGATTTTGCCCATTACGGATGGCAATATACACCACTGCAGAAAAATCCGCTTACGGTGATCTCAGGCCTGACCAGCAAAGTCCCCGATTCCACCTGGTTCTATGAGATTACCGAGCTGATGCTGCTCTACCCCAATATCTATGCCGATGTATCCTTCAGCGGCAGTAATCATGACTTCTATACGCTATTGGTCAACTACCTCAATTCATTGGATGAGGAACAGAGGAAGATTATTCTCAGCCGCTCGCTGTTCGGTACCGACTTCTCAGTGAATCTGATGAAGGTGGAAAGCTACACCTCCTACTACCGGATGTTTGAACAATCACCGCTTTCCGATGACCAAGTGCATGCAATGGTTTGTGAAAATCCACTCCGTTTCATGAATTTCGGGCGTTAAAAAGGCAGGCCAGGAGCCTGCCTCTGTAGCGCTACGATGTCTACGCTTAGTAATTCTTGGCAACAATCTCGAAATAGGCCTGGGGATGAGCGCAAACAGGGCACATGCCGGGAGCCTTCTTGCCGATTACAATGTGACCGCAGTTGGAGCACTTCCAAATCTGGTCGCCCTCACGGCTGAAGACCAAGGAACCTTCGACATTCTTCAGAAGGTCGAGATAGCGCTGCTCGTGGTGCTTCTCAATGGCTGCAACCATTTCAAAGAGGGTGGCAATCTTATTGAATCCTTCCTCACGGGCTTCTTTTGCGAAACCAGCATACATCTCGGTCCACTCGTAATGCTCACCGGCAGCAGCATCCTTGAGGTTGGTAGCGGTATCATGAATCTCCCCACCTTCCTGCAGAAGCTTGTACCAAATCTTGGCATGTTCCTTTTCGTTGAAAGCAGTCTCTTCAAACAGATTGGCGATCTGCACATATCCTTCTTTCTTGGCCTGGGAAGCATAATACGTGTACTTGTTACGAGCCATGGATTCCCCTGCAAATGCGGTGTTCAGATTGGCTTCCGTCTTTGATCCTTTCAATTCCATACCTTACTCCTTCACTGCCTCACAGCAGCATGCTTTTTTTGACAATCGGGACAAACCCCGTTGAACACTATCTCGTAAGATTCCAGGACATATCCAAAGGTTTCCACATTCTTGGCACAGAGGTTGATGTCATCGAACACCTCAATATCGCTGACCTGTTTGCAATCCGTGCATTGGATATGGTAATGATTGCCCAAGGTACGGTCGAAATGATCAGGTCCGCCGAGAACGCGGATGCGTTTTACCTTTCCTTCATCAACGAGCATATTTAGGTTTCGATATACTGTCGCGCGACTGATGGAAGGATGCTTCAGCACAATGTTCTCATAAATTTGCTCGGCATTGGGATGGTTTGTAGCAGTAGTAACCGCTTCCCACACCAAGCCTTTCTGTATTGTCTGTCGCTTTTCTTTCATGGAATTTCCTAAATGATATAGAATCTCAATAATCATGATAGTCCAAGCTAAACCCAGTGTCAACAAGATACCGGAAAATCAGGACTTCCAAAAGGAACCCCAGGAAATCCTGGGGCTCTGCGAAGCAGGACAGCATTACTTGTCCTTGTTCTTTCCTTCATCATCGAGCCAGAAGAATGAATCATTCTCATTCTCGCCCCGGGTCCTGGTTTCACGGAATTTGTCAAAACCGTACGGTTTGGGGGAAGATTTACGTTCACGCTTCACCCTGCCTTCCGTGCCAGCCTCATCACGAGGGGCGGAGAATGCCGGACGGTCTTCGCGACTTCTGAACGAAGGACGCTCGCTTCTGTCACCGTAGGGTCTTCTCTCTCCATAGGAGGAGCGATCACCTGAGGGTCTTCTGTCGTCACGGTCACGGAACGAGGGCCGCTCGGGCCTGTCGCCGAACGGTCTTCTCTCACCGTAGGCGGGACGATCGCCTGAGGGCCTTCTGTCGTCACGATCACCAAACGGTCTTCTTTCGTCACGATCAGGGAATGAAGGTCGTTCTGGCCTGTCGCCGAACGGTCTTCTCTCACCGTAGGCGGGACGATCACCTGAGGGTCTTCTGTCGTCGCGGTCACGGAACGAGGGACGCTCGCTTCTGTCGCCGAACGGTCTTCTCTCACCGTAGGCGGGACGATCACCAGAGGGCCTTCTGTCGTCGCGGTCGCGGAACGAGGGACGCTCGGGCCTGTCGCCGTAGGGTCTTCTCTCACCGTAGGCGGGACGATCGCCTGAGGGTCTTCTGTCGTCGCGGTCGCGGAACGAGGGACGCTCGCTTCTGTCGCCGTACGGTCTTCTCTCACCGTAGGAGGGACGATCACCGGAGGGTCTTCTGTCGTCGCGGTCGCGGAAAGAAGGACGACGATCATCGCGTGCTCCTCTCGGTTCATCGCTTCGTCTCTCATACTCTTTTCTAGGAGCACGATCAGCCTCCGGCTGTTCAGCTTCTTCGCTCTCTTCAAAAAGCGGAGCAATATCCTCATCATCCCAGCGAAGGGTCAAAAGGTCGTCCTCCACTTCATTGGCTTCAATTTCATCAGCAGCTTCTTCGATTTCCAGTTCAAGATCAGAGGACTCTTCTTCCTGTACGGTTTCTTCTGCACTCTCTGCTACGACTTCGTCTTCTTGTACACTCTCGGCTGCAATTGCTTCTTCTTGTGCAACCTCTGCTACAATCTTTTCTTCTTGCACATCAATGTCTTTTGATACTTCTTCTTTCTTCATAATTTCATCATCCACTTGTTCTTCACGCTGGTCTCTGCCAGCTTTTTTCTCAACGGTCCGCAGATCTGCTGCAGTAATCCGTACATCTTGTTGCTTCGTAAGCAACCACGTCCTCGCCGTTCCTAGACGGCGTGTAAACCCAGGGGCTGCAACCTGTGCTGTTATCTCTTGAACCTCAAATCCTCGAACTGCTTTCGTGTCCATCCTGAATGTTCCCAGATTTGTAGAGAACACCAGTATTCCTTCCCTCGCCAATAGTGCATTCAACACTTTCATCCAACGCTGATAATCTCTCTGGACATCAAAATCATACTCCATCTTCCTGCTGTTGGAAAAACTCGGTGGATCAAATATGATCAAGTCATATACTTTTCCACTCGACAGCGCCTCAACAACATACTGCCACGCATCGGCGGCAACACAAGGATACATTGCTGTACCATACCCATTGTCAGCAAGATTCTTTTCGGCCCATGCAGTATAGGTAGCGGACAAGTCCACCGACTCAACGCTGGCGGCCCCGCCCCTGGCTGCATACACCGAGAAGGATCCCGTATAAGAAAACAGGTTCAGCACCCTGCATCCCCGGCTCATCGACTCAACCATCATTCTCGTTTCCATGTGGTCAAGAAATAAACCGGTATCGATTCTCTTGGTCAAATCTACGGTAAAGAACAGTTCATTCTCCGTGACTTGTAAAACCAACGAAGTTTCGCCCTGCAAGCTGTGCTGTTCCTTGCCCACCCGTTTGGGTCGGCGATGGAAAATCACGCGGTCGGCCTGGATGTAAAGCATACGGGAGACGATATCGCAGCATATCCGCTCCTCCTCTTCCTCCAAGCCCTCTTCGCTGTAATCGGTGACCCTTGCATAGGGACCATAGAGATCCACAGTAACTGGGAACCTCTCAAGGTTTCGATCATATACTCTCATACAAGTAGTGCCGCTCTTAAGCATCATACGGCGCATTTTGAGAGCATTACTCTTCAAAATCTTGCTAAAATCCTTCTCTGTGTAATCCATGACATTCCTAGTAGCTCTTTCTGCAACGCAGTGTATATGCTAATATGGAAAAAAGCTAGACAAGCAAAGGATAAAAATAATGGAAGAAGATGCACAAGCCTTTATCGCAGAATTGGAAACGAGGCACGAAGCACCACTGACATGGAAAACCTATGCCACTTGGTATGGAAACAATCATGAGGTATTCAGAGAATTCGGGGTTTTCTTCTATAGATGCAAAAATGCTTTCTACTTTGAGGATTTTGAAAGAAATCCGACCTTATTCGGCATAAATCTAAAGCCAAAGAAAGCAAAGGGACCATTCATCAAGTTTGAAGGTTCCTTTCATCTTGATGAGGTGCAGGATACAAGGCCGATCCCAAAAACCCTGGCATTTAAAATAATCGAGGGAAGGCGTGATGTTACCTCAGTCAGGAATTCAAATCTCTTGGACAGAGTGTTCAGGCAAATGGTTGAGATGGTTACATTGAAAAACGGCACAGTTCACTTTTTTGAACTGATGGATCGAAAACAGTTTGTAAAAGAGTTGCAGCACGGCAACAAGGAGGAATAGGTGGGAGCGTTCAAGGCGTATGATATCAGGGGAATCTACAACAAGGATTTCAACAAGGATACCGTGTACAAGATCGGGTATTTTCTTCCAAAACTGCTTAAAAGCAAAGTAGTACTGGTGGGCAGGGATGTCCGTACCAGCAGTGAGGAAATTTTTGAGTACCTGTGCAAGGGAATTACCGATAGCGGCAGCGATGTATATGACATCGGATTGGCTACAACACCCATGGTATATTTTTCCACGGTCCATTTCGAAGTTGATGCTTCAGTACAAATTACAGCCAGCCACAATCCTGCCAAGTACAACGGTCTTAAGGTCAGCAGGACAAAGGCTGTTCCCGTAGGATCGGACAGCGGGCTGCAGGAGTTGGAACAGATGGTGCTTGGCGACCCCATTGTCGTCGCATCCAAAAAAGGAAACATCATTGCAAAAGATGCAAGAAGCCCCTATTTGGCCTTCCTCAAGCAGTTTGTTCCCGATACCTCCAACCTCAATCTTTCCATCGACTGTTCCCATGGCATGGCGAATCTATTGGTGAAGGACCTTCTTGGAGAACACCACCACTACTTGTACGATCATTTCGACGGCACGTTCCCCGCTCACGAGCCTAATCCGCTTGAGGTGGAGAACTGCAAGGACCTTGAAGAGGCGGTTCTGAAGAACAAGAGTGATATCGGAGTGATTTACGATGGCGATGCAGACCGTGTCATGTTTCTCGATGAGAACGGTAGGTTCCTGCAACCCGATTATATCACCTCGGTGTTGGGGTATTACTACCTGGGCAAAGAGAAAGGCAATGTGCTGGTCGATATCAGGACAAGCCGCTCAACAACCGAGTATTTAACCAAGCTTGGAGCAAATGTGCACATCTGGAAAGTCGGGCATGCATTTGCCAAGACGAAACTCAGGGACTTGGGAGCAATATTCGGGGGCGAACTTGCAGGCCATTACTACTTCCGTGACTTTTATAATTGCGACAGTGGGTTCCTTGCCTCCCTCATCGTCCTGCAGGTTGTCGGAGAACTGAAGAAAAAGGGCATCAGCATCGGCGCTTTCATCGATTCGGTCATCGCCTATGCAAACAGCGGGGAGATTAACTTCAAACTGGAAAGCAAGGATGCTGCCATGGCCGCCTTGTATGCACGGTTTGCTGAACAAGACAAGCCTGTCAAGGTAATGGATTTCGACGGATATCGCATCGAGTTCGACTCCTGGTGGTTCAACGTTCGGAAATCTAACACAGAACCTTATCTTCGCTTGGTCGTAGAAGCCAAGAGTGCTGAAGAGCTGGCACTACGAACCGGAGAACTCTCCGAAATCATCAAGAAGTTCAACTAAGGCAGGAGCAACCTATGAAAGTATTATTGTTCGGAGGTGCCGGATACATCGGTACGCATGTAGCTTTGGAGTTCATCGAACGCAACGATACCGTGGGAATATTTGACAACCTCTCATCCGGTTTGAAAAGCAACGTCCACCCGGAGGCTCTCTTTTATGAAGGTGATATTCGTGACAAGGCACGGGTACTCGAAGTGTTGTCACTCGGTTGGGATGTGGTGATACATCTGGCAGCATATAAAGCTGCAGGGGAGTCGATGATCAAGCCGATTAAATACTCGGAAAACAATATCACCGGTTCCCTCAATTTGATCACCGGTTGCATAAAGACCGGGGTGAAGCATTTCATCCTCTCCTCTTCTGCAGCAGTCTATGGTGAACCTGCATACCTTCCGGTTGATGAAAACCATCCGAAGAACCCTACTAATTATTACGGGTATACCAAGCTGTGCATCGAAGAGAACCTGAAGTGGTATGCACAGCTTAAGGATTTTGAGTATGTATCACTTCGTTACTTCAATGCCGCCGGGTATGACGAGAGAGGAAGAATGTTGGGCCTTGAAAACAATCCTGCCAATCTTATTCCTGTAGTCATGGAAGTCGCCATGGGTATTCGACCCAATCTTCTGGTATTCGGCAATGACTATGACACCGCCGATGGTACCGGAGTAAGGGATTATGTCCATGTCACAGATCTTGCAAAGGGACATGTATTGGCTGCAGATCATCTGCTTGCAGGAAAAGGCAACCTGATTGTGAATCTAGGATCGGAAGAGGGTCTGAGCGTTCAGCAAATCCTCGATACAGCCCGAAGCATCACCAAAAAGCCCATAGAAGCGCAGTATGTCGATCGGAGACCAGGAGATCCGGCAAAGCTGGTAGCTTCTTCCAAAATGGCCCAGAAGGTCCTTGGTTGGAATGCAGAGCATTCATCAGCAGATACCATCATAGAGACAACCTGGAAGGTCTACGAGGCCAATCAGAAGCGAATGAAGGCATAGGCCATCAGTTCCAATAGAGCGGCAGGATCCTGCCGCTTTTTCTATGCTCGTTATACCATGAAAAAAGACAACCCATTTGGATTGTCTTTTTTCTTGCTCGCCCGGAGGGATTTGAACCCCCGACAGGGTGGTTAACAGCCACCTGCTCTACCGACTGAGCTACAGGCGAATATCGTTTCGAACGATTGGTACATTACCTCATACCATTTTTTATGTCAAGCAGTTTTCTCTAAAATCAAGACAAAATCGGGCAAAGAAAGATCATACCGAATAGAAAGAACGGCTACCCGAAGGTAGCCGTCCAATAAATCTTATTCGTGTGAATTACTTCACAGGGTAGTTCTTCTTCAGGAACTCGATGAACACATCGCTCAACAGTGAACCTTCAGAGAGAACCTTACCGAACATAGTGTATCCATCACCGCCGGCAGCCATGAAGTCGTTGGTTGCAACCTTGTAGGTAGCATTACGATCGATGGCCTTGCCATTGAGCAGGACACGAAGGATGCGCTTGCCAGGAGCCGCGAAACGGTTGTAAACAACCTGCAGATCGGTCTGGGAGAAGGCACCATTCTGGTCGGGCAGCTTGCTGTAGCCATGCTCGAGAGCGGCATACACGTCAGAACCCTTCACTTCAACAACAGTGATGATGTTGGTGAACGGCAGGACGTTGATGACATCACCCATCGTCACGTTTCCAGCCTTCAAGGAAGCGCGGATACCACCACCATTGGTAATGGTGAAGTCAGCACCACTCTCTGCAGTCATTGCCATGGTGATCAACTTGGAAAGGTTGGTCTGCTTGGTGCGAACATTTGCACGTTCACCATCCAAGTTCTCTGGCAGGGTTGCCACAAGGGTGTTGAGCTTCTGGCTCAGCTGAGCGGACATGTATCCGACATACTCATCGACCTGAGGATCGTTGGGAACATCAGTAATGCCGTATTGCTTGGCAAGAGCGGAATCCTTTGCGTTCAGGACGTCGGCAGCGGGAATCAACATCGGATAGGTGGCAGTCACCTTACCGTTCTTGACATGCAGCTGAACCAGTCCGAGATTCTTCATATAGTCGCCGGTCTGAACAACAAGAGTATCACCAATCTTCATACCTTCCTTGAGGGTGGTATGGCTGTGACCATCGATAAAGAGGTCGATACCCTTGATCTTGCTGACAATCTTGTCGGTGGTGAGACCGGATGCTCCATCAGGATCCATACCGATGTGACCGAGTACGATGACATAATCAACATACTGTTTTGCCATATCGATTGCCATCTGACCAATCTCGAAGATCTCTTCGTTGGCAAAGGCAATGCCTTGGACGTTCTTCGGGTGGGTCTTGGTGGCGGTATCAGGAGTGGTCAAACCAACAACTGCAATCTTGAAACCATTGAAATCATACACCTGGTACGGCTGGAACAGCAGGTATCCATTCTCATCCAATACGTTGGCGGAAAGAACCTTGAGGTCGGTATACTCTTCAGCAAACCTTGCAGCTTCAATAAGGCGGTCGGCGCCATAATTGAAATCGTGGTTACCAGGAGAAACTGCATCGTAGCCGAGCATGTCAAGCAGGACTCCAACAGTCTCTCCTTCAAACATGTTCGCAAGGTTGGTTCCGTGGGTTACGTCACCGGCATCAAGAACGAGAATGTTGTCGGTGAGAGCGCGTCCCATCTTCAGCATTGTGGAAAGCTTGGAATAACCCATTCCGCCGTCAGCAGGAACGATGCGTGCATGCACGTCATTGGTGTGGACGATGAACAGATCAAACTCAGCAGTCCCTGCATCGTTCTTAACGATTTCGGTAACACCAAGCGGATACTCAACAGCTTTTGGAGCTGCAACAGTTACAGGAGCGGGTGC
>Ga0172378_10000535_pt1 | contig 33536 bp, 30 predicted proteins | sample GrowelOW332metaG_FD_119755 | JGI IMG/M metagenome (GOLD analysis project Ga0172378, IMG submission 119755) | Groundwater microbial communities from an aquifer near a municipal landfill in Southern Ontario, Canada - Pumphouse #3_1 metaG | ecosystem: Environmental > Aquatic > Deep subsurface >...
ATCAACAGTTCCTGTATCGTATGTATATGAATATGTTTTTTGATTTCTAAATCCATCAATTCCTACGTACATTCCATCTATAAAAGTCGCATCTGCTAATGAACTGATTCCATAATACAATCCCGAAGTTCCGATATTCCAACTATTTTCTCCAGAACCTATTGTTCCACTCAAAGCATTTATATTACCTTTAAAATAAGCATTACCACTTGAATCTACTGCAAAATTCTCACTTTTTATATATAATCCATTAGTATCTATATGAATAATTGAACCACTATCAGAAAAATTTGAAGTTCCTGCAATATAATCAGTACTATTTAATTGAATTATTCCAGCGTCTACATTTGCCAAAAATATTTCATCAAGTCCATTCTTTATTGTTAAAATTCCAGTATTAATAAAACTTGCGTTAATGTAAAGATTGCTGCCATCATATTTATAAACTTCTTGTTCTCCATATTTGGTTAATTCATTAAAAGTGTTTAATTGTCTAATATAATTATAATCTCCAGAAGCGTCATTTGTATCATAAATTTGAGGAGGATCTTCGTTAAGTCGAGTATAAGTAGGCTCTGTTTCACTTGGATTAGTTGTTTTTATATAGTCTAATTTAAAACCATATTTATTAGTAGCATCTAGATCTTCTTTTCCAATTGTCCAATTGTGACTACTTATATTAGTATCATAACTAGCAACATAATAAGGGACACTAATTGAACTTGTACTTAAGTGATAAATTGAAATAATTTCTGTAGAAATACCATCTTGACCATCTTGACCATCATTACCATCAGCACCCATTTTGCTAACTGAATATGCAACAGTTGAACTCTCATCACTATAATTGAAAGTTGTTTTTGTCCATAAAAATTCATTTGGGTCAACATCTGGAATTGTAGTTGACCAACCACTTGTTGGAACTATTACTCCTGAAGTACTATCTTTATATTCTATTACTGTACTAGTAATACCTATACCATCTTGACCATCTTGACCATCATTACCATCACTACCATCAGCACCCATTTTGCTAACTGAATATGCTATACTTGAATTTCCATCACTATAATTGAAGATTGTTCGTGTCCATAAGAATTCATCTGCATTAACAGCAGGAATAGTAATTAACCATTCTCCTTCTGGAACTATTGTTCCTGAAGTATTTGTTTGATATTCTATTACTGTATTAACAATACTTTTTCCAGTGAGCAAGAAAGGTCCTTCCCAAGTTGCACCACCATTATCAGTATGACAATAATAAATATCATTATCAGAATTCCAAACTTTATGCCAATCAGTAGTATTACTATCATCAAAAGTCGAATAAAGAGTACCATCTAAAGGTTTAGTATAATCACTTCTTCCATAAACTGATTTTGAAGGAGAAGAAGCACTTGTCCATTCTATACCACCAGTCAATTTTATATTATTAGCAACTAAAGTACCATCATCATAAATAACTAATTCTTGACTATCGTTACCAACAGCAAAAATTTTTACAAATTCTGGTGTTCCGGCCCCTATTGTATAAATAGGAATTCCACCACTATTCCAACCATTATATATATAGTCATCTACTTTACCTAACATAGCCTTTGAAGTATGAGTAATTTTTTCACTAAGTTCTGAAAGATCAGAACCATTAGTTCCATAAATAGCATTACCAAGTTTTAAAAACAATCCATCCCAAGTTAATGAAAATAAAGAATTTTCTCGAATGTCTTCAATAGTACTAGGATGCCAACTCGCGCCGTCTTTATCTTTAAATCCATAAATACCAAACCTATCAAACCTAACACCTTTATCAGTATTTAAACCATTTAAATAAGTTGGATTATCTGCACTCATATCAAAGTCATATGCAGTAATCCCATAAGCATCCCATCTAAAGGTTGGCTCGTTGCCGTTCATAATTTGTATTAATGAAGTATCGACTTGTCCAGCAGTAATCTTATTAGCGTTAACTCCATCTGCTGTCATGCCTAAACTCCAAGTCGCGCCACCGTCTTCTGTAAGTAATATACCACCACTAACTAATCTTAACTTTTTACTAGCATTGGCAGAATCTGTAATAACAATACCATCTTTTCCCCAAGTAACACTTTGTTCGCCTTGATTGGATAAGACCATTGCTGCACTGTTAAGAGCATCTTGTAAGAAACTTAATTTATATGATGTATCTGCTTCAGCAAGCGCGGAAGCCTTTTCATAAGCACCGGTCGCAAATTGTACTTGTTGAACGGTGGCAGTAATTTTTTGGAATAAAGACTCAAAGCTAGTTTTATAGTTTTGTACAGTAATTGTATTTTGTTCGGGATTTTCTAAAACGATTGTCATTTCAGTAACATTAACAGGCTCGCGCACTGGTGATTTTACTTCAAAACCATTTGACTCGTCTATTCTATATCCAAAGAACTCTGGATCTTCGATATAACTTCTGTCTCCAATTTTAAAGTTAAATCCTTCATATCCATCAAGTGGAGACACATCAATAACTTCTATTGTATATCCTACCTTAGGAATACTTGATTCATAGGCAATTGACAAGGCATCATAATAATATAATTCATGGTCTGTATATTTTTCATCTATCCAAGTTCCCTCTTGAATAAAACGAGAATATTTTTGGAAGAAAGATTTATTAAGTGCATTCTTTAGTCCTTTTTGAGTTTCTAAAGCTAATAATAGATTATCATATTGTCCCTGGTAAGACGGAAGAATGTCTTGAGCATCTGATAATTTAGCAGTGGCTGAAATAGATACTCCAAGATAAATGCGTCCTTCCTCAAGTTTTTTTAATACATTTTCTTTTTCTAACAATTTAGCGGTTTCTTCATATTCAACATAATCTGTAGAAACTTCACCTTTTTCAAGTTGTACTTTACCCATATTAAATGAATAGGTGGAACTTAGAAATTTAAATGTTAGTTTGCCCGTACTTGGTGCAGTGAATGTAAATGATGTAACGTCTGAAACCGAGTCCGCAAAATGTGCAAGTGTATTGCCTATTGAAATCTGACAAGCGTTTGTAACCGAAATTGTATATTTTGTATTTGGTTCAACGGTAACAACTAATGGCACGGTATCCCAAGCCCTATCATCGGATGAGTTAATAATTAAATTACCGTCTATAAGACTATAATTATCCATTAAGTCAACAAAATATTCAACATCAAATAAGTTTTTATCATCATTAAGGTCATAAAAATTTACACCATAATTTCTTAATAAATAATCAGAAACATTTCCTAACTCTTCCTTTGCTGCCTCCATTTGTGTTTTATAAAGACTAATATTTGATTCTGCTGTAACTAAAGGAACACTTATTTGAGATAATTTTTCAGCAATCGTACGCAGTTCTCTATTAAAGGTATTAAGTTTTGTATAATATCCTAAATAAGGATTTGTTGTTAAATATAAGTCTTTTTGAAGTTCTGCCGCATCTATTTGTTCTTTATTAATATAATAATCAAAATTATATATTACATTCTCTCCAGTATGATTAGCAGTTGCTTGCGCGATACTACTAAAACCACCCGGCGCGAACTCATTAGAATTAGGTTGAACAATTAATTTAGTTGTGATTTCTTTAGAATCAGAAGTTCTTTGAATTCCTTTTTCATTAATACCATAAATAAACCCAACTGGGTTATCTCTGCCAACTAATCGTTTTATTTTTATTTTTTTACTAAGTATTTGACCAGAATAATCATGTTCTATATTAAACTCCATCCAACATTCAAATGTTTCGCAGAGTTCTTGTAGAATATTAAATCGATTAGAATTAGAAACTTTAATTGACCGAATTTTTCCACAGCCGCTAACCATTTCAGGAATATAGGCTGGTATCGGTTCATTTTTAGAAGTAATAAAGTTTATTTCTTCTTTTGATTCATAATCTCCATCAGGATAATAATAATAAGTAATATTTTCTTTAACTTCAATATCTTGTTGACCAGGTAAAATTGGACTTGGATTTGGACTTGAACTATCATTCTCATAATATCTAAAAATTTGAAAATCGAGAATCTCACAAGAACCTTCTCCACCTATAAGGATGTTAAAAGAGTTTGAATTTATAAAAGTTTCCTCGTTTATACTATTAGAAGCCACGGCTATTCGATATTTATAACTTCCTGAAACTACTTCGCTACCGTTCGTAAATGTTAAATAAGTATTAGTAGTATCATAATATAAGGTACTTGGATCAACCGCTCCATTTGCAACAAAAACGTTTCCAAGAATCCCACTTTTTAATTTATAATAACAAACAAATTTTTCTCCTTTTTCTATTCTTTTTATCTTTCTTTTATTTGCTTGGAATCCATTATTTGCTAAAACTGGAACAAAGTCTGCATTTGTATCGAAGTTCTCTGCTTTTAAAGCAGAGCCGACATAATTACCCCCGTCTTTTACCGCTATTGCACTTATAGTTGGGAAAACATCATTTGGTTCCTTGATTCCAATATAACCAACTCTCCAACCAACAGTTGATTTAAAATCAGTATTATTGGCAACGTAATTTTCAATTAAATTAGGTGCTATATATATAGTTTCAGTATATCCCCAATAAGTAACATTATCTTTTTTATATTTTTTAACTATTTTATTTAATACTTTATCTATTTTATATTCTTGAGCAAATACATATCTGTTTGCTTTGTATTCCATTGATAAAACAATAGTGTTATTAGCAAAAGTTGGAACACCAACTCCATAAGTAGTATCATTATTATCTTTATATTCGCAGTCTTCTATGACATATTGTTCGGCATTAGTTAATACTCTATAGTCATCTGTTTCATATCCATCACTTGAGTAGACGAACTGAAACCTTGGAGTGCGCCCCGCGCAGCAAGAATAGAAACCATAAATAATAGTATCGACGGGAAAAGAAGTTGCAATGTTAGCTTTTTCAATTCCATTTAATTGACTTTCTGTTAATTTATAAGCATTAATATTACTTGTAAGTGTTATTTCAAACAATGCTTCTTTTTCTGTTTGGAAAATAAAGTCAGATTCACTATCTATTTCCCATGCTGTTTCATCAATTACTTTTTCGGCTAAATCCTTAATACTTCCAATATTATTTTCTGATTCATCTTGAAATTCTAATTCAAAACCATTTCTTGATAATTCATTAATATATAAGTCAATTAATTCATAAGTATAGCTCTTTTGAGAAGAATTTTTAATTATATTTTTAACAATAAAATCATACCATTTATCATTAAAATGTAATTTAATCTTTGTCTCATTATTAATAAAATTAACAAAAGGATTATCTACTTCCTCTCCAGTTTCATTATCTTCGTATCGATAATATAAATCAAAAGTCATTGTATTCGTTCCATTAATATTTGAAACTAATTTTGAATTAACTGCTCTATTTAGTGTAGTCATTTTGTCGCTACCAATAATAGCGACCCTTTGCTCTATAAAAGTTCCACCATCATTGAAATCTTTCCATACGGAAATTTCATATGGCTTTTTCTCTAACATACTCATTTCATCTCCTTAAAAATATAGGTAATCATAGTTTATCTCATATTCGTGCGAAAGAACATTTCCTTCCATATTAGTCCCAATTATCAAAAATCTATCTTTCCCCGTTTGAATTTTAAAATAATCTCCAAGTATAACAGCGGCATTATAGATATTGCCACTCTTAACATCTTCTGCTGTATATCCTTCTATCATATGAGTTTTAGAATTTATAATAACATAGCTATCTCCTTCATTCAAAAAGAACTTATCTATGATTAAAAGTCCGCCGCCTCTATATGTACCGAGGACGCAACTAGAAATATACTTGAGGTTGCCTTGAACTAATCCATCTATTTTTAGTGTCCAGTCGGTAGGTAAATCTCCGGCATTATAAATAATAAAATAAGTTGAATTACCTTCGATTACAGGAAGGATACCTGGATGAGCCACAAGATAGCTATTTGCTTCTTGAATTCCTATTGCTTCTCCAAGTTCGCTTGTGAACCAAGCCCCTAATTCAGCAAACAAAGTACTTGGTGAACTTCCAAGTTCAGTGACTTCACTTTCTAAAACAATATATCCCCCTTCGATTGCAGGTGGGTTTGGCTCTAAGTCGTCCGTAAAAAGATCTCCAGAGGCAGTAGTAATTAAATCTACATCGGTTATTAATTTTTCTATTGCGTCTTCATAAATCATATCATTGATTCCTTGATTCTCAATACCACTCGCAACGCGCCATTCTTCAATATTAATTAAATCTGTATCGTTATCCCACTCAAGGATATTTTCTAAAGTATAACTATCTAAGTATTTATATCTACTTCGCGCGAACGGAAAAAAGCAAGTAAACTGAATACTTCCCTCGCCTTTAAATATTCGTTGACCGCCATCTATATCAAAACATAAATGTTTAACTGAACTACTGCCGGTTACTTTTGCACTATAAACTTTATACGGTGTTTCATCAAATATTAAATCATGAATTTTTTTATCGCCTAAATAGCGTCTCAAATTTCTTAACTGCAAATCAGTTAAGCGATCAAAAGCAAAATCTATTGTAAATTGTCTTTGAGTATAGTATGAACCAAAATAATAAGTCCCGTCTCCTCCGGGTACCTCTACAGTTTTATCTGTGGTCATTGGTAGTAAGTCATCACTATAACGACTTCCAGAACTAGTTCTAACGATACCTAAACCAGAAGAGTGTACACCATTAAAAGTAAACCCTAAATAACTACCGCGCCACTCTCCATTATTTGGACTTCCAGTATATATTTCATTTATATCCCCTGCCATTTATTTCCTCCTTTATCTCTTAATTACGGGTGACTACATAAGTAGCCACCCATCTCGTTATAATTAAGTAAATTTTTTATTTAAATAATCTAATAGTTTAAGTTACCTTAAACGATTAATTGTGTTAACGTTGCGGTATGTTGAATCTTTTTGTATAATGCCTTTAATTTTATTTGCAAGTTTATCTACGTCATAATCATTACTAATACTTTCTACATCAATGTTTATATCATAATAATTATCACCGGAAGGAGTATTAGTATTTGGGGTAGATGAACCGAAGAGTCTTGATAAAATGTTAGTGAGAGACATGAAATTTTGAGTATCAGTTGCATTAAGAACAGCTTCTGGTTTTGAAGGAGTACCATCAAGCCAAGCCGGACCGGTATAGTCAGCCATACCACCGGTTTTGTATTGTGTCCAACCATCAGTAGGAAGATTTCCACTTTTAACCTTATAAGCTCCAGGGCTACCATCGGAAGAATCTAAAATTAAATATTGTGAACCATTCTTCTTTATTATATTTCCAACCCTATTTAGTCCATTTTCAATCGCCATTTGAGTAATACTATCATCCTTACCTTGTAAGGTCATATAATAATCTTTACCATCTACTATTACATTTCCTCTTTCGCTTTTCCCAGCATCCAAATCTCCCCTGTTAAATATTTCATCCGGATATAGATCTGTACTTAAGTCTCCTTTAATAACATCTGCTCCTAAAGTAATATCCTCAATAGGCGCTTTTCCATAGGTTCTTTCAGTGGCTGATTCCACCGCACTATCATAAACTTGAGCATCGTAATATCTACCTTTACCAGTACCTACTAAAGCTTGGGTAGCGGCTTCTTTGCTGTCATAAGTTTCACTACTTTCTTGCCCCCCGACGTACCATTTCCATTTTCCATTTGTGCCACCTTCTACAGGTCCTGGAACTGTAACGCCTTTTTTGCTATTCTCATAAGCATTAAGTAAATCATCTGTCATCGCAATAAAATCTTCTTTTTGTTTTTCGCTAAAGCTTTCAAAATCAGTTGCCTTCATTAATAAATTTTTAATGCTATTTTCTTCATTACTGTCTAAAAGAGCTTTTACCTCTCCCCATAAAATACCATTCTTTTGAGCTTCTTCTAATTGTACACGCATCAACTGAATTTGTTCTTCTCTTTGTTCTTGAGCAATCTCATTACTATCTTTTAATTCTTGAATGGATTGGTCAATTAAAGTATCTCCATATGATTCTTTATCTTTAGCTAGTTCTTCTTCAAGTTTCATGATCTCAAGAGCATTTCCTCCAGAGGTATCCATCTTCAAATAAGCAAGGCGTCTTTCCTTCTCGGTTAATTCTTCTTGGGCTTTTTCTTTTTGTCTTAAACTTCTTTCTTCAGCAACTGTCTTCTCTATCGACGAAATTAATTTATTATTTGCATCATTTATTGATGTGTTGATTTTTTCAAGTTGATTAATAGATTCTTCTCTTTCTTTAACTATAGCATCATATACTTGCTGTTCAAGCTCCATAACTTTTTCACGCTCGCGCGCTAATGCCGTTAACTCAGCCAGTTCAGCAGTAACTTTTTCAACTTCTTTAGCTATCCTTTCATAATCTGAAGTTCCAATCGCATCAACTAATTTGTTAGTTAAAGTTGTATATTCATCTATCTTTTGACCTTTAACTCCATATTCAATAGCCATAGTTGATAAGGCATTGATAGAAGATATTAATTCTTCATTATTACCATTATTTAAATTTGATATGAGTCCACCAGCAACAACATCAGAACTTTGAGCTAATTTATTTGTAGTTAAAAGAGAAATACTTTCTTTTTTTAAGAAATCTTCATTTCCAGTAATATTACTAGCTAATCCCGATATTTGACTTAACATTTTTTCTAATTGTTCTGAGTCTAAATTTTTAATACCTTCTCCTGTTATTTCATTAGTTAATCCATCAACCCCTAAAGCATTTAAATCAACTCCCTTTCCCCTCATGGCGTTTATAGATTTAATAATCAAGTTCTTTTGAGCAATACCCGCTAAATCTTCATAGTTTGTATAATTAATACCAGTTAATGCTTTTCCACCCTCAATCTTTTCACCTGTTTGATATCTTAAATTCTCAAGAGCAACTTTTGTGCTATCTTCTAAGGCTTTTTCAAGGGATTTAATATTATTACCTAAATATACAAAGTTACCTTCTAAATCTTTTTGGAACGAAGATTTTAATAAATCATTATCTTTAGTAATAGCCTCGTATGTACTTTCATCTAATATTCTTCCAATTTCTCCAGATCTGATATCTTTAATTATTTTATTTAAACTTTCAATATTATTTTTTAATTTTTCAATATTTACTTTAGATATGGCTCCTTCGGCACCCTTTGCTTCTTCCGCAAATTTCTTAATTTCTTCAGCCATTGTAGATGAAACCGGAATTCCTTCATTTTTCATAACCTGAATTAAGTTATCCCAAGCATTCGCATCTTTCCAGTCCATACCAGATAAAATAGTTGAAAATAAACCAGCATTATCTCCTAATTCAGAGATTAAAATGTCAAAAGAATTAATCACACTTTGTGTTTTTTCAGAACCACCTCCAACAGCCATCATACTAAATTGTCCACTTAGCGCCTTAACGGCTTCTGTTCCTAAACCTTTAAGACCCTCTGAACTTAATTCAAAACGTTCTAGTTTTGCGGAAGCTAATTCATATGTCTCATTAGCATTTTCTATATTCTCTTTAAAATTTTCTAAAGTTACTCCTAATTTCTCTAAGCTTGTTCCAAAACTATTTAAATATCCATCTACGTCTGATTGAGTTTTAAGTTTTATTAAATCTTTTTCTTCTATTTCTTTTTTAGTTAGTTTTGTGCCATCAGTCGAAAGAATATTTTTTAAAACTCCACTGCCTTCTTTTGTAGAAATTCTACTAAATTCTTTAGCAGTTTTTTCCATAGCTTTATCTATTTTTTTAGTAACAACATCTGTTGCAAGGATTGTTTTTATAGTATCTTTAGATAATTCTTCATCTTTTATTTTTTTATTAATATCATCTAACGTTAATCCAGTCAATTTAGAATATGCTAATTTTTCTTCTTTCCCAATTCCGCCTATTTCTTTTTCAGCGTCTTTTATTTGTTTATCAAAGTCTTTAAAAGTTCCACCGGCTGCTTCTATTGCCATTTCCGAATAATCACTATTTCCTACTGAACCTTGCATTGCTAAATTAGAAAAAATAACGTTTCTTTTAACTTCAAGAGCAACTTCATTAGCTTGTTTTAGTGCTTTTTTGTCGTTTGTGTCAGTAGTCTTTTTTAATTCAATTTCTGATAAAAGATTACTTCGTTCCATTTCCAAGGCTGTCATTGCATTTAAAGTAGCATTATACCTACTTTGACCTAACTCTATCATTTTATCCCAGCCTTCATCGGCTATAATCATTTCACCTTGAGCTCCACGGCTAATATAAGCAGCTAATTCGGGATATTTATTTATTAAATCTAGAACCTTTTGATTAACATCGACTAAAGCCTGTTTCCATTCTATAGTACCATGAGTAAGATCCTCAAATTTTGATTGAAGTTCTTCAAGTCCATCTTTTTCTGCATTAATATCTTCAAGAATATCTTTTGCATCACTTAATTGACTATTCATATCTTCAATTTTTTTATTGAGTTTTTCAAGTTTTGCTGTATCGGTTAAATTTTTAACAGCATATACTATAGCTACTATGACTACGACGACTGCCAAAAGAATTGCCAGAATTACACCAAGAGGTAAAGTCAATAACCAAGTCAGAGCAGTAAGTACACCTATCGCAATATTAAGTCCCCATGTTGCTATTGTTGAACCAACAGTTGCTCCTGTCCTTGCTCCTTCTGCTACTGCCGCTTTTTTTGCTTCTAAAGACTCTGCCTTTGTAGCTAAAATATTTGCCCATTTAACTGTAATAGCTGATTTTCGAGTAAATAATCCTGCTTTTTCTTTTTCGGTCCTTAAAGCTGTTAAAATTGCTGCTTTTTTTTCTTCTTCATTAAGTTTTTTATCTACAATTATTTCATTAATTTTAGCAGTAGTAGCCTTTTTTATGGATCCAGCTAAAGCTTCTCCCTTAGAAGCACCAGCTTCTAATGCTGCTTGATAAGCTTTAAAAGCTTTAGTATTTGAGAATGAATTCTTAATAGCTGTCCCAATCTTACTAAAAGCTTTGCTCATAGTACCTTCTTCTTTAGTCACACCTTTACTAACATTTTGTATTTTACTTATGAATGCGTCAAACATTTTTTCGCCAACTTTCATACCACCAATCACTACGGCAAGTTTTGCGAAGCCACTGATTGGACCAGGCAATATTGAAGTTATTTTATTTATGGCTGTAATTACACCAGTAAGAAGATCTACAGCTAATTTTATAACAGAGCTATTAGCTAATCCCATTGTAAATTCATCCCAAGCATTTTTTAATTTAGCGAGTTTTGTTTCTAAAGAAGCTAATGTCTTTTCAAATTGAGCTTGGCTGGCGCCGGCTGAATTATTAGCTGCATTAACAAGTTCCATTGTTCTTGGATAATTGCTCATCATGGCAATAAAACGGGATTGTTGACGAGAACCTGCGGCAATAGTCGCAATATAACGTTGAGTATTTGTATCTAAGCTATCCCACTTACTAGCCAATTCTAAGAAAACATCATCTAAGGCTCTAAATTGTCCAGCACTATCTCTTAAAGATACTCCAACTGTTCTTAAAGCACCTTCAATTTGGTTGGCATCAACTATCTCACCATCAATTTCCCCTATTTCACTTGGTGATTTCCTTAGTTCTTGGAAACGAGCAATAACAGTTTTTAAAGCTGTTCCGGCGGTCTCTGCTGATTCACGAGTAGTTTCAATAATCTGAGAAAGAAAGGCAGAAGTTGTTTCAAATTCCATATTTGCTGAATGCGCAATAGATGCTGTTTTAGTCATAGCTGAAGCAATTTCATTAACATCAGAAGCTGTAATAGCAGCAAGTTTTGAATAAACATCTGAAATTCTCTCGGCAGAGATTTCATTTATTTCCATATTAAAACCACGAAGCGCCGCAGTCATTTTATCTGTAGAGTCTGCGGCGTCGAGGTTTGCAATTCGAGCCATTTTTAACGTTTGATTTGAAACTGCAACAACTTCATCTGTTTTCAAACCTTGTTGATAGAATAAAGTAGCTGATTGATAAGCTCCACTTATTGAGACACCTAATTGGTTAGCACGCTCAGTATATTCTGGTAATCTTTTCCACATGTCTCCAACAGTAAAATTAGTTACAACTGCTGTTTCGGTCATGATTTTATCTAATTCTTTAACAGTATTAAAAGAACTTCTAACAGCGTTTTTAAATAATTGTACAGCGTTACCTAAACTGAAGAAATATTTAATATTATCTTTTAAACCTTCGGCTTCTTTCCATTGTTTATCTAATTCAGAAACACCTTTTTTATTATCTTCTAAACCTTTTTCATATTTATCTAATTCTTGGGTTGCGCCTTCAGTAGATTCTCCAATTTGTTCAATGTTATTTTTAACTTCTTCAAGATTTTTACTTTTAATATTAGCAATGCTTTCGGCAATACTATTAAAGTCATTTCCTAATTCATTAACATCAACATCTAAAGTTTCTGCTATTTTATTTTTAAGATTAGTAAAACTTACTTTGCTTTGTTTTTCTAATCCCCTGATCTCTTCTGTTAATTTAGATACTGCTAAACGTTTTTCTTCTAAATTTTTTTCTGCGTCAGCTTTCTGAGTATCAGATGCTAAACCAGATAAAACTTTCTTCTCTTCTTTTATTTGTCTTTCTAATTCGAGTAATTTTTTCTTTTGTTGTTTTTTGAAATCTTTTTCTGACAAACCAGCTTCTCCAGTCTTTTGAGAAGTTGTTTTATATTCTTTTTCGAGTCCCTTTACTTTACCGCTTTGAGCGGCATATTCTAAATCTGAAACACCTTTTTTGTTAAAAATTTTATTTTTAAAATTTCTCGCTTTTTCTTTGTTTGCTCTTGCTTCATCTCTTTTAGTTGTTTTCTTGCTAATTTCTGAATCTATCTTCTGAATATTAGTTTGATAAGTTTTTAATTCCTTATTAGCTAACTTAAACCCATCTATTACTTTTTTAGGAATAAGTTTTTCTAATTGGTCTTCTGATAGATTACCTAAAACCTTTACTTCAGCAGCAAGTTCGTCATATAAATCAAGGATTTTTTCTCCTGTTTTAAAAAGGTCTTTATATTGACTTGGATCAGTAAACTCCTTTCCAGCTTTTAATTGATAACTCGCAATTTTAGAAAAAATATTTTCAAAATTTTTAATAACCTTACCATCAGTTGGTAATATCTTAGTTCCTTTGATTACCTTTTGCATCTCTGTAAGCGATTTTAAAACATCATCAATATTTAATTTTGCGTTAATGCCTATTGTAGCTTTATTTTCTTTTGCCATTTTTTCCTCCTATATAATAAAAATCAGCGTTAATTTAAACTAACGCTGATTTTCATCATATATCACTATCTATATCATCATTAAGGAATTGTATCTCCATAACCCTTTGCATACCTCGTTCTCCAGTTGGATAAGCTATCGAATCTAAGCGCCCAACTAACGGACTGGCATCTTTCCCCAACCTAATAGATAAATCAGACATTAGTTTTAATTTTGGAATTTTTAAAATTCCAGTTCTTGTTTGTCCAGTTATATCATCCTTTACTTTTGTTCTTCCCGTAAGTGCAAAAGTTCCATTTGTTAGTTGACTACCCACATTAAAGCAGGTATATCCATTTTCATATTCCCAACAATAATCTAACAATAAATCTTTGTATGGGGTTGAGATTTTGAAAGAGGTGTTAGTTATAGCAATAAAATCTGTTATTGGTTCTCCAGTATGTAGATCATAAATGAATAAATAACTTACTGGCTTGTGCGCGCAAACTACGATTCCTTCTGCATCACTTTCAATTTTTTCTTGTTCTTCAATAATTAATTTATTGCCCTCATCTTTCTTTAAAACTTTTAAATTATTCATTAAAGCGAATTGAGTGTTAGAAAATATTCCTTGAACAAAATTTAAATTTAATTCTTTTGTATTTTCCCACCAAACGCGTGGGCGATTATCAAAACCACCTCTGGCATTAATAAAACTTTTAATTTCTTCTCCTACCATTAAGGATATTTTATCAAAAGAAGCAACAGTCTCATTAACTTTAAATTCTCTACCGTTTATCTCTATAGGAGAAGTAGTTTTTAAATATATTTTCTCTAATTCTTTTAGTCCGTATTCTTTATCCATTTTTCCTCCCAATTTTTAAAATAGCGGATAGCAATATACGCTATCCGCTATAATTTTATTATTTATTCACCAACCGGAGTTAATACTGAATTATCAATAAGTGTTGATTCTGGTGCTGTATAAGTAGTACCACTATCTAAACTATATTTAACTAGTTTCATCATTACACCGTCTCTAGGACGAAGTACTCTTAAATTCATATTGAATACTGATGGGTCTCCATCTGCTTCAAGAGTAATTGTATTTTCTGACTGAACTTTTGCTTTTGGAATAACGTATTGGAAAAATTCGTCTTTACCAGTAGTTTCTGAACGAGCATAAGTATCACCAGTTACATAATAAGTACCAGGGAAACTATTAGCGCTAATCTCAATAACAGAACCAGATGCATCAAGATTGTATGAACAGAAATAAGTTGTTCCTTTTACTAATTCTGTTTCTGCAGTTGCAACTCCATCTACATCATAGAACTTAGGTGAAAGTTTTGTATAAGCCTTTCCGTCTGGACCAACATAAGTTGTATTAAAACCAGAAGCTCCGGCAGTTGTTGCAATGAATTGTTCTGTTTTCATAATGTAAGCCGATGTAAAATCAGCAACTTTACCATTACCAAACATAATTGCGAGTGATTTAGCAGAGAAAAGTGCATCTTCAAGAGTTACAGTAATTTCCTTACCATAATCCCAGATAATTAATGGAGGATTACCTTTTCCACCATTAGAATTAGCTTCTTCTGCTGTTTGTTCAATAGTTGATACCTTTAGAGTATCAAGATAAAGGGCGGGGTTTGTTGGGAGTCCGTCCTCTCCAATTTCGTAAAATGTTACATCCGCTACTTCTTTAATACCATAGCGACTTAAAATATTTGCCATTATTTAATGACCTCCTATTAATTTAATCAGATATTTCTTTAATCCAATATTTTGGTTTGATCTTTTTAGGATCAGCCCCTGCCATAAGTTTTTGAATATCTAAATCATAAGCTTCTTTAGCTTGACAAGCATTCATTATTTTACCGACAGAGCAATAACTTATCTCTCCAATGTTAAGTGGTGTTAAACCAATTCCCATACAACAAATTGCGATTAATGACTGAGAAAAACTAATTCCATTTTTACCTTTTGATTGTTGTTTTTCTTTAATACGGTCGCGCATTCTTGCTTTTTCTTTTATTCTTCGGACACGTGGATCTTCATCTGGATCTATTGGCGGCGGTTCAAAGGGTTTTCTTCCAATAGAAATTCTAATTATGTTTTGAAGACTTGTAAAATTTTCTTCAGTAATTTTAGTTAAATTTTCTAAAACTTTCTTTTCTTTTTGCTTTGAATTCGCATTAAATAAAACTATCATCTTTTCTTCATACATAATTATGGCTTTTTCTTTAGTAAAGAATTCAAACGCCATAGATGTTAATTTCTCTATCTCCTTATTCTTATAACAATTTGACAATAAAAAAATAAATGGAGATGGGAACTCTTGTCCTGGAGAAACATAATCTTTTAATTCATCTTGTAAATCTTCTTCTGACATAGTTAGAATTTTTAAAAATTTAAAATAATTTGGATTAGAAATAACATCTTTTATTATTGGTGGATAAACAAAAGTGTTCTGTAAAAAGGGGATAGGTTCACCAATAAAAGATAAAATATTAATCATAAGTAACTAAGGAGAATGTTTGTTCATAACAAATAACATCTTCCGTAATAAACTCTAAGCTAAAATCGCCACCACGCATTTTACCTAATCCATTAATTGTTTTTTCGTCAAGAGAATTTTGTATTTCTCCCATAATTGCGAAAGGTCGAAGATTTGAACTTTTAAAACAGAATTGTTCTAATGGAACAAAGGTTTCGATAGAAATTTTTATATTTCTAAATTCATCATTACCACTTGTCTTGACCCCATCCTTAACCTTTATGCTAATTATAGAATTTGCTGTTTCTTTCTCCGTAATTTTTGGAGTAATCTTTATTAATTTATCAAATATATAAGTTATCTTATCATTTGACGATAAATTATTTTTTGATAAGGGGTCTTTATCTGTATAATAAAGGAGTTTAACTAAATTATCATTTGCCATTAGTCTTGTGATAATTATCTGTAAATTTTCGCCTATTTCAGCACAATTTCTTACAGCCATTAGTTACCTCCTTTATTTAACCAGAAGAAGTCAGAATCACTATCAGTTTCTTCTTGAGTTGGTTTTTCTGTTTTATCTCTAATATAAGTTGGATTAATAGATACATAAACTATTCCCTTAGTTGATAAATAATCTAAACCGGAAACACAATATGCCATCTCTTTATTCTCTACTGATACTTCAATATAAGAATTTTTATTAATTTTATTTGTCGCAGTAGTAATAAACATATAAAGATTTTCATTTTCAAGATAAACAGTATTCTCTTTAGTAGATTGAACCATGTCTTTAATTTTTTGAGAACCTGGACCGCTAAAATGTGCCCATTGAGTATATTTAATTTTATTTTCATCTTCCCAAGATATTAATTGATTTGCTTTCATTACAACATATCTGTTATATCCAGTTGCAGCTATTTCTTCCATCCACCAAATTATCCAATTTCTTTCATCGCCTTTAGTGTTTATTGTTTTAAAAACATAACCACTGGGCAAAATGACGTTTCTTCTTGTTAATAAATAAGACAAAGTCTGTGTTTTATCTTGTTTATAAGGTTCTAAAATGCCAATATATTCATTAGATAAATCATATTCAATTCCTTCAATTAAGTTCTCAGAAGCTAATAAAAAACTATCTGTTTCTTCAATTTCAACATCTCCACCTTCACTATCAAAGGAGTTTTGTAATTCAGCGTATAAAACACTTGGCGAAACATCAGTTTCATCTTCTTCTGGATTCGGGATTAAATCATTAGTAAAGATGGTGCCGGCGCCAAGTGGATAAATAACAGAAAAATCTACTTTATAAACTGATTTTTTCAAATAGTTCTCAAATTCTCTTTCTCTTTGCCCTTGCACTCTTTCTTGATGATTAGTACCATATCTATTTAGTCTTTTTAAATAAACATCTTCAAAGTATCCCATAATTAATCCCTCGCTATTAGGTTCATACAATCAAAAACAGTACTCCTAAAGTATTCATATTTTAAATACCGAAGCGAAGCTAATTTATGGTATAATATATAATAGTTGATAGTTTTTTCAGACTCGTCAAAACCCATTAATTCAATTAGAATTGAGTCTAAAAACTTTTCCCACTCTCTTTCTTTTTCAAATTCACAAAGCAAACCAAATAATTTATTCTTTAATTTATTACCATAGGATTCTTTTACATCTTTGTCCATATCAAGAACCTCCTGCTAAATTAGAATATTTGTAAGGTTTACCATCAATAGAACGATAGTAAATACTTTCAAGCTCTTTTGCTTCTTTTCTTTCTCCATCTAATAATTTAGTAAGTTTATCAATTAAATTTGCTTGAGAAAAATCTCTTTCATCATATTGAACTTTAACATTTTCCCAAGTTAGTAAATTTCTACTTAACCACTCACATTTCATAAAAGATGCAAGAATTTGAATTTCTGGAGTTTTTAAATCTCCGACGAAACCCCCTGCTGTTTTTTCTAAAGAAACACGAGGAAACTTAAATCGAGCAATAGCCATATCAAGTAGTTCTTGCCAATCTTCTTCAGCATCACTAAGAACATCCCAATCGCCCCATTCATCCTCAAGTATACGAGCTAAAAAAGCACTATAAACTTTAGAATATTCTGTCATAATTATTCTCCTACAAAGGCTTTTTTCATATCAATAGCTTGTAAGAGATTAATCCCAGTTGCTTTTGTGATAATATCAATTTTATCCATATTTAAATCAGTATAATGCTCGAGGGCATAATCTGATAATTCTGAAAGTTGTGTTGGTGAAAGTTTAGGTACTAATGTTTTAACTTCAATAGCGGGCATTAACTTAACTATTCTATTAAGCATTTTGTCGTCAAGAATAATTAATTCTTTTACTTCGCTTCCATCACTTCCATCACTTTCAAGACCTAAGTCTATTCTTGTTTGTTTGTCTTCAATATAAAGATTACCTTCAGAAAATAATCTTTGTGTTCCTAATCTATAGAAACTTGCTGTAAGGATTTCTTTATCTATGCGCAGAACGGTTCCCTTACGAGGCCACACCTGTCTGAAGTGGTATTCGGGATTAGTCATAACAACTATCCCATTTGTTAAACTTTTAACATTAATAAATTGCTTTTCATTCATAACGAAATCTCCTTTTACTCTTTTTATTTTTTGGATGGGAAGATTAACTCTTCCCATCCTTTTATTTTAATTTATTGATTAATAACCGTATGGTTGATAAGATGTGTCTGTGATATCTTTATTTTCGTAAATACCCCAGTTATGATGAGTAACGATACCACAACCCATTTTCTTGTAAGCATTTACTTCAATAGATTGGTCTTTATTAGTAGCTGACCACATTTGAGTAGCTCCTTCGAGAACAACATCAACAACCTTTTCTTTACCTGCTGGAAGAACATAAGCAAAACGAGGATTAATCCAAGTTTTTTCGTTGCTCTCGTCAATAAATGACTGAGGAATTTGAATAATAGGTGTTCCACGGAATAGATTAATATAGCCAGTATTGTGAATAGCATCTATATCTTGTGGATGATATATACCTTGGCCTCCCTCGGTTGTAATTGGAACGATAGCATCAGCGCCCATTTCAGCAATAAACTCTTGAGTAGCGAAGATAATAGCGTTTCCACCATAAGCTTTAACTACAGAAATAAGTTTAAGCATTGAAGCCGCATCAAATCCATCTGTTGAATATTTATTAGCAGTAGGACGCGCGCCGGCATTAATAGCAGCAACAAGTGCTTTTTGTACTTCTACGAAAACAGCATCTGTAAGTCCTTCAGTAATAACATCCATAAGGTCCGTAAGTGTTTCAGCACCATCAAGAAGTCTTTCGAAATCTGCTGTAATTGCTCCACCTACTGATTTTACATTAACAGTATAAGTTTCTGAATCAAGACGAGCAGTTTCATATACACCAGAAAGACCCACTTGTGTAAGGAATTTCTTAGCGCGATTTTTTCCAAGTGCTCTGCGGAACATAACTTTTTCGCCTTGTTTAACTGTTTTTACATTTGCGAAAGCACCAATAGCAGAGATAACCTTGTTAGGTACAACCTCATCAGCGTTTTCTATAATGATATTAAAAATATCATATTGATTTTTAAGAAAATCATTAATTGAACCAGCGAGTTCTTTAAAACCGTCACATACTGCTTGGTTAACACTTTCAACACTGTAATCTGTTGGAGCAGTGCGTTTAATAGCATGTTTAGATAATTCTTTAAGTTGAGTAATAGTCATCTAATTTTTCCTCCTTATATTACTTGGAACTTAAGACCGAAAGTTCCATCAGGCATAGTTGTTACTTCTATAACCTTAAGGTTTACTTTCTTGCCAGAAGTAGCAGTAGTTTTCTTAAGTACAATTGTTCCATCACCGTTGTTATATTCACTTGCATAAACTACAACCGCACCTTCACCAGATAATTTAATTGCTTTAATAGCATCATCATCAGCGAAGTCGTCCGCGTCATAACTAAAACAGTTAGTAGTGAATTTATCACCAGTTGCAAGGTAACCAAGTCTAGGAAGGAAAGTGCCTCGGTCGAGTTTAAAATTCTTTAAACCAGGTATTCTTTCATCATACATATGCTCAGTTGTATAGTTGATTGCGATTGGGCAATCCTCAGTTGTGTCAGGGAAACGAACTGTGCGAGTAACGTTATCCACTGCGAGCAACATTCCGTTTTCAGCAGGAAGTGTTGCGAAATCGGTAGCATCTAAAGCACATTGTGCTTCAATACGACCATCTCTACGGAATGCACAATTGTTTAATTCAATTTGTCCATAGCCGTCGATTACAAATCTTTTAATAGCCATTTATTTGTTCCTCCAAAAAATTATTTCTTTTTTTTCTCGTATTTATCGAGAATTGTGTTTATACCTGATGGTATATTGTCGTCTTTGGGAATCATCCCAGAATTTTCAGTCTTTTGAAAAGCATTCGGATTAGATTTCTTTTGAGCATAAGTTAACTTCATATCTAATTCCTCGCAAGTATATTTTTCAGCATCTGTAATGAAACTCTGAATAACATCATCTGAAAGGAATTCTACATAATTATTAATTATTGCTTTTTTTGCTTCTAATTCTACATTCTTTTTATAAGAAGATAAAGTTTCAAGTGAAGCTTCTAATTCTGTGATTTTTTCTTTTGCTTTAGAATAATCAGCAGTCGTAGTTGCTTTAGCGCTCTCTGCTTCTTCTTTCTCTGTTTTTAAAGTAGCAATTTCAGTTTCTTGCTCTTTAATTTTGGTGTCAAGGTTTTGAAGTTCTAAAACTTTAGCAGAAAGTGCTGAATAAGTTTCATCAACTTTTTCGTATGTATCACCAACAAGAGTCCTTAAATTCTTAAGTGCTGATAACTCAACAGCATTAACATCGATAATATAACATTCTTCTTTTCTATCAATTGTTACATCCTCTTCCCCTTTAGTATAATAAGCTCTATAATATTTTTCTTTACTATACTCATATACAATAGCATATTCATCATATACTGAGCACACTGAATAGTAATAACTATTATAGCCTTCTTCGTCTACTTCCGTATTTAAAGCTCGGTAAAGTTTATCGCGCTTATCATCATCAGAAAGTTTAAACAAAAGTTTTGACATTGTTTGTTCTCCTTTTAAATTATTTTTAGATTTATTATATTTTTCTATTTCAGAAATGAATTCCTTCATTGACTGAAATAAACTATAAAAAGCAGCTCCTTCAAAACAAGGTTCTACATCATTGCCTAATACTTGCAAACCTAAAAAACAAGCATCAGTATAATAATAATATTCTTTATCACCAAGTTTTTTCCAATCGCCCTTTATTGAGTTAGCATATAACTCCATAGACTGACCTTTTCCATTAATTATTTCAGCTTCTTTATAAAGAGCGGTATAAAGTAAAACATCTACACATGCATATTCACGCTCTATACCATCCTCATCTTTATGCTTTTCCCAAGCAAAATTAGGATTTTCTGGAACGACTCCATAAATACGACCCATAGTTCTTTTTTTACCATGGTCAGTATAATCTTCATCATCGCTATCATATATCCCTTTGATAGGAGTATAGCTAATTGTAGAGATTAATTTTTCTGCAAATTCATCTGAAATAAAAGTGTAGTTCCTATTTTTGCCTTTATAAAAAATACGACATCTTCCTTTTGAAATAACATCATTATATTTTTCTAATTTTTCAAAAATAGTAACTTGGAAAAGGCTAAGTTGTTCTTTGTTCATTTATTAGAACCTCCAGCATTTTCTCTTGCTTCTTCTGTTGTAACAGTTGTTTCTTTCTTTTTGTCTTCGTCTAATTCTGGTCGTCCTTTGGCGCTAGACTCAGTATAAGCGGTACTTAAAGGAATTAATTTTTCACTAAGTTTTAATACGTCATTTTCAAGATTTTTAACATTTATTAAATCTTTTTGATTTAATCCCATCGCTATAGATGGCAATAAAAAACTATATCCAGAATTTACTAATTTAAAAGTAGATTCTATATACTTATCACTATTATAATAAGAAACTGGTAGAACCGTATATTTGAAATTAATATTTGAGTTTCCAAAGTTTGTGTTTAAAATATTAGTAATAAAAACAGAAAACTTATTAGCTAAAGACATCATCAACGCGAGGTCATTTTCTAAGGATTTTTCCAAAGACGAACTTCCCGTTGGCGCAAATATCTGTCCACTTACACCGGCTTTTGCATAGATATTTTGTTCCATTCTTTCCATAATATTGTTAGCACTATCAACAGAAGTTTTAGAACCAATAGCTTCGACTTCTCCATAAGTAGTTAAAACACTTATGTTTTTATTGTTCTTAAGCATTCCAACCGTACCAGTATGCATTTCTGCGGCTTCTTCTGGTTCGAAAACTAATTTTCCATCATTTAAATGAGGAATTTTTTGAACAATTATTTTTCTGATTTCTTCAGCGTCTCTTTCTCTCTCAGTTAAAACAGCCTCTTCGTATTCTAAAATTTTAGGAATGATTGATAGAAATAACGGTTTTCCATCAAACAATGGAAAACAAATTCCAATATTTGAGGGGACTATAACTGTTTTATTCTCAAGTTCTTTTTTCTTATCCCATTTTCTATAAGCCGAAGAAATTGCTTTAGGATAAACATTAAGAGCAGTTTTTCTAATATTTTTGTCAGTAATAGTATCAAAGTAACTTACATCAAATTCTATTAAATCATTGCCCTCTTCATCTTTAAACCTTGAAGAACAGTATCCGCTTGGCAAGTCTATAACTGAAAAACGATCTTTATCTGACTTAGTTATTGCCCCAAAGTAACTTCCGTCAATTAATGCCCTTTGAGCACAATTTGTTAAGAAAGTTGGTAAAGACATTAATTCAAGATAATCTAAGGCGCCATCATATCTTTTTAATACATGAGAGGTGGAGAGATTATTACCTTTCATTGGATTCGGTATTAATATTCCCACATATTTTAAAAGAGTTGCATAATGCAATATGATTTTCTTATAATACCCGTCTTTATAAAAATAATTTCGAGACAATCTTTGTTGTTCATTTAAATTTCCGCTTTCAATTATATTTTGTATTTCTTCTGCTGTATAACTCCTAGCCCGCGAGAGAATTGAATGCCATTTTGACCAAACACTTTCACTATATGAAGTTTCAGTAGTAGCAATCATTTCGTTATTAATTTTTGCATAATTTGCTAAATTAAAGTTTTTTATATCCATTTATTCTCTCCTTAAATTAAGTAAAATATACAAGTTGACGCTTACCAACCCTCTTCCTTTTCTTGCTGCTGTTTTCTTCTTCCAATTCCTTAATTCTCCATAACCCATAAGCGAAAGCCATATATTTATCGTCTGGGAATCTTGAATTAATTTGCTCTAATACAACTTCTGAAGATGAACTGGCTTTTTTAATACGCAAGTTCGCCATTTGTTCAAACAGATTGGTTGTAAGTTCATGTGGCATTAATCTTTTAATTCTTTGTTGTATTGTCATTTTTTGTCCAGCTTTAGTAGCGAGCAAGGCACTTTTAGCATCTTGTTCTTTGATTAAAAAGTGAACAAGTCCGCCAGAAATACGGGTATAAGCATTACTATGTATCTTCGACTTTAAAGTAGCATTTGCCTTAAAACTGTATAAAATTTTGGGGGCATCTTTAGGTTGTATTTTCAAATAATTATCGTCATTATGAAAACCATAAGGTTTATAAACTTCTCCATACTCGTCAACTTGCTCTTGTATCATAAGGTCAGCAACTCCAATACCGAGTCCATTAGTATCAATAACAACTTCTTTCGGGTCAAAATCACGGATTAATCGTTTAACTTCAATAACTTGTCTATGGAAAGTTTTTGATTCTGGTGTAAGACCAAGCATTTTAATATTTACAATTGTTGCATGGAAATTAATTTTATCTCGAATATTAACTCGAAAAACAAAAACAACACTTTGGTCATTAAGTCGAGCAACGTCCCAAGCTAATACATAGAAAAATTCTGAATTATATCTTGATATTGCTTTGTTTTCTGGATTCATAATTTTTCTATGTTTTTCCATTCTATCAAAATTAAACCAAGATTCTTTACTTGTTCCTTGCCATATTGATAGATATTCAGTAGCAAAAGTAGTTTCGTTGAAAGACGGAGACATCTTAAGTTGATTTATATAATTTCTATCAAGTAAACCATGAAGCATAGGAACTCTATAATCGCAACCAATAACAAATGCATTATCTGGGTCTATGATGGCTCTCTCGAAGTCGTCTACTAAACGATCATAAGCGAAGGATGATTTAAGCCATGCAGAGGTCGCGCAGATGACTTGTTGATTTGGTTCTGCCGGGTTTACCGTATTGTCTGGTAGACGGCGCGAAACGTTAAGTAATGGAAGAACAATAGTATTAATAGCCTCTTCATCATGATTTTTAATTTCATCAATAAGACCACTGTGTCTACGACCACCAAGTGTGGACTCGAGCGCACCAACCACATCAAGGATAGAGCCATTTCTATATTTAATAGAAACATAGTCTTTGCCAAAATTACCCGGGGAGTCATTAATTTCTCCTCCAAGTACTTCTTTGCGAAGGAGAGGCCAGTGCTGATAAATTTCTGAAATTTTTTCTTTAGCAATTTGCGCGCCCTGAGATTTGTTTGGGGCGCATATAAAAGCTTTATGTCTTGGGATAAAGACGCATTGTAAGAAAAGTCCAAGTATAACTAAAAATGATTTAGACCAAGCACGACAAGCCGTAACATTAACAGTTTTATATCTCATTATCGAGCGCAAGAATATTCTTTGATAAAAGAATAAACTTATACTATCCTCTTCTGGAGTAATAATATCTAAATAAAGGTCAGGGTAAGAAATAAAATAATCTAAAAGATTACCTATTTGTTTAAAATGTTTTTCTAAATAATCTTCATTTAGAATTATTCCTTTTTCAACTGTTGTTCCTAATCTTAGTCCGTTTTTTTGACCATCAGTAAATAATGTAACCCTTTCTTCTTTAAATAAATTACTCATTGCTATCACCCGCTTCGAAAACCTGTTTCTTTAATAACTCTTCATAACCATCATTTTCATAGTTATCAAGGTCATAATTAGTTTTATCTAAGAAGTAACCCTCGGCTTCATAATCCCCTTTTGACGCAAGTTTCTCTGCCATTTTTAACATTTCAATTCTATTAGTGATTTGTTCTCCAATACCACTTTCGTTAGTATAAAGACGTTGATTAAAAGTCTGAATATTCTTCATAGTTTCATCAACTATATCTCTATTAACCTTATCGAAGTACTTCGCGCGCCAACCACGTTTCTCAAACCATTTTACTAATTCCCCAACTGTGTCAAAGTCATTAATATTTTTAACATTTTTAGGAGTAAATTCTCCTATCTTAACCATTTTATCATAAGCACCTAAAACCTTATCGAAGTCGGCGCCATCTCTAATTCTACAGTCAATTAAATAAGATAACTTACAAATCTTAATTGCTTGGTCAGTTTGAAGCGTTCCATTAACATTTTGTGTCGCAAGTAAACCGTTATAAAGTTGGTCTAAATAATCCATAGCTTCTTCGTCATAATTAGCGCCCCATCTTTTTCTTTGTTCATTTAATCTTGCTTCTCTTAATTCAGGTAATTCTTTCTCAACCAATCCTTTTTCTCTTAATCTTTTAAAAGCTTGATAATAATCTGCCCAACCAAAATTCTCATATTCTGTCCCAAGGAATACTTCCGTATATCTCCCAAAAGCACCAATAGGGTTCATGTCATAAATATTTTGCCATTCTTTTGGCGAAAAAGGGGTATCTACCATTTGACAAAGTTTATCTACTTTTTCCCAAATAGTCTTTTGATCATCATCTTTAGTCTCAAGGTATTCATCAATACAATCATTACAAAAAGGTAATCAACCATCTGGATAAAAAATTGATTTAGTCTTAGCAAAACCCCCTGGGCCAAAGGACTGGCCGCAGAGGTTGCATTTCTTTAATAAAAAGTTTTTCTTTTTTTCTATTTTTGGATATAGTCCCATAGATTACTCCTTAACTACTGGAGTTGACTCTTTCTTGTTTTTCTTGTTCTTCTTTCTCGCGCAAGCTTTCATAACTTCTAAAAGTTCTTTGCGTCTTTCTCTATTTAGTTTACTGAAGTTAACTATGCACTCTTCTAAAATTTCTTGTGAACTTCGTGGTTCTTTATCTTCTTTATCTTCTTTATAAAGCTTAACTTTGAGAAGTCTTGCTACTCCTATAACCTCAACTGTTTCAAGTCTTGGTAGCACTTCTACAAAAGTATTTAACATCTTTTCACTTATTTTTTGACTCATTATCTATTTCTCCTTTCTTAATATTTCTAATATTTTTTTCGCATTTTTTACAACGCGAAGCATATCCATCTGTTGAACGAGTTTTTACCATATAGTTGCTTATGTTTCTCAAAAGCGTTCTCGCGCAGTAAGTACATGTTTTCCAATTCTCAGGAAAACTTAGGTTTGTTATCATATCTTCATGTGCTCTCGCGCACTCTGCGATTTTTTCAATTATCTTCTGACAATAAAGTGTTGAGATATAATTAACAGTATATGAATTTCCGTATTTCTTATTAATTTTTTCAGCTATTTCTAAATTTTTAATTCCTCTTATTTTTAATTCTAAGATATCCATTAAATGGTCTTCCAATTTAGCATTGCGCGCGTAGTACCAAAAAGTCTCAAATAAAGAATTGTTTTGGATTATCCCAGCTTTATTATCTTCAGCCATTAACCCAACTATTTTTTGAAGATGAAAACCATTTCTAAAATCATAATAAAGTTCAGCTTTCTTTTCTTTTAAAAACCAGTATTGACGTATCATAGTCTTAATTTGTTCTTGTGAATACGCACTTGGCGCCAGCGCATCAAAATCATTAAATATTAACTTGCTAACGTGGTCTTCATTTAACAGACCAAGTGGCAACGCTAAAATATCTTCTCCTTCGTGGTCTCGCGAGTTAGTGCGCCCGCCTTCAATTTGAACACTGTTTGGTGCGTAATAATCTCTTAATAAATATTGTTCTCTTCTTAGTTCTACTAATTCGTGTCTCTTTTTTAGATAATTATATTGAGTCCACTTCTCCGTTTCGGCTTCGAGAGCGCGGGTGTCAACACAGGTCTCGCGCAATCTATTAATTAATTCTTCGCGTATACACTTCGTTCTACCCCTCTCGCGCAACTCATAACTCTCAATTTGATAATCTAATTCATCAATCCTGTTGAATAAGTGGGTTAAGTCACCAGTTAGCGCGCCAGCTCGTGCGATCTCCTTATTTCTGTCAAATACTTCTCTTTTTTTCTTGAATATGGGTCCACTTCCTAACTCACTTAATCTACCTTCATTAAAGGTCGGCATCTCTACTAAGGATTCAAGCGATTCTACTTCGTCGCTATTCCAGGTACTATGCTTAGCCTTTAGCAAGTAGTCTTTGGATTGTCTTCCGTTTAAACCGGTCTCGTTATCGTTGCCCCATAACAAATATTCTGCCATTGTTTCGAGTTCTTTTGAGGTAGGGGGTTTCTTTATGAAAATTTCACTTTTGAGGTATTGGTCAAGAAAATTGCTTCTTTCTTGAGAAGTAGGTAAAGCGAAATTTAATTTTAATCTGTTCATTAATTATTCACTCCTTAGTGGTTTTTTATTTATAATTTATTATACACCAAATTGGGAAAAAAGTCAAATTTCACAAATAAAAGGGAAGGGCGTAGATTAAAATAAATTTGAGATTGAAATTTGAGATTTGAGATGAAATTGAGATTTTGACTTCATGGATATTTGGGATAAGACCCCACCAAAATTTTTAAAAATTTTTTGTAAAAATTGCACAAATAACCCCCCTTTTACGTATATGCTTTTGTGCAATAGTAACAAACTTTTATTTTTTAGACCTATTTCAAAAAAAACTATTGACAAGTGTAATATAGTATGATATAATATAACCATAGTAAACAAATAAAAAATTTTTAGGAGGAAAAATAAAATGAAATTGACAGACAAAGAAAAGAACGCATTGGAAATAATTTCCAAAGAACAGGAGGCTTCTGGAAAAATTAACAATGCAAGAGCCGAAAAGATGCTGAAATATTATGAAGGAAGGGATGTTGATTCAGGTTGGTATGGTCGTATAGTTGAATTGTCAAGTCATACCGGAAAAAGCCGTAAAATAAGAGTAGCTAAACAGGGGAAAGCCGATACTCATATCAAACTTGAAAAAAATGGTAAAATCCGATATTTACCATGTGAGGTAAAAACTAACGGAGGTCGTATAAGTTCGCTATATGAAAAGAACGCCCCAAAATTTGTAATTTATAGTATGAATGTCAGTAATTCCCTTTGTAAAGAACCTCGTATAATTCCGCCTGTAGTGATTAAAACAAGTGATTTTTTACAATTATTGGAAGATTGCAACGCTATAAAAAATACAAACGGGAAGAACGATGAATTAGCAATTCAAGCTATATCTAAACAATTATATCAGAGACTATTAGATTATCCGATTCTATATGATGAAAACGCTATTTACACGGAGGATGACTTTGAAGGACTGGAAATTTAAGGAAGGGGCTTAAGCCCCTTTTTTTTGCCTGTTTTTTACTTTAGTACACTAAAGTGATAAAGTATTATTTTTTAGACGTATTTACTTTAGTACGCTAAAGTGATAAAGTATTATTTTTTAGACGTATCACGTCTAAAAAATAGAGTGTTATTTTAGACGTATCACGTCTAAAAAATAAAGTGCTATTTTTTAGACGTATTACGTCTAAAAGCTGAGTAAATTGCTATTGACAAATAATCGATTATATGGTATAATGGTAGCATAAAGAAGGGTAGCGACCGACCGCAATTTAGGAGGTATTTATGAACACAGTATGTCCACAGGTTATATGCGGGTTTCCCGTTGATTTTGAAAAGGGTTTTGATGTCATCAACCGCAAGGGTGAAATTGTCAAAAATTTTAAGACTTTGGCGGAAGCTGAGGCTTTTCGCAAAGCTGAAAGTCGTTCATATACCACACGGTATTGGTTAATAATGCCAAAAGAGGAAGAGGAGAGCTAAGCTCTCCTTTTTTTGGAATTTTTTATTAATTTAGACGTATGACGTCTAAAATAGTTATAAAAAAACTATTGACAAATAATCGGTTATATGGTATAATAGTATTATAGAAAAGGGAGGTATTTAATATGAGAGATACTAAAAGAATTAAAAAATTCTGTAATGAACTTGCTAAAATATGGGAAAAGAAATGTCCCGATTGGCGTTTCGGTCAAATGATGATAAATGTTTTGGGAGCTATGCAATCTAACGGGAGAGACCCATTTTTCCCAGAGGAAGCTGAAATGATTAAATTTTTTAAAGAATACTTTAAAGTTGAGGATTAAAAATCCTCTTCTTTTTTTTAGACGTATGACGTCTAAAATAGTTATAAAAAAACTATTGACAAATAGTCGGTTATATGGTATAATAGTATTATAGAAAAGGGTAGCGACCGACCGCAATTTAGGAGGTATTTATGAAGGCAACAGGTATTCTTAGAAGAATTGATGATTTAGGTAGAATAGTCATCCCCAAAGAGATTAGAAGAACAGCCCATCTAAGAGAAGGGGATGCTATGGAAATATTTGTAGAAGATGACTATATATGCTTTAAAAAGTACGACGTTGAACGTGGTTTAAAGGCTGACCTACAAAACCTGAAAAGTGACTTATATACTTATATTAATTATGAGGACACCCAAAAAATGGATAAAATTTCTGAAAAGATTGATGAAATTTTATTAATCTTGAAAAATGAATAAAAAGGGGTTTTCCCCTTTTTTCTATTATTTTAGACGTATGACGTCTAAAATCGGGGTTGACAATTTAGTTGTTTTATGGTATAATAGTAATATAAATTAAATAGGAGGTTCGATATGATAAACATAAGAACTATTAAAAAGTTGATTAATGATGACGGTTTAACCCTTAAAAATGGTAAAAAAATACGATATAAAAGCGGTTGGCAGGTTGCTACGGAAGGCGTTGAATGTGCGACGGCGGCGGAGGCTATGGTTGCTATTAAAAAATATAATGGCACCTGCGGGATATGGTATAGCAACGGTATTTATTATATAGACAAGAGCTATCGAATTAATACAAAAAAAGAAGCTATCAAAGTTGGAAAAGAATGTAAACAGATTTCAATTTTAAAATGGGCAAATATGAGTTTGGCATACTGTTAAGTATGCCTTTTGTTTATTTTAGACGTATTACGTCTAAAATCATACTTGACAAATAATCGATAATATGGTATAATAGGGTATAATAAAAATTAGAAAAGAGGTTTTCAAAATGGAAAATATCACAATTACAGCAAAAAATGGTCTCAACTGTGAATTTAAATTTTTTTGTTCAAGAAAAAAAATGCGTTTTGTCCTTATAAAATTATTAGAGGCTTTTCGTAATATCGAGGCTATTGATAATTTTACAGGTGAGGTTGAATTTAGCTATTATGCAACAAAAGAACTGTTTAAACCCTACAGTTGTATCGAAAAAGTTGTTGAGGGTGTCATGGAAATTCTGGAAAAAGAGGATTAAAAATCCTCTCCTCTGATTTAGACGTATAACGTCTAATTTTGGACTTGACAAATAATCGATAATATGATATAATAGGGTATAATAAAATTTTAAGGAGTTTAACCATGAAAAAAATTAAAATGTTCCTACGGTTTTTAAAAGATTTTTTCTTTAAAAAAAGAGATTTTTTAATTTGTTTTGAAAATGATGTTGAAGAATTTAATCTTTACTTTATAGGAAATTGGTTTGAATTAAACAAAAAGATGATTGAGCTTGAAAAAGACGACTATATGAACATTGAATTTTATATTTATTAAAGTAATAATTAGACTTCGGTCTAATTAGTTTAGACGTATGACGTCTAAAATCATACTTGACAAAATCAATTATTTGTGGTATAATAGTAGTATAAAAGAATAAAGAGAGGAACTTAAAAATGTCAAAAATTACCTTTTACTTTGATATGGATGGAACTATTGCAGACTTGTATGGCGTTGAAAATTGGCTCAACTACCTTCAACAAGAAAACACTTTGCCTTATCGTCAAGCTCAACTGCTTGTCGATAATCAAAAACTTATTGAAGCTATAAAACGGCTCAAGAAAAAAGACTATCGCTTTGGTGTAATATCTTGGTTGAGCAAATCAGGTTCTTCCAAATATAATGCTCGTGTTCGTTCTGCTAAAATTCATTGGCTCAAGAAAAATTTTCCAAATATTTTTGATGAAATTCATATTGTTAAATATGGGACAGAAAAAATAAAATTTAAAAAATCAGACTTTGATTTTTTATTTGATGATGAGGAACACAATCGCACAACTTGGGGCGAACGAGCTTATTTTCCTGGTGAAATGTTCGAGAGATTGGAATGGGTATCGCCTTGATACCCTCTCCCTTTTTAGACGTATAACGTCTAAAAATATACATAATATTTTTTTAAAAACTATTGACAAAAACCGCAAAGTGTGGTATAATATAAGTACAGTAAAGGGAGAGCAAAGTAACTCCCACTGAAATAAAACTTTGGCACTCATTGCCTTAATATGAGAGAAAGTGGTAAATTATGGTATTAACACAAAGAGATTTTTTTGAGGCTTTTAACAATGGTGAGAGAACTGCTGAAATGGAAAAATATGGCAAAGAGGTTATTGCTAAACTCGATTCCAAAAATGAAGCTCGTCGTTCTAAGCCCTCAAAGACACAACTTGAAAATCAGCCAATCATTGCAAAAATTTTGGAAATTCTTGCCAATAAACCTATGTTAGCTTCCGAAATTGCGACTACCCTTCAAATCAGTACCCCGAAGGCTTCCGGTATTTGTAAACAGTTGTCAATCGAAGGCAAAATCAAGTCCATTAAGACAAAAATCAAGGGGAAAGGCGAGGTACTTGTTCACAGTTTAAGTACTGTTGACGAAAAGGTTGACGAAGAGGTTGACGAAGAGGTTGACGAAGAAGAGGTTGACGAGGATGTTATAGAATTATGAAAAAATGGGAGGCAATAGCCTCCCAAATTTTTAACTAATTTTAGACGTATGACGTCTAAAATTATTTTAAAAAGTACTTGACAAAACAATAAAAATATGGTATAATAGGGTATAATAAAAATTAGAAAAGAGGTTTTCCAATGTTAAAATTTGCAATTATTTTTTCAATTTGTTCCCTTATTAATGTTATGCTAAATACCACTAAAACTATTGTTATGTATAAAAACGAAAAGTTGTCATCTTCTTTAATGAATGCTGTGACCTTCGGCTTTTATACTATTATCGTAGTATTAATGGCAGGGGCTATGCCTTTATGGTTAAAAGTGTCAATTACGGCAATTACTAACTTTATTGGAGTTTGGCTATCAATAACAATTCTTAATAAAATAAGAAAAGACAAAATATGGAAAATAGAAACAACTATTAAAAAAGGTGGTTCTTCTGATTTTTTTAAGCAAGACTTAAATAATTTTCATAATCTACATAAAATTTCATATAGTTTAATAGAAATAGAAAATTATTATATTGTTAATTTTTATAGCGAAAGTCAAAATCAGTCAATATTAGTTAAACAATTTATTAATAAATGGTCAGGAAAATATTTTATTACTGAAAATAAAGGGTTTTGAGGGAAAAATTCCCTCTCACTTATTTTAGACGTATGACGTCTAAAATTATTTTTAAAAAACTATTGACATTCTTCAAAAAATATGGTATAATAGGTTATAACGAAAATTAAGAGAGGTATTTAAAATGGCAACCGCAAAAAAAATTTTACACGAAAAACTTCGTCAAGACAAAATCAAATTAGTAAGCGATTTTTTAACAGAAAACGGCGAGGAAATTTTAATCACAGGTTCAAATGAAATCGCCCTACCCTGTGTTGATAGTGAGGGGAATGATGAATTTATGGTTATTACTTTTAAAGTCCCGACAGGTAGCCGTGAAGGTGATGTTTATGACGGTTATGCTATGGCACAAGACTATGAAATTAAACAGAAGGACAAGAAAGAAAAGGCAATAAAGGATAAAATTGCCAAAGAAAAGAAAATTGCTTCTGATAAAAAAATGCGTGAGCAAAAAGCCTTAATTAAGGAAAAGGCTAATAAAGAGGGGAAATAGTCCCCTCTTCCTTTTAAGGAATTTAGACGTATAACGTCTAAAAATATACTTGACAAAAGGACTATTTTGTGGTATAATAGTAGTATAGAAAGAGAGGTAATAAAAATGTTAATAAGAGCAACTATTGATTTTGAAGTCGAGGATGAATTAGTCAAAATATCATGTAATCGTTCAAATACGGATGAGGCATGGGATGCAGGACTTAATGCTCAAAATGAAATTATGAAATCCTTATATGTTAATTTTGGAAAGTGCTGTTCTACTACAAGTTATGAACAAATAATGAAAGAAACAAATATTAGAGATTATAATTTTAGAATACTTAAAGACAATCCATTTATTTTCGAGTTATAGGAGATTTATTCTCCTTTTTGATTTAGACGTATAACGTCTAAAAATATTCTAAAAAATTTTTAAAAATCTATTGACAAAACAATAAAAATATGGTATAATAGGGTATAGTAAAAATTAAGAAAGAGAGAACCCACATAATGAAAAAACAATATTATCTTGTACTTGACGTTGAAACCGCAAATTCAACAGAGGATGCCCTTGTCTATGATTTAGGTTATGCTGTATGCGACAGAAAAGGAAAAATTTACCATC
>Ga0172378_10000537_pt1 | contig 33506 bp, 30 predicted proteins | sample GrowelOW332metaG_FD_119755 | JGI IMG/M metagenome (GOLD analysis project Ga0172378, IMG submission 119755) | Groundwater microbial communities from an aquifer near a municipal landfill in Southern Ontario, Canada - Pumphouse #3_1 metaG | ecosystem: Environmental > Aquatic > Deep subsurface >...
GGTAATCCTATAGACGGTAATATCAATATATATAATTACAATTATCCTTGCGTAAGCTTTAGTGATGCCAAAAATGGAGATTTTAATAAGCGAACAGATGAATGGCTTCCATTGATTGTAAAAGGAAAAATCAGTCTTTTTATTTATGATACTGGTAGTGCAACATTTTATGTAGGGAAAAAAGACGACCAAGATTTTACTGTAACTTTATGCAAAGCTTCAGTTTTTGCTGGAGACAAAAAAATAGATAAAGAGTTATTTAGCAGCTTTTTCTTCGATTATCCAGAATTGGTTCAGAAAATAAACGAGATGTCTTATACCTCAGATGACATTATTGATATCGTAAATGAATATAACGCTTATTTCAAATGACAACAAAAAACTCAATAGAATGAAACAACTAATTTCGATTGTCTTATTTCTTCTGACGCTATCATCATTATCTGCACAAGAATTAAAAAATATGGTTTGTGTGGTTAGACAAGATTTTGATGTTAATAAAAAAATAGCATTTCAAAAGATGGCGACAGTACTTTCTGGTCAAGGTTTTTTCTCTGCTAGTAGAGATTTGGAAAGCAGAATCAAAAATTCATTTGGATCTGGATTTGTATATCAATCAGAAAAAGGTAAGTTCTATATCTTAACAAATAAGCATGTAATTGGTGCTGTTAACTCTGCAAACTTGACCTTTTCAAAAGACAGTGCAGATATAGATTACTCAAATTGTGAAGTAATAAGAAAGGATGATGAGATTGATTTGGCATTAATCAGATTGCCAGAAGATGCAAAATTCAAAGAATCACTTACGTTAGATACTAAACCTATAGAGGAAGGTATGGAGGTTTGGACTGCAGGTTATCCGGGATTCGGCAACGATCCTCTTTGGCAATTAGGAAAAGGCATCATTTCCAATTCTAACGTAAAAAACGAAGATTTTGAAGAGACTAAAAAAGCGACAATTATTCAACATACAGCTCAAGTTGATCCGGGAAGTTCTGGTGGTCCTCTATTAGTTAAATCAACATCAAGAAATGCAACAGTCTATAAAGTAGTGGGAATAAACACTTGGAAAGCTATGAGAAGAGAAAATGCCAACTTTGCCATTTCTGCTAATGATATTCAGAATTTTGCAAACAAGAGCTTGAGTGATACTTCTAAAAAAGCAGATGATTGTTCATATAAATCTGATTCTTTAAACAAATCAGTAATGGATTTTCTTAGATATATCCATTCGCAGAATCATTACATATCAAAATATATATCTGAGGATTTGGCCGTATCATTCAACGAGCAGACTTTTAAAAAAACTATTAAAAACGCAAGTTATTCTACTCGTGATAAATTACGTAACGGAGAAGGAGTAGAAGGATTGATATTTTTGACAGCAGAAAGAATTGCTTCAAAATACAAAAAAACTAAAGATTTGTCATTAGGAAGAATAGTTGTTTCTAATGATGAAAAAAATGCTGATGTAATTATTATATACAAAGGAAAGGAAGAAGCAACTACTTGGTTTAAGGATTTCAATGGATGGAAACTAAAATCCATTGACATTTTCGATTAAGGTATTCTTAGAATTTAGTACACTTAATCGGCTTGTTAGAAGCAAGCCTTCCTAGCTTTAGAGCAGCCAATTGGCTGCTTACTAATTGGACCAATTAGATTAAAATCTTATTGGTCCAATTAGTTTTTCTGCCATTCAGCAGCCTAAAATGAAAAAAATAGGCATTTCCCAACAAAAAGTCACCCAAATTAGGGTGAATTTCTATCATTTATTAATCAACTTTATAACAATCCTTTTCTTAATATTATTTGAAAATCATAACTTTGCAAAATAAAGGTGGGAAAGGTCGCGACTCCTACTTCTCAGATAGTGATTATGGTAGCGGCTGGATTCACACAAAGTAGGACAAACAGAACGGAATTCTTTTGACAATCAAACGTCAACAGATTCTTTAAAATAAAATTTTCGGATATGAAGATAGCATTAATCGGAGCAGGTAACATGGGTGGTGCAATCATCAAAGGATTGTATCAGAGTAGAGAATGCAAAGCTGAAGATTTTTTCGTTGCAGACGCAAGCGAAGCTTCACTAAAAAACATCAGCAAGATTAACAAGAACATTTTCACTACGACTAACAACAACGAGGCCGTAAAAAATGCAAATTACGTACTATTGGCTGTTAAGCCATGGTTGGTTGAAACAATTCTCGACGGATTGAAACCTTCACTTGATCCGAAAAAACACATCATCATTTCCGTTGCTGCAGGCGTTAACTTACAGACTATCGCAGACAAGGTAGGCAAAGAGTTCACGCTCTTCCGTCTTCTGCCAAACACGGCCATGTCTTTGCGCGAGAGCATGACTTTCGTCTCTTCACTCAACGCTAGCAAAGAACAAGAAGCTTTCATCGTTGAAACATTCAACAAATTAGGAATGGCCATCTCTATTCCTGAGTCTCAGATGGGAGCCTTCACTTCTGTATCTTCTTGCGGAATCGCTTACGCACTCCGCTACTTAAGAGCAGCTACAGAGGGAGCCGTTGAGTTGGGTATTCGCCCAGACTTAGCACAAGAGGTTATTGCCCAGACAATGATCGGTGCAGCTCAACTTATTCTTCAAAACAAATCAAACGCCGAAGTTGAGATAGACAAGGTTACCACTCCTGGCGGATGGACCATCAAAGGTTTGAACGTTATGGAAGAGTATGGTTTCTCCAACTCCGTTATTAAAGGAATTAAGGCTAATAAATAGGATACGAAATGAACGAGCAAATCAAACAAATTGCAGAGCGTCTGAAAGGATTGCGCGATGCTTTGGAACTTACTGAGCAAGAATTGGCCGATGTTTGTTCCATCTCTAAAGAAGAGTACACTGCCTACGAGAGCGGCATTAAAGACATTCCCGTAAGTATTTTGCACCGCATCTCCCAAAAATTTGGAGTCGAGATGACATCCCTACTTTTTGGCGACGACCCGCACATGCGTGCCTATTACTTAACTCGTAAGGATCAAGGAACAGCCATGGAACGCACAAAGGCTTACAAATACCAGTCATTGGCTGCAGGTTTCATCAATCGTAAAGCTGACCCGTTTATTGTAACGGTAGAGCCTAACGACAAGCCCATCCACCTCAATTCACACCCCGGACAGGAGTTCAACATGGTATTGGAAGGCAGCATGATTTTGGAATTGAACGGCAAGCAATTGACTTTGAACGAAGGCGACAGCATCTACTTCGATTCTGGCATAAATCACGGCATGAAAGCCCTTAATGGCAAGACTGTCCGTTTCTTGGCCATCATCATGTAATTAACTTATTTCTTAATAACAAATTTCTCACATCACCCTTTCCGAGAGTCTCTCTTCCACTGGGTTCTGTGAATTTCATAAAAAGACATACAAAATGCTCGAAAAATATTTACCAAGAATCGACTTCGACTCCTTGGAAGATTTTAGAAAGAATTTTAAAATAAACGTTCCAAAGGACTTCAACTTCTCTTACGACGTTGTTGACGAATGGGCAAGAATAAACCCAAAGAAGGTTGCTTTGTGTTGGGTCAACGATAAAGGTGCACATATTGACTTCACCTTTGAAGACATAAAACGCGAATCAGACAAGACAGCTGCTTATTTCCAATCTCTTGGTATTGGAAAGGGTGACATGGTGATGTTGATTTTGAAGCGTCGTTATGAATTCTGGTTCTCCATTATAGCATTGCACAAGATTGGGGCAGTAGCCATCCCTGCTACACACCTTTTGACAAAGAAGGATATCGTCTACAGAGCCAACGCAGCAACTATCAAAGCGATAGTAGCAGACGGTGAGCAGGTTATCATGACACATATTTCTGATGCATTGGCCGAGTCTCCTTCTGTCGAGAAGGTGATCTCAGTAGGTCCAATCATCCCTGATGGTTGGGAAGATTTTCATAAAGGAATTGAATCAGCAGCTCCATTCGTTAAGACTGAGCATCCGAACAATAATGATGACATCATGTTGATGTACTTCACATCAGGTACAACAGGCGAACCTAAGATGGTGGCTCATACGTTCACTTACCCATTGGGTCATATCGTAACCGGAAAATATTGGCACAACTTGAATGAAAAGAGTCTTCACCTTACAGTTGCCGATACAGGTTGGGGTAAAGCCGTTTGGGGAAAACTTTACGGACAATGGTTCGTTGGTGCTACTGTATTCGTTTACGATCATGAGAAATTCACTCCAGCAGATATGTTGAAGATGATTCAGGATTACAAGATCACATCTTTCTGTGCTCCTCCAACCATCTTCCGTTTCATGATTAAAGAAGATCTTCACATGTACGATCTTTCTTCTTTGAAATATTGTACAATTGCCGGAGAGGCTTTGAACCCAAGCGTATACAACGACTTTTTAGAGGCTACAGGCGTTAAGTTGATGGAAGGTTTCGGACAGACTGAGACCACCGTAACCATCGCCACTTTCCCTTGGATGGAGCCAAAACCAGGTTCAATGGGTGTTCCAAACCCTGCATACGACATCGACCTTATCACAGCCGACGGTCGTAAAGCCGAGGATGGTGAACAAGGTGAGATCGTTATCCACACAGATAAGGGTTATCCTGTAGGATTGTTTAAGGAGTACTACCGTGACCCAGTGAAGACTAAAGAGTCATGTAACGACAACACTTACCACACCGGCGACCTTGCTTGGCGTGACGAGGACGGTTTCTTCTGGTTTGTTGGTCGTACAGATGATGTTATCAAGAGTTCCGGTTACCGTATCGGTCCTTTCGAGGTTGAAAGTGCTTGTATGACTCACCCAGCTGTTGTAGAGTGCGCCATCACAGGTGTTCCTGATGACATCCGTGGACAGATCATCAAGGCTACCATTGTTCTTTCCAAAGAGTACAAGGACAAAGCTGGAGATGCTCTTATTAAGGAGATTCAAGACCACGTGAAACGTACAACTGCTCCGTACAAATATCCACGTGTGGTTGAATTTGTAGATGAACTTCCTAAGACTATCAGCGGTAAGATTCGTCGTGTAGAGATTAGAAACAAAGACAAGAAATAATGACGAAAGGTTCGGGTGCAATCCTTTGCGCCCGACTTTTCCCAAAATAAAGAGATAAAAAGATGCAGAACAAAAGAATCGCAATAAAGATAGGAAGCAATGTGCTTACGAAGAAAGACGGTTCTCTTGACTACACGCGAATGTCAGCTCTAGTTGACCAAATAGCAGAGCTTCACAACCGTGGCGTCGAGATTATTCTCATCTCTTCAGGTGCCGTAGCTGCCGGCCGTTCAAAGGTCTTGGCAGAGAAACTCGACACTGTTTCTGCCCGACAGCTCTTTTCTGCCATCGGTCAGGTAAGGTTAATTCACCGTTACTACATGCTCTTCCGTGACCACGGAATCACTTGCGGACAGGTGCTCACTACCAAAGAGAGTCTCAGCACCAGAGGTCATTACTTGAACCAACGCAACTGCATGTCGGTGATGATCGAACACGGCGTCATTCCTATCGTAAACGAAAACGATACCATCTCGGTAACGGAACTGATGTTTACTGATAACGATGAACTTTCTGGCCTTTTGGCAGCCATGATGGATGCCGAAAAGCTAATCATATTGAGCAATATAGATGGCATCTTCAATGGTAACCCGAGCGACCCTGAATCGTCAGTGATCCGGGAGGTTTTACCGGGAAAGAGAGACCTCTCCGCTTACATACAAGCAGGAAAATCCACATTTGGCCGTGGAGGAATGCAGACCAAGACTAACATCGCCAGCAAAGTGGCAGATGAAGGTATCGAGGTCATCATCGCCAACGGAAAGAAGGATAACATCCTGATTGACTTGATGGACAACCAGGAGGAGACAGTTTGTACAAGATTCATCGCCTCGCCTGAGCCGGTTTCAAGCGTGAAGAAATGGATTGCCCACAGCGAAGGTTTTGCGAAAGGCGAAATCCACATAGATGAACGTGCGACGAAGACTTTGACTGGAGAGGAAGAGGCCACTTCGCTTCTTATGGTAGGTGTAACCGATGTGAAGGGTAAGTTTGAAAAAGACGATATCGTAAAGATCATCGGCAACAACGGTGAGCAGATTGGACTCGGTAAGGTTCAGTACAGCAGCACCGAAGCTCGCAAACTTATTGGGATGAAAGGCGAAAAACCTATCATTCATTGCGACTACATGTATATTTTATAGTTAATAGCGTTACAGAAATGAGATGTTGATTTCTCTATAAGAGCAAATGAACATTGGGCGAGCCCTCAGGCGTATTGGCACATTTACTCAGCCTTTGTGATTTGCTAAAAAAACAACGCTAGAAAAATATATAATAAGTAATCAGAAAAAAATCGCTTATGGATTTAACAGATATATTCAAACAGGTTAGACAAGCCTCTGTTGCTTTAAGCCTAATAGACGACGATAAAATAAACAAGGTTCTCTTGGCTTTGGCCGACGAGACCGAAGCTCAAATGGACTATATTCTTGCCGAGAATGCAAAAGACTTGGCAAAGATGGATGAAGCTAATCCGATATACGACCGCTTGAAGTTAACTGCTGACCGCATCAAAGGCATCGCCGGAGATATGCGAAACGTTACGAAGTTACCGTCTCCATTGGGAAGAATCTTGGCCGACAAAGTTTTACCAAACGGTTTGAAGGTTAAGAAAATAAGCGTTCCATTCGGAGTAATCGGCATCATCTACGAGGCTCGTCCTAACGTAAGTTTCGATGTATTCTCCCTCTGTTTCAAATCAGGCAACGCCTGCATTTTGAAGGGAGGAACAGACGCCCATTGTTCCAACAGTGCTATCGTAAAGATTATCCACTCTGTGCTTGACCGTTTCGGAATCAACCAAAATATTGTAGCATTGCTTCCTGCAGGAAGAGAGGCTACTGGCGAAATGCTCAACGCAGTAGATTACATAGATTTGATCATTCCAAGAGGTAGTTCCAACCTGATCAATTTTGTCCGTCATAACGCAAAAGTCCCAGTAATTGAGACGGGTGCCGGCATCTGCCACACTTACTTCGACGAGACAGGTGAAAAGGAGAAGGGCGCAGACATCATCTTCAACGGAAAAACGAGAAGAGTGAGCGTCTGCAACGCATTGGATTGCGTCATCATCAACGAGAAGCGTTTGTCTGACCTTCCATTCCTGTGCGAAAGATTGGCCACTAAGAACGTCATCATCTATGCTGACCTGAAGGCTTACACCTTCTTGGACGGTCACTATCCAGTTGAGTTGCTGAAGAAGGCTACAGACGACTCCTTCGGAACAGAATTCCTCGATTACAAATTGTCCATCAAGACGGTTGCCAATATTGACGAGGCTTTGGCACACATAGCCAAATACAGTTCTAAACACAGTGAAGCCATCATCAGTAAGGACGAGGCAAACATTGCCAAGTTCGACAAGATGGTCGACGCAGCTTGTATCTACACCAACACAGCTACAGTCTGGACAGACGGTGCGCAGTTCGGTCTAGGTGCTGAGATCGGAATCTCAACCCAGAAGATGCATGCCCGCGGACCAATGGCATTGGAAGAGATAACCACCTACAAGTGGATTATCAAAGGTGACGGACAAACTAGAAATTAAGGTGAGTTCTATTAATTAGCTTTTAATTCACGATATTCATAAAAAAATAAGATATGAGGAAATTACTGATGGCCCAGGATTTGGGCGATTTGAACAAGGCCGTAAAAGAGGCTTTGGAGGTCAAGAAAGACCGTTTCGCTTATAAAAAGCTGGGTGAAAACAAGACCCTTCTTTGTGTTTTCTTCAACAACAGCCTCCGTACCCGTCTAAGTACTCAGAAGGCGGGTATGAACTTGGGTATGAACACAATGGTGCTCGACATTAACCAAGGCGCATGGAAATTGGAGACCGAACGCGGTGTTGTTATGGACGGCGACAAATCAGAACACCTTTTGGAAGCCATTCCCGTTATGGCTCAGTTCTGCGATGTTATCGGTGTACGTTCATTCGCACGTTTCGAGAGCAAAGAGTTCGATTATCAGGAGACGATTTTGAACCAGTTCATCAAATATTCAGGAAAGCCAGTCTTCAGTATGGAGTCAGCTACTGTTCACCCATTGCAGGCCTTTGCCGACTTGATTACCATTGAAGAGCACAAGAAAGTGGCTCGTCCAAAGGTAGTTTTGACATGGGCACCGCATCCTCGTGCACTTCCGCAGGCTGTTCCTAATTCATTCGCAGACTTCATGAACGAGGCTAATGTTGACTTTGTCATCACACACCCTCAAGGATATGAGTTGGATCCTAAATTTGCACGTGGTGCAAAGATCGAGTACAATCAGGACAAAGCTTTGGAAGGTGCAGACTTTGTCTATGCAAAGAACTGGTCAGCATACATGGATCCTAACTACGGACAGATTATCAGCAAAGATATGAGCTGGACAGTAACTTCAAAGAAGATGGCTTTGACAAACAACGCATTCTTCATGCACTGCTTGCCTGTTCGTCGTAACATGATCGTTACAGATGAGGTCATCGAAAGCCCACAATCTTTGGTAATTCAAGAGGCAGCCAACCGTGAGATTTCTGCTGAGACAGTGATCAAACGTATCTTAGAGAGCCTTTAATCCAATAGAGAAGAAGAGGCAGCCAACCTTGGTCTCTTCTTTTTTTATAACTTAGAAGAGACGGGAAAAATTCCCGTCTCTTCTAATGATTCAAAATTTCTTCAACATTACAAAGGAAATATGTTACTATCCATTCTTGGCCTTTTAGGCGGTTTAGCAATTATTGTACTAGGAGCAAATAAATTAGTAGATGGAGGTTCTGCCTTAGCAGCCCATTATAATATCCCAAACATTGTGATCGGTCTTACTATCGTAGCATTCGGAACATCTGCTCCTGAATTGATTGTCAGTAGCATGTCTGCCATAGAGGGTCAATCTGCATTAGCATTAGGAAATGTATTGGGTTCTAACATATTCAACATTTTAGGCATCATCGGTATTTCTGCCATGATCTATCCAATGAACATTTTGAAAAACACCACGACCATTGAGGTACCTTACGCCATCCTTTGCTCACTCGTTATTTTAGGAACTTTCTTCATAGGTGAACAGGCCATTGGGATATGGGAAGCGGTTTTTTTCCTTGTTCTTTTCGGAGTTTTCAATATTTACACTACGTACGTAGCCACACATAACCAAGCTGAAGAGGTAAGCATCAAGACCCTATCCTTATGGAAATCCATTCTATTCATTATTATAGGTTTTGCAGGCCTCTTCTTAGGAGGAAAATGGTTGGTCAATTCTGCCATTGAGATTGCTACGGTAATGGGCATTTCAGAACGCATCATCGCAGTTACGATCATCGCCATCGGCACTTCCCTACCCGAGCTTGCCACCTCTGTCGTAGCAGCCCGAAAGCACCAAGTCGAAATGGCAGTTGGAAACGTTATCGGTTCCAACATCTTCAATACCCTATTGATTTTAGGTGTATGCGGTTTGATTTCTCCAATCGAGATGGCAACTGAAAGTTTGATGGATATCTATTTGAACATCTTCGCAACCTTGTTATTGTTCCTTTTCATCTTCACAGGAAAAGGCCGTCAGATCGAAAGATGGGAAGGTTTCTTACTGATCTGTATTTATGTGGCTTATGTGGTTTATTTAATAGTAGGATAGATCATCAAATACGAATCAACTTGATTTTGACAGAGGAATTTTAAAGCGTAATACATTATTCGAAATTTCGTAGTAACATGTATTTGCAGGAATTTTTGCTGTCCATAAAACCGCGTGAAACTGACCAAAATTCATCTCGTTTAATAATTATGCTTTCTACTAAGTTCTGCCTATAACTGCACTTGTTTATTCATCTACAATTTTCCTTTTTTTTATTATATTTGCACTCATTTTAATCTGTTAAGGAAGAGAAATGCATAGAGGAATAGGTAAAATAGCAGAAGCAGCCTTGATAGACCGCACAACGGTACAAGTCCGATTCAGCGAAGTAGATTCCATGCGCATCGTGTGGCATGGCGAATATATTCGCTATTTTGAAGATGGACGAGAATCTTTTGGCAGACGATACGGGCTCTCTTATATGAACCTCTATGAAGCAGGTTATAAAGTTCCAATAGTGGAGATCAACTGTGAATACAAATCGCCTTTGATGGTAGATGACAGAGCTATTGTCGAAACACGATTTATTAACAAAGATTCTGCTAAAATAGTTTTTGAATATTCTGTTTTTAGAGAAGCAAATAATACTTTAGTTGCAACGGGCAGAAGCGTACAAGTTTTCTTAGACAACGAGGATCAACTTGTCTTATCGAACCCGGATATTTATTTGGAATGGAAAAAGAGATGGAAAATCATAGAGTAGTATATGCTGTTGGTGATAATATCATCACCTCTTTAGGCACAACCACTCGCGAAAATGTGGACAATATTCAGGCCGAAAAGACAGGAATAAAGAGATACGAGGACGCCTCTTTGTTTCCAGAACCTTTCGTTGACTCTATTATTGACGATAGCCATTTGATAACTTTGCCTTTGTGGGAAAAGTTATCCAACTATCACCGTTTGGAGAAACTAATGATCCTCTCGGCTTCCGATGCTTTGCAGAGATGCGGTGTTGATGCCAGTTCCAAACGTACCGCTTTCATCTTCTCCACTACCAAAGGAAACATTGATCTGATTGCCAAATCAGAGACTTTGAATCCCGACGCCGAGCTTGCTAACATGGCGCTTCATGTCTCTACTTTCTTCAAGTCTACAAACAAACCCTATATAATTTCAAACGCTTGTATTTCAGGAGTTTTGGCCATTCTTTTAGGTCAAAGGCTTTTGAAATCAGGTGAATACGACCATGTGGTTCTGATTGGTGGCGATTTGACGACGGAGTTTATCATTTCCGGCTTCATGTCATTCAAATCGGTCAGCCCTAACCCATGCAAGCCTTACGACAAAAGTCGTGATGGATTGTCGATGGGCGAAGGCGTAGCTACATTGATTTTGTCTGTCGACAAGTCGTTGGTCAAAGACGCAACACCTATCATGGTAGCCGGTTGCTCCAGCAGCAATGATGCCAACCACATCTCAGGCCCGTCACGTACAGGTCATGAGTTGCACCTAGCCATTACCCATGCCATGGAAGAGGCTGAATTAAAGGCATCAGACATCCACATGATAGAAATGCACGGAACAGCCACTGTCTACAATGACGAGATGGAGTCGAAGGCCGTAGGCCTTACCCATTTGGAGAGTTCTCCGCTATTGAGTTTAAAGGGTTACATTGGACATACAATGGGAGCATCCGGACTGATTGAGTCCGTTGTTTGTTTGGAAGCCATCCGCAGACAAATGTTGTTCCGCACATTAGGATTCTCAGAATTGGGTGTGCCTGTAAATGTCAATGTGACAACAGAGACCCGTCCAGCACAGATAAAGAACATACTGAAGACCGCATCCGGTTTCGGAGGCTGCAACGCAGCTGTTATCTTCTCTACCGAGAAGAGCGGCAACAAAGTGCCAAACGATGATTGCGCAAAGACCATCAAAGAATGCGTTATCGCCGACAAAAAGGTGATGATTGACGGAAAGACTGTTTTTGACGGTTCTGACTACCAAGACTACGCAGCCTTCATACGTGCAGCCTTCAAGTCCATTTCTGAGCCATACATGAAGTTCTCCAAGATGGACGACCTTTGCAAACTTGGACTTATTGCAACTGAATTCCTTTTGCAAGGTGTAAATCTGCACGAAAAATATGCAGAGGACGAGATTTCCATGCTTTTGGCCAACCGTTACTCCTCATTGGACACGGATATTACGCACCAGCACATCATCGACGACAGAAGCACTTATCAGCTAAGTCCGGCTGTGTTTGTCTACACATTGGCCAACATTGTAATGGGCGAAGTCAGCATCCGAAACAAATTCAAAGGAGAGAACCTCTTCCTGATAGATGAGAAGTTTGACAGAAAACGAATGGAACAAATCGCATCTCTCTCCCTCTCCTGCCAGAACACAAAAGTGATGATAGTAGGTTGGGTAGATTTCTTAAAAGATGATTATTCTGCTCATTTACTATTAGTTGAGAAGAAATAACTTGAAACGAATTTCGTTATAAAATAGAAACTGTAATATAGATTTTTTGAATGGAAGATTTAATAAAGAACTTAAAAGTGCAATTGATTGAAGAGTTGAATCTTGAAGATGTGAAACCACAGGACATCGACACAGACGCTCCACTTTTCGGAGACGAAGGTTTGGGTCTTGACTCCATTGACGCTCTAGAAATCATTCTTCTTCTTGAGAAACATTATGGATTGCACATCGGCGACCCAAAAGAAGGAAAGAAAATTTTCTATTCCATCCAGACTTTAGCAGACTTTATTTCTGCAAATAAGAAATAAAAAAATGAGCAGTTACGTAACCGGCATCGGTGTCATATCAGCAATCGGCAAGAATGTAAAGGAGAACCTCGAAGCACTATTGGCTAAAAGGACGGGCATTTCATGCCTCACTCTTTTCGAGTCCACACACGACGTGCCTGTGGGCGAGCTGAAGCTCTCTAACGAACAGCTTCAGCAGATGCTCGGATTGCCGATAACGAAGACCTATTCACGTACCGCCCTTTTGGGCATGGTGGCAGTCAAAGAGGCCTTGACAGATGCAGGCATAAAGACCAACTCCGGTTTGAGGATTGGCCTCATCTCTTCCACCTCAGCGGGAGGAATGGATCTAAGCGAGAACTTCTACAAAGAGATGCTTGCAAAGCCCAATGGAGGACGATTACGTAACGTCATTTCCCACGATTGCGGTGACAGCACGGAGAAGATTGCAGACTTCGTCGGCATCCGCGACTACGTGACCACCATCAGCACGGCCTGTTCCTCATCGGCCAATGCCATTATGTTGGCAGACCGTATGCTGAAGCACAATCTGCTCGACGTTGTTGTGGCAGGAGGTATTGATCCACTTTGTCTGTTTACGATCAATGGTTTCAGTTCGTTAATGATTTTAGATAATGAGTTGTGTCGTCCGTTCGACGAGACTCGTGCCGGCCTCAACCTAGGCGAAGGTGCCGGTTTCATTGTGCTGCAACGCGAAGACACTTTAAAAGACAAAAAGCCTTACTGCCAATTAGCAGGATATGCGAACGAGAATGATTCTTACCACCAAACGGCAACTTCGCCTGACGGTGACGGACCTTTACGCGCTATGGCAGGAGCCTTGAAAAAAGCAGGTTTGAAACCTGAGGATGTGGACTATGTCAATGTTCACGGAACAGGAACAGGCAACAACGACCAATCGGAAGGTACCGCCTTGAAGCGACTTTTCGGCGATAAGATTCCCCATTTCAGTTCGACAAAGGTCTATACCGGCCATATACTAGGCGCCGCAGGAGGAATCGAGGCTGTTTACTCCATCCTCTCCATCACACACGATGTGGTATTCTCCACCTACAATTTCAAGAACCCGATGACAGATATCATGCTCACGCCAGTGGTGGATACCATCCATAACGCAGGCGTTAACGTTGTAATGTCCAATTCGTTCGGATTCGGAGGAAATGTCTCCTCATTAGTTTTCTCTTCCCTAAAAAAATAACAGGTATGAAGAGTTGTTACATAGAAAATATTAGCTCAATCAGCCCTCAGAACACTTTCGGTACAGAAGAGTTCCTAGACAACATTGTCGAAAGGAATCCCGAAATGCCTTATCTGTCGGCCATTGAGCCTGATTATAAGCTCTACATCCTCAACGCAGGATTGCGCAGACGAATGAGCCATGTCATCAAGATGGGCGTAGCCGCCGCACTCGAATGTGCGAAGGGCTCTTCGGTCGAGAATCCAGATGCCATCATAACCGCTACAGGTCTTGGTTGCTTAGCCGACACGGAGAAGTTTCTGAACTCTATCGTGGTTAATCACGAGCAGCTTTTAAACCCTACAGCATTTATTCAGTCTACATTTAATACGATTGGTGCTCAGATTGCACTAATCCTACAAAATAAAGGATATAACTTCACGTATGTTCACCGCGGGTTCTCTTTCGAGACAGCGTTGATTGATGCCATGATGCAGTTGACCGACGACGAGGCAACACGTGTTTTAGTAGGAGCTATAGACGAGATTACCCCTTCCGAGTATGAAGTGACAAAACGTTTGGGTTTCTGGAGAAACGGGGCCGTAATGGGCGAAGGGGCACAATTCTTTATGCTCTCTTCTGAAAAGACAGAAAGCTCATACGCTGAGTTAATAGACGTTCATCAGTTCCAATTGAAGGATAACGAAAAAGCTGACGACAGAATCAACTCCTTTTTGGATAAGCATTCGCTTACGATGAAGGATGTTGATTTAGTGGTTTTAGGCAACAGTGGAGACAAGCTTTTGGATGTTCCGTTTCAGAACTTTAAAAGCGAAATTTCATCCAACACTCCTACTGCAGAATTTAAGCATCTTTGCGGTGAGTATCATACAGCAGCATCGTTTGGTGTTTGGTGTATTGCCAACATTCTGAAAAGACAGAAACTGCCGTTCGCTATGCATCCTAACGGTAAGGTTGACAAATTGGAGCGAGTACTTTTGTATAACTCGTACCAAAACGTCAACCACTCGATATATCTTCTTGAAGCTATTTAGAATATTAAACATATGGTGGTTCCGCTATTTCTGATATTAATTTTTGCAATTCTGATCTCGTTGGTGTATGCCTCTTACGAGATTTCGTCAGGGTTTTATGTCAAAGCATATTGCAGAAAGAAAACGACAGAGAAAGTAGTAGCACTTACATTTGACGACGGTCCACATCCAGAGAACACAGAAAAAGTTCTCTCGGTACTGAAGAGATGGGAGGTTGAAGCAGCTTTTTTCTGCATTGGCGAGAATGTAAAGAAATATCCTGGATTGGTAGAAAGGATGTTTGTCGAAGGACATCTTATTGGGAATCACTCCTATTCTCACGTGAATAGTTTCCCTTTGTTGAAGAAAGAGAAGATGGTGAACGACATTCGGAAAGCCGACGATGTTATTTATGCATCAACAGGCGTACCCGTCCACTATTTCCGTCCGCCATTCGGAATAACCAATCCTTTGGTAAAGAAGGCTTTGAAACACTTCGATTACTATGTGATTGGTTGGAGTATCCGTTCGTTCGACACAACAACAGACAATGTAGAGAAGATTGTTGCCCGCATTGAGCGACAGATAAAACCAGGAGCTGTTATCCTGATGCACGATAAGCTTCCCTACTCCGCAGAGGTTTTGGAACGTGTACTCACCTTCCTTACCGAAAACGGATACGAGATAAAAAGAGTAGATAAATTGTTCAATATAATTTGATAAACATGAAAAGATTGATGGTATTATGTATGGTTTTGATGGTTTGTTTTTCAATGACAACGGCACAAAACGATTTGAAACCCGTCACTGATGTAAATACACTCACATCCAAGATAAATACGGAGATGAAGAAGGTTTCTTCCCTCCAAAGCAAATTTAAGCAGGTAAAACATATCGCCACGATGAAGAGTGACCTCATTTCCAATGGTAACTTCTTCTATTCAAAATCAGATAAAGTATGCCTTGAGTACACCTCTCCAATGAAGTACCTGATTGTTATCAACGGTTCAAAAATCAAGATGGACATGAATGGTAAAAAGACTATTTACGACGTCTCTTCCAACGGACTTATGCAAGAGATGGTGACAGTAATATCTTCTTGTATGACAGGTAATTTAAAAACACTCAACTCCAAATACAAAATTGAGTATTTCCAAAATGAAAAGGAGTATGTGATAAAGGTTTACCCAACAGACTCTATAGTAAAGAATTTAATTTATGAGGTTGACCTTCATCTTTTAAAGAGCGACATGTCCGTATCATCCATGAAGATGATCGAAGCCTCTAAGAATGCGAAAGCAAAAGATAGAGATTTCACCGAATATATATATACAGAAAAGGAACTTAACGGCAGCATTCCTGCAGACAAGTTCAACGTTCAGAAATAAATAGCTTTATGCGAATAACTCTTTTAGCTATCTCCCTATTTCTTCTTTCAGCTTGTACTCCAAAGATTTTCAAAAACATGGAGAAAGTTGGGAAGGTAAACATCACAAAGGCGGAGCTCTATCCTATCTTTGTGGAAGCAGACACCGTTCAATCATTCAACATGGAGATAGACTATAAAGAAAACAACTTTGCTGGAATGTTGTTGGTCTCCAAAGGAGAAAGGCCTAATTCCTCACAGCTCATCTTTACGAGTTACTTCGGAATGACTGTCTTTGATTTTGAGATAAATTCTGACAGCCTTGTCGTGAACCGTTGTTTGGATCAGATGAATAAAAAGATGGTGATTTCCACTTTAGAGAAAGATTTACGCACTTTGTTCCTATACAATGTTCCAGAAAGGATGAAGGCGAAGAAGTACCAGAAAGGAACACAGACAGGTTACAAAGCCAAAGCGAATGACGGCAAAGCATACTACATGGTAGACGATTCGGCACGCCAGTTACAGAAGGTTTATCGCCCGGCCTGCATTAAAGCATTACAGATAGATTTTAAGCAGTACGAGCAAGGATTTCCCTCTAGCATTGAGATGGAACATCCTAAAATTGGATTGAAAATGAAAATTGAAAAATTAAAATAATACGAATAGACGGATGAAAAAGATAGTCGTTTTTTACTACACTCAAAGTGGTCAAGCACTAGATATCATGCACAACATTTGTCAACCTATTGTAGAAGCTGGCGATGAAGTGATCTATAAAGAGATTGTTCCGGAAAAAAAATTCCCCTTTTATTGGAATTGCAGCAACTTTTTCGAGATTTTTCCTGAAACACGTTTAGGCATTCCGCCTTACGAAATTAAAGATATGGACTTATCTGACGTACAAGATGTTGATCTAGTGATAGTTGCAGGACAATCTTGGTATTTGTCTCCATCTCTTCCTATCCAATCTTTTTTCATTTCAGAACAAGTAAAAGAGTATCTAAAAGGAAGAATTATTATCTTTGTGAACGGATGTAGAAACATGTGGTATATGACCATCCGAAAAATTAGAAAATACGTATTCGAAGCAAAGGCTAATTTAGTAGGCCACATTGTTTTACAAGACATGACCGCTAACTTGGTAAGCGTAATAACTATTGTAAGATGGTTATTTCACGGAAAGAAAGAGGCATCTGGAATTTGGCCTCGTGCTGGTGTTTCGGAGAAAGACATAAAAGAGGCATCTCGTTTTGGAAAGACCATCAAGTCTGCGATGGATGCCAACGACTACAGCAAGCTGCAAGAACAGTTGATGGATGAGAAGGCTATTATCTATAAACCGGGAGTAATTTTCGTAGAAAAGACAGGCCATCGAATTTTTGATATTTGGGCTAAATTTATCCGAAAAAAAGGAGGATACGAGGACAAAAACAGATCTTTCAGAAAAACACTTTTCTTTTTATATCTCTTTTTTGTTCTCTACATTGTATCTCCAATTGGAATCTTAGTATTTTATCTGACATATCCTATTCGTGCACTCTTTATTGGCAAACAGAAAAGAGAGGCTTGCTACAATTTAGAATGGAGCGAAGACAAAAAAATACAATAATGAATATTACCGACTATTTCATTTTTCTTAAAATGGTCGTCAAAAAATAAATGAACATGAAAGAAGCTGTTTACATAACAAAAGCCTCTAAGTTTTTTCCCAACTCACCAATCACCAATGATGAGATGGAGAGCTATCTTGGCATGGTGAATAACCAACCTTCAAAAGCAAGAAGGATAGTATTGGGTAAGAATGGGATTAAGACACGTTATTATGCTTTGGATAAAGATGGCAATGTAACCCATACGAATGTTGGTATGGCAGCTATTGCAATAAAAAAACTGTTCGAAACAGGTGAGTTGACATACGACGATGTTGACGTTTTGGCTTGTGGAACATCCTCTCCGGAACAGTTATTACCATCGCATGGCATCATGGTTCAAGGCGAAATGGGTGGCAAGAGAAATATAGAAGTAACCTCATTTGCCGGTTCTTGTTGTACAGGTATTCAGGCGCTTAAATATGCATATATGTCCGTTATGCTGGACAGTACAAAGACTGCCGTTGCTTCGGCATCAGAACGTCTTTCTGCATGGATGAAAGCCTCTTATTTCGAGAAAGAGACAGAAAAATTCCTTGAAATAGACTCTCACCCATTGTTGGCCTTCGAAAAAGAGTTTTTACGCTGGATGCTTTCTGACGGTGCTTTAGCACTCTTGCTTCAGAGCAAACCTGCCACATCAGGACTTTCACTTCGCATCGACTGGATTGAGACCACCTCATACGCAAACGAGAAGGAGACTTGCATGTATGCCGGTGCCGAAAAAGACGAAAACGGAATTCTGAAAGGTTGGACTTTTTTCCCTGAATCGGAATGGTTGACCAAATCTCTTTTCTCCCTAAAACAAGACACCCGACTTTTGGGCGAAAACATTATCAAACTAGGCGGAAGATATATGATGGAGTTGGCTAAGAAGCACAACTTTACGGCAGACGATATCGATTGGTACATGCCTCACCTCTCTTCCATGTTTTTTAAAGACCAAATTCTAAAAGAATTCGAGAACTTAGGTTTCTATATACCTGAAGAGCGTTGGTTCTTAAACTTACCAAAAGTTGGAAACATCGCTTCCGCTTCCGCTTTCGCCATGATCGAGGAGCTCTTATATTCTGGAAAGCTTAAAAAGGGACAGAAAATTTTAATGATGGTGCCAGAAAGTGCACGTTTCTCTTACGGTTACTGTATGTTAACCGTTTGCTAATAGTTTAAACTTTTTTATTTTATGAAAGTAGAAGACGTTCCTCAAGATTTGAAATATTTTAAAGATACCGTCATGCGTGATGTAACATACGCTGTCGACAAAGACGGTAATTATACAAGCGTGATGAGTGATGGTTGGAGTGTAAAAAACGATGCTTTGGACATTACCTTAGAAGACATCAATGAAGAGTGCGAAGCCATCAGACAAAGAGTTTTGGCCGGAGAAACTAGTCTGCTGGAATACCATGCGGCCAAAAACTTTATGGCGGTAGACCTACTTTCTGACTACACAGGATTCTCTAAACGAACCATACGTAAACATTTCGACCCAAATACATTTTCACAACTTGATGGGGAGACTCTAAACAAATACGCAGATGTACTCCGCATTACAGTAGAAGAACTGAAATCTGTTCCCAAATAATTAACTACAGAAATGGAATTGAAATTCGAACATAGACCAGCAGCTCACTGCGAAAATGGTGTAATTTCCAATATGTTGAGGTTCTACGGATTCGAACTATCCGAGCCAATGATTTTCGGATTGGCTAGCGGTATGTTCTTTTCGCACATGCCTTTCGTGAAGATGGCAGGAATGGCTGTCACCTCTTTCCGTACATTTCCTGGCATACTTTTCTCCAGAATTTCCAAGCTATTTGGATTCAAAATCACAACAAAAAGATATCTGAACGAAAAGAAGGCCATTGCCGACATGGAAAAAGTTCTCCTCTCGGGCAAACCGGTAGGCTGCGTAGTCGGTATGTACTACCTTCCCTATGTGCCTTTGGAATACCGTTTCCACTTCAACGGACATAACATCTGCATTGTCGGCAAAGACGAGCAGACCGGCGAATATATAGTGAGCGACCCAAACGCCGTTGAGAAAGTTCGTATTACGAAAAAAGATTTAATAAAAGTACGTTTTGCCAAAGGAGGAACCTATCCCCTTCTGGGACAGATGTACTGGATAGAATCAGTTCCAAATGAATTGCCTGACTTGGTACCTATGATCAAGAAGGCGATCAAGAAAAACTGTTGGCTGATGACCTCACAGCCTAAATGGCTTCCTTACTTCGGCGTTAATGGTATCTATTACCTTTCACGCAGAATAAAGAATTGGGAGAAGGAGATGGGACCGCGTAAGGCCTCTCTCAACTTGGCCCAAATTATCCGAATGTTGGAAGAAATCGGTACCGGTGGTGCAGGATTCAGATACATGTTCGGAGCTTTTCTTCAAGAGGCTGCACAAAAGACGGGCATTGAGGAGCTAAACGATTATTCCAAACGAATCACAGATATTGGCGACCTTTGGCGTGATTTTGCTTACAAAGCAGCCCGCATATTCAAGAAACGCCAAGGAGAAACATATACATACGAGGACTTGTCTGAGGTACTGTACAAAATAGCCGTATTGGAAGAGAAATTTTATAAAGAGCTTAAGACTGTTGTTTGATTTTCTCTTCGTACCCCAAACCCAACAAACAATGACACATATCATAGAAATAAAAAACTTGCAGAAGACCTACAAAGGGAACGTCAACCCCTCTGTAGATGGATTGTCATTGTCTGTGGAAGAGGGTGAGATTTTTGGACTTCTGGGTCCGAACGGAGCAGGAAAAACAACCACCATCAGAATCCTATGCGGATTGGTTACTCCAGACAGTGGCGATGTCAGCGTCTGCGGTTACTCCATCAAAAATGAGATGGATAAGATCAAACCCTTGATAGGTGTTGTGCCTCAGGACTTCGCTCTTTATCCTTCCCTTACTGCAGTAGAAAATCTTAAAATTTTTGGCGGCATCTATAACATTCCCAAGAAAGTGCTGATGCCAAAAATCGATTCACTCTTAGAGATTTTCGGACTGACAACCAGCCAAGACCGCACCATAGAGAAGTACTCAGGCGGAATGAAACGACGCGTCAACCTCATAGCAGGATTACTTCACAATCCACGCATTCTTTTCTTGGACGAACCTACGGTTGGAATCGATGTACAGTCGCGTCATGTCATCATAGAGAATTTAAAGCGAATAAACCAAGAAGGGACCATAATGGTCTATACTTCGCACCACCTCGACGAGGCAGAACATTTCTGTACCTCCATCGCTTTGGTCGACGACGGAAGGATTATTTGCAAGGGCACACCGAAGACTTTGATAGAAGAGGCGGGTGCAAAAAATCTGGAAGAACTTTTCTTACAGAAAACAGGTAAAAAGTTAAGAGACTGATGCGCAGATTCAAGGCATTAATATACAAGGACATTCTTCTGCTGATCCGCGATTTACCGGGATTGGCCATGATGTTTATAATGCCGTTGGCATTGGTCATTCTGATGACCTATCTGCAAGACAGCACCTTCAACTCCATCACTGAGAATAAGATTCCACTGTTGCTGTTGGATGAGGACCAAGACTCCTTGGGAATCTCTATCGAACGCAGCATCCGTCAATCGCATATTTTCAATGTCGACACGACTCTAAAAGAAGAGAGATTGACTGCCTCCTCATTAGAGAAAGCTGTAGCAAAAGGCAACTATCAGATAGGCATCGTCATTCCGAAGAATACAACGGAGAATATCCGTCAGAGTATTCGACAGAGCGTGCTTAAGACATTCGGTTCAGACTCAGCCTCAACGGCAATTCAGATGGACAGCATCGCCATCTTCGTTGACCCAACCACCAAAAATTCATTTAAATCGACTATCATCAGTTCGATTCAAGAATATGCTGCAAAACTGCAGACCGGTTTCGTACTTCGCGAAGTCTCAATCGAAGTAAAAAGGCTCTTGCCTATCCCTATGGGAGAGATTGAAATATCCGATGACATGATCGGCATCAAAGAGCAGTATGCACGTCTGGATCAAGGTCGATTGATACCCAACTCCGTACAGCATAATGTACCGGCATGGGGAATGTTTGCGGTCTTCTTCATCGTCATCTCACTTGCTGGCAGCATCATAAAAGAACGTGAAGACGGCAGCTTCACCCGACTGATGACCATGCCTTGTCCTTATTGGCTCTATCTGATGGGAAAGGCTGGAGTTTATTTAATGGTATGTCTTTTGCAGTTACTGCTGATGTTCCTCATGGGCATCTATATATTGCCTATGTTAGGACTGCCAGCCTTGGAGATGGGCCACTGTTACGGAGCCATCATCCTGATGTCAATCTCATCTTCGTTGGCAGCTATCGGTTACGGAATCGCCATCGGGAAGATTGCAACCAGCAACCAGCAGTCTGCTATTTTCGGATCCATCTCGGTAGTCATTATGGCTGCCATCGGAGGCGTTTGGATTCCGGTGTTTGTAATGCCGAATATCATGCAGACGCTCTCCAAAATATCTCCTCTCAATTGGGGTTTGTCCGGATACTACGACATCTTTGTCAGAGATGGAGATTTACTGTCCGTCTTACCTGAGAGCGGAACGCTATTGGTTTTCGCCATTCTTTGTGTCGTGACGGCTATTGTCTACGACCGGAAAAAGAGAAGATAAATAACTTTCTACTCCACTATTAAGTGTATATTTGCAAATATTTTTAAACGCTATAATTTAACGCTATGTCAGAAGAAGAATTAATTGAACAATTGAAAACGCAGATTATTGAAGCCCTTTCATTGGAAGACATCACACCTGCAGACATTGACCCAGACGCTCCACTATTTGTAGAAGGACTAGGATTAGACTCTATCGATGCCATTGAATTGATGCTTCTACTTGAGCGAAACTACAACATACACATTGACGATCCTAAGAAACGTCGTGAAGTATTGACATCTGTTCGTACAATGGCTCAACTCATCCAATCTCAAGGAAAGGAATAAGAGATAAATGGCGAGACGAGTTTTCATCACAGGATTCGGTATCATTTCTGCGATAGGAAATGGAGTGGAAGAAAATTTCAAATCTCTTACAGAGAAGAGAAGCGGAATAGGAAAGGTTTCTCTTTTAGAGACCTCTCTTTCCAACTACCCTGTTGGAGAGATAAAAGCAGACTCCGAAACATTGGCCAAGATGGGCGGTATAGAGTTGTCTACAATAGACAGCCGTACTTTCCTTATAGGACTGATTGCCGCAAAGGAAGCGGTCCAAATGTCAGGATGCGAAGAATATCTCTCTTCGATGGGATTGGTTGGTTCAAACACCGTAGGTGGGATGGACCTGAACGACCGTTACTACCGTGAGCTTATCTCCGGCAACGGCACCAACAAAGACAAAGTCATTTCTTTCGATTGTGCCGATGCTGGCGAACGAATCGCCAACCATTTGGGTATCACCCGCAATATCACAACAATCAGCACCGCTTGTTCCTCTTCGGCCAACGCCATCATGAACGGAACAAGGATGATTAAGAACGGCATTGCCGACCGCATGTTGGTCGGAGGCATGGATGCCCTCTCCCGTTTCTCCATAAACGGATTCAACTCTTTGGAAATTCTCTCACAGACTGGTTGCAAACCTTTCGACAAGAATCGTGACGGAATAACGGCAGGAGAAGGTGCTGCCTTTCTCGTTCTAGAAGCAGAAGATGTCGTGGGCAGCCGAAAAATCTATGGTGAAGTAAGCGGATATGCGAACCGAAACGAAGCATTCCATGCAACGGCCTCATCGCCCGACGGCGAAGGAGCCGTACAAACAATGGAGAAGGCTTTGGCCTCTTCCTACCTTCAACCTTCAGACATTGACTATATCAATGCACACGGCACAGGTACCCTCGTCAACGACATCTCCGAAGGCAGAGCATTGGACAAGGTATTTGGAGATAATGTTCCATTGTTCAGTTCGACAAAAGGATATACAGGACATACCTTTGCAGCAGCAGGCGCCATCGAGGCTGTTTTCTCGCTGCTCGCCATAGACCGTGGCGTTGTTTTCCCAAACATAGCTCTCAATAATAAACTGGAAGAGATGAACGCAAACCCAACTACAGAACTATGTCAACACCCTGTCCGTAATGTACTTTCCAACTCTTTCGGATTCGGAGGATCCAACACGACTTTAATTTTTTCCAAGATATAGATAAACTCTGATCATGCAGGCTTATATAAATTCCACAGGCATTATATCTCCCCAGCAAACATACGACGGTACTTTTTTTGCCGCACCCATTGTGAATACAGACTCCATGATTCTGAATGCAATGGAACCCGTGTACAAGGAGATTATCAATCCCGTATTGCTACGACGCATGTCGCACGTAATTAAGATGGGATTAGGAGCCTCCAACCTCTGCTTGAAAGCTGCCGAAGGCATTCGTCCAGACGCCGTAGTGGTTGGTACCGGACTTGCCTGCCTCTACGATCTGGAGAAATTTCTGCTCTCCATCGACGATTACCACGAGAAAATGCTTTCGCCGATTCCTTTCATCAACTCTTCACATAACACAGTCAGTTCGCAGATAGCCATCATGAATAAACTGACAGGCTACAACATAACCTACTGCCACCGTGCCATATCTTTCGAAAGTGCGTTGATGGATTCTCTAATGTTGATTGCAGAAAACAAGGCAGACAATGTACTTGCAGGTGGAATCGACGAGTTCTTGCATAACTATTACACCATATTTAACTTACTAAGTTATTGGCGAAAAGAAACCATTTCTAATCTCTCACTTTTCGAAGGTTCTCACCCAGGAAGTATCCCCGGCGAAGGTGCCGCCTTTTTCCTTTTGGGAAAAGAGAAGAACGAAAAAACATTGGCAAAACTGACTGATGTACAGACTTTTGTTACAAAATGCGACGTCTCTTATTTGAAAAATGAGATAGACAATCTGCTCCAGCGCAATGGTTTGGAGAGAAAAGATGTAGATCTCTTCCTTTTAGGACGAAACGGTGACAACCAGCACGACGGTATCTATCTCGATTTAGAAAAGATATTACCAGAGACAAGCTGTGTAGCCTATTTCAAACATCTGTGCGGCGAATACATGACTGCCAGTTCTTTTGCTACTTGGGTAGCTGCAAACATATTAAAGACGGAGAATATTCCTGACTGTCTCATCAAAAAAGCACCCGCTCAATCTCAGATTAAGCGAATTCTGATTTACAACCACTATTTGGAAAAAGAACACGGCCTTATTTTGCTGGAAGCAAAATAAGATGGGATTTCTTATTTCAAAAACCTATATTTTCATCCTTATTTAATTGATCATCAATACGGTATAATATACCTAATCAATAAGGATTTGTTGCTACCGAACAACGTCGATTAAACGTGATGCACACTGGGCATTCTCCTATCGGGCTTGCTTGCTTCCAGCAAGCGAATCATCCTCTCCAACTTCCCAAAAACAAAATAACGTTTTGTAGCTCTCCAATCAGGAGTGCTAGATTTTATCTAGCGCATATCATTCCATCGAATTTTGAAACATTACAACCATTGCCCCCGAACCCCAGGTTTCGCTCCGCTCACGTGGAGCCACCAAGGGGCCACCCTTCCTGATAGGTGCAACGCCGAAGGATGGTGAGATAACATCATAAAACCCCTAAAAAAACTGCTCTAATTTTCTAACGATAAAACAGAAAGAGCTTCCTAGTTATTTACCTAATTCTTACTACCTTTGCATACCAATATTAGGTGATATGCTGAAGTTTCTTAAAACATACGCATTGTTTATATCAATGCTCTTTGGAATGGTGTTCCATAGTATTTTTACTGACGTCTCTTTCGTGACCAAGTACTTTATGGACGAGCCACTGAAAGACATCACCTTCATCACCACATATCTGCTTTTCTGCATGTTATTCATCACCTACTGTAAAGTGTCTCCCCGACAGATGAAAATCAGACGTCTGCACTATTGGTTTGCAGGAATACAGTTAAGCGGATGTTTTCTAGTCTATGGTCTGCTTTTCTACTTCGATCCTAATGCAGCCGAGGGCGGCTTAATTTGCGTACTAGCCCCTACAGCCACATCAGCTCCTGTCATCACCGGACTTTTAGGCGGTAGTGTAGCTACCCTTGCCACTTATAGTATCAGCAGCAATCTCGGCATCGCCATGATTGCACCACTTATATTTTCTTTAATTGGTGCTCACGGACAGACAGGCATTGATCCAACCTTCATAGAGTCCTTCTTAACCATTTGTTCAAAGGTTATTCCTTTGGCTATCTTCCCATTTGTGTTATCCATGATTATTCAGAAGTTATTTCCAAGACTTCACTATTACATCCGCACCCGCCAAATGATCTCTTTCTGGTTGTGGGTAATTGCATTGGCATTACTGATGGCACATACCACTAACGATATAATACACATGGACAGCTCCTATTACAGCAGTGCCGTGATTGTTGCCATCACCGCTTTGGTGATCTGTTTACTGCAATTCATCATTGGCCGGCGGTTGGGAGCAAAGTTTAAGAATACCGTTGCCGGCGGTCAAGCCCTCGGACAAAAAAATACCATTCTTGCCATTTGGATGGCTCAAACCTTCTTCAACCCTATTGTTGCCATCGCCCCAGCCACATACGTGCTTTGGCAAAATCTGGTCAACTCGTTCCAGATGTGGAGACACAACAAGAAACAGGAATAAAGTAAAAACTTCAAGATACCACAGATTGCATTGATGAAGAACGTTCCTTCCACTTGATTATCGCACAAAGTAAGTTCGTCTTTTTTAAGATTTATATATTTGATCTTATCCATCTGTTTCTAAGATTGATCCTTAATTTAAAATACCCACGTGTTTTTTTTATCCATCCGAATCAAAGAGCACTAAACGAAACTAGCCGAGATAGACCCGAAAACAATTTTCAATCCAACGCCTTTAGTTAGACTACGCTTAACCATAAAACTTTCATTTACATTTTTTCAATTAACTGACATTTAGATACATACACAAAATCACAATCACTGACTATGATTGGATTATTATGTTTTTTGATTATTTTGTCATAAATAATCAATACCTCAGCATTTATATTTGTAAGGATAAAGAATTGTTTGATAGCAGATAAATGCTATTTCCTTTTTGATAGACAATAGATAACTAATACTTGAGAAGCACATGAAAAGACTTTTATTTCTTTCCTTGGTCATGTTGTATGCTCTTTCTTCAATGGCAGCAAAGTACAACCAAAAAACGCAAATCAATGTGAAGGGCGAACAGCGAACCATATTGATTTATGCTCCAGATTGTTTAACAGACAATCGTCCACTCGTCATCTCCATGCACGGAATGAATCAAGACATCGATTACCAGAAGGGTCAAGCTCAATGGGAATTGATTGCCGACACAGCAAACTTCGTTGTAGTTTACCCTCAATCAAAAGGTACAACTTGGGATATCAGTGGAGATCAGGATATTAATTTTGTTCTGACTATCATTGATGAGATGTCTACAAGATACAACATCGATAAAAATCGAGTTTACCTCTCTGGATTCTCTATGGGTGGCATGTTCACCTACCATGCCATGAACAAAATTGCCGATAAAATCGCTGCTTTTGCTCCTATTTCAGGATATATATTACAAAATCCAAGTTTTACAAGTTCACGTCCTTGTCCGCTTGTTCATACACACGGAACATCAGACAGCGTGGTTTTCTATGATGCAGGACAATATTACGGAGCTGAAAATACCGTATTAGGATGGAAGGAAAGAAACAAATGTAAAACTGAAAAAATAACTACAGAGCCTTCTGGTTGCTGTACAAAAATGGAATGGACAGGCGGCGAGTGCGATGCAGATGTGGTCTTCTATTCAGTAAAAGGACGTGACCACATTCCTGCCAACGACCGTTGTCACCACACTTCACTAGGCATTTGGGCATTCGTAAAAAATTACTCTTTAAGTTGCGGTAAATACTCTGAGACAGGAATCAGTGTTGCTGTTTCCGAGAAAATGGTGGAAGCTCCAGCAACCGTTACCATTACAGCTAAGGCTACTTTGAAAGAGTCAACCGTTAAGGAGATAAAACTATTCTCAAACGGAGAGTTGATAGAGACACTGACTGCTGAACCATACGAATATGAATTGAAAGATTTGGCAGTTGGCACCTATGAAATAACAGCAACCATGACAGACAACAATGGTAAGGTATACGAATCTTCTGCTGCTACAATCAATGTATCTGCTCCTCAACAACCATACAAAGGCGAGGCTGCTATCATTCCAGGAAAAGTAGAGGCAGAAAACTACGATGAAGGCGCCGATGGATTGGCTTATTATGATTCAGGCGAGAAAAATGAGGAAGGCGAATATAGGGAAGGTGCTGTAGATATCGTTGCAATACCCGACGGAGGTTATGCTTTAGGCTATACTGCTACTGGCGAATGGATTGAGTACACCATTGATGCAAAATATACAGACAAATATTCATGGTCTGCATTTGTTTCTTCAGGTCTTTCTTCAGGTGCTTTCAAGCTTTATATAGACAATAAAGAAGTTGATGCACTCTCAATTCCTCAGACAGCAGACAACAAATGGGATACATATAAGATTGTGGAAGGCAAAAATGAGCTGTCTATCGAAGAAGGCAAACACATTTTGAAAATAGAATTTACGGGAGACAATGGTAATATTGACTATCTAGAATTCAAAGCACTTTCATCGCATGGAACCGACACAGATGAGGTTTATTCCATTTCATTGAAGGAGACCTCTTACGATATTTTCTCTCTTGTAGGTGAGAAATTAGGCCATATCGAATTGCAGGAAGGTGACGATTTGAATCAGAAAATGGATGAGTCCGTAGTTCAGAAAGGAACGTATATATTGAAAGGCAGCAAGGGCCATTCTCGACTTTTCATACAAAAATAGTTGGACATCCCTTTTAAAATGTAACAAATTCAAAAAATGAATATGCTAATAGACTAAATCATTCCTATTGATATGGTCTATTAGCTTTTATAAAAAGCATGCTAAAACTGTCAATAATATGACTTTTTCGGCAAAATTTAAAATAAACGATTGACTAACAATCAAATAACAATTGACTAAATAGTAGTATTTTCTTATTAATAAAATTAGTAGATTTGGTAGCTTAAATAGACATTACCCTTAAATCTTGTTGTATTTTCTGATATACATCTTATGGAATAAACCTTTAGTTGATTTGTTATTGTACTGTTAAATAACGTTTTAAGACACTGATATTATTAAGTATAAATTCTGGTAACACGTAAATTTATTTTTTATTATGAAACACATTAATCTCTTAATCCTTCTGCTTTCCTTGAGCTGGAGTTGTTTCGCTCAGGGATTTGGAGGAGAACAATCAAGTGGCGATCTTGGTGCTTTCCAATCGACGAAAAACATCGATTACGTTGGAGATAACCACGTAGGTCACAAATTGGATATCTATTATCCAAACGACGGAAAGTCAACACACAACGTAATTATTCACATTTACGGAAGTGCTTGGGGAAGCAACGACAGCAAAGGTTCTGCCGATCTAGGTACCGTAGGAAAAGCAGCATTGAATGCTGGTTACATTTTTGTAACTCCAAACCACAGAACCTATAACGACGCTCTTTATCCTGCACAAATTCAGGATATCAAGGCCGTAGTCCGTTATCTTCGTGGAAACAAATCTGAGTTGAAAATTGATGATTCATTCATCGCAATTTCTGGTTTCTCTTCAGGAGGTCACTTGGCTTCTTTGATGGGTGTAACAAGAAATGTAGAAGGCAACTACACAGTCGGTTCCACAACAATGGATATCGAGGGTAAGTTGGGTAAGTTTACAGACCAGAGCAGCTGGGTTGATGCCGTTTGCGATTGGTCAGGACCAGTAGACTGCCGTAACAGCGAATGTGGCTCTCACATGAACATGGGTAGTCTTCCTGAGGATGGAATGTGCGGTGGTTGTAGCAAGACCTCTTGCCCAGACAAACACGCTTTGTTAGCTGCAACTACTTTCATTGACGAGACAGATGCTCCTTTTATGATCTGTCACGGTTCTGGTGATAATATCGTTCCACAATGTGAAGGAAAACAATTCTATAACGATTTGAAGGCTGGTGGTGTTGAAGCTATTTTCTATGATCATTCAGGTGGTCACGGTGTAAACGGTGAGTTCACTGACGAGATGGTCTCATTCTTCAACAAAGAACGTGAAGCTAAAGCTGCACAAGGCGGCGGTGGCGGTGATATTGGCGGTGGCGATATTGGCGGTGGCGAAGCAACTGGCGACCCTAAGGATAAATTCCACGTTTACATCGCAATCGGCCAGTCTAACATGTGGGGAAATGCCCAGGTGACACAAGCCGATAAAGCAACTAACGACAGAATCAAGATGATGAGTACTGCAGACAGCCGTGGTAATGTAGGAACTTGGCTTCCTGCTGTTCCTCCAATGTGTGCTCCAGGTGCAGGTTACTCACTTTCTGATAACTTCATCCGTACAATGGCAAACGAAATGCCTGAGTGTGTAACTATCGGTATCATCCCAGTAGCTATAGCAGGTACTAAGTTCGTCATCTACGACCCTAACCAATGCTCAAGCTACATCTCTGGTGAGGCTGATTGGTTAAAGAACATGGCTAAAGAGTATGGAAACGACCCTTATAATAGAATTATAAAGTGTGCTAAGATAGCTCAGGAGACTGGTGTAATCAAAGGTATCATTCTTCACCAAGGTGAGTCTGATAACGGTTCTAGCACTTGGACAACTCAAGTTGCCACGTTCTACAACAACATTTGTAAAGATCTAGGTTTGGATCCTAAAAAAACTCCACTTATTGCAGGTCTGATGGTTGAAGGCGGTTCTTGCGCAGGACATAATTCTGTCATTGCCCAATTGCCAAGCAAAATCACTAACTGCGGCATTGTTGAGACAAGTGGCATCCCAGGAGAGAGCGACAGACTACACTTTACTCACAACGGCTATACTGAGTTGGGTAAACGTTATGCTCAAAAGATGATTTCATTGTTTGACACTACTGGTACTGCAGCTGGTTGTGGTACTTCCGGACAAGGCGGCGGTGGTGGAACAGTTGAAGATCAGACTCCTTATAAGGGTATAGCAACGGATGTTCCAGGAAAAGTGGAGGCTGAGAACTTCGACGAAGGTGGTCAAGGCGTAGCTTACAGCGATAGCGATACTCAAGAAAATTCAGGTACTATCAACTACCGTTCTGAGTCTGTCGATTTCGTTTCAGGAAACAACGGAACCGCAATTGGTTACACAACTACATCTGAGTGGATGGAATACACCATCAACGTTACAAAGGCAGGAACTTACTACGTAGGTGCTATGATGTCTAATGGTTCTGGCGATCCTTCTATCGACCTTTCTATCGATGGAAACAAGGTGGCTACTATTACAGGAACTGGCGTAAGCAGCGATTGGGATACATACGCTATGGGCACCTCTGCATCTACAGTTAATCTTACTGCTGGTGAACACATCATGAAAGTTGCAATTGGTGCTGCCAACACTAACATCGATTACATCCTTATCTCTGCTGAAAAGATTGGAGAAGGTGGTCAAGGTGGCGGAGGAGGCCAAATTGGAGACTCTGATGCTTGTGCTGAACACTCTTTACCAAGTTCAGGTGGTGAGAAAATCACTGCAAATGGCGTTAAGGACTTCGGATCTAAAGGATATAACTTGGAGTTGTGGGGTGCTGACGGTGGTTCTATGACCGTTTATCCTAACGCAGACTGTGCATTCTCCGCTGAATGGAACAACCCTGGTGACTTCCTTGCTCGTGTAGGATATTATTGGAATGGACAAAAAGGTTCATACAAGGACCTTGGCGATGACATCCAAGCTGACTTCAACTTCTCTTTCACAGGAAGTGGAGGTAACTACAATTACATCGGAATTTACGGTTGGACTAAGACTCCAAAAGAGTGCGAGTACTACATTGTAGAAAATACATTCTTCAAGAGCACAAATAAACAAAATGGTTTGTATTGGAATGCTAACGCTGTGGGTACTTATACATTAGACGGCGACACTTATACATTGTATAAGGGTATACGTGACAATGCTCCTTCCATTTCGGGTACTTCTACATTCCCTCAGTTATTTGCCGTAAGAAAGACAGCTCGTTATTGCGGTCACCTTTCTGTAAGTGAACACTTCAGACAATGGGAGAAACTAGGAGTTGACATGGGTGGTAACATCTACGACTGTAAGTTGCTTTGCGAAGCAGGTGGCGGACAAGGTACATTCCAAATGAAATATGGTAAGATTTGGTTAGGTAAGCCAGATACTACAGGAGACGAGGTAATCCCTTCTTCTGAGAATGTAAATGGCATTGTAATCTCTCCTAACCCAGCTCAAAACAACTTCTCTATTTCATCCGACAAAGAGATTCTTAGAGTTGAGCTGATCAATATGATGGGACAGATTGTTTTGTCACAAGAGTCTGCTGAGAACATCAACATCGCAGTTCCTGCCGGAATGTATTTCGTTAAGGCATACGCTGCAGACGGTGCTTCTTACATCGAAAAATTGCAAGTTAAGTAATCAGAGTTTCTGATTAAACATAGATAAAAAGGGATGCATCCGAAAGGTGCATCCTTTTTTGTGTGCTGACCAAACGGCCAATTAGTGTTTTGTCGAGAGAGGAAAAAATGTAAAAGCTTACCGTTATGGACAAATGTGTTATAATATCCGCTACTTTTTGTACTTTTAGAGATAAAATTTGTGCACACATCTGAATTAGGAGCTGATAAAAAAATCGATTAAGCGGATTGCATTTTGCACCGTTCGGCGCATCATCCTCCGCATAGTAAGAAAAGAAAGGCGCGTTTTCAAATGCAGTTCTAAAAAACAAAAAAACGCTTCATTCATCGATAAAAAACAGAAGAAATGGGAAATATAGTCATTCTTGTAGGAAGCAATAGAAAAGGGGGCAACACGGACTTAATAGCACAGTCGTTTGCCAAGGGAGCAAAAGAGAACAATGAAGTTGAAATCATCTCGGTAGCCAATTATAAAGTGCATCCGTGCATAGGCTGCAACTCCTGCTTTACACGAGATGGAAACAAATGTTTCCAGCAGGACGACATGCAGCAGATCTATCTCAAACTTTCGGTTGCCGATGTGATTGTGATCGCTTCGCCCGTCTATTTTTATGGTATCAGTTCGCAGTTAAAGGCAATGATAGACCGCCTACACAACCCTATCAGAGACAGTTTCAAAGTAAAAAAGCTGGCTCTGTTGCTAGTCGGTGCAGCCAACATCCCTACACTTTTCGACCCGATCAAATCGCAATATCAAGCCGTATTGAGTTTCTTCCAATTGGAGAATGCCGGCATGGTGCTCGTTCCTAGTGTTAAAGAAAAAGGCGACATCAAGGATAACCCAGCATTACATGATGCTTATGAATTGGGTAAGAATATGAAATAAAGGGATCAAGAGAAAAATAAAAAAGTTACCGGCATCACTGTCGATAACTCTCACCTTTTTTTGTAACCTCTAGTTATAGTTTGTTACAACAAATACATTGAAATATTAGATAATTTCAGGTTCGTTATTATGAATAAAAAATCATTTTTTCCAAGTTGGCATTTACCAAAAGACAAGTGTCTTAAGATAAATGCCATTGAAAGTTCGTCTTCACACCTAATATATATTAGTTGATAATCAAAGACGACTACTTTAATTTCAACCCGTTTACACTCTTTATTACGGGGATTCAAATTGATAATGCAACTTGAGGAGGAAAAAAATGGGTCAGGTAGAAAAAATATTTTTCAGAGCAGAAAGAGAAGAGAAAATCTCCCTCTTTCCAGTTGCCCTGTGGAGA
>Ga0172378_10000539_pt1 | contig 33442 bp, 36 predicted proteins | sample GrowelOW332metaG_FD_119755 | JGI IMG/M metagenome (GOLD analysis project Ga0172378, IMG submission 119755) | Groundwater microbial communities from an aquifer near a municipal landfill in Southern Ontario, Canada - Pumphouse #3_1 metaG | ecosystem: Environmental > Aquatic > Deep subsurface >...
CAGGGCCCTTTTATCTGAAACAGACAACTTACGCGTGTCCATTATATAGGGTTTCGACATTACGTGGTTTAACCAAAGGGGTTAAACAAATGATAATCGACTTATTCGATACAAGCAACATGTTGTTTATGATCCCTGTCGCAGCGATAGTTGCGGTGGTCTTCGCAATATACTTCTTCAGGGATGTCTGGAAGAGAGACAAAGGCACCCCCGAGATGCAGAAGATTTCCGATGCTATCGAGACCGGCGCCATGGCTTATCTCAGGCGTCAGTACAAGACGATAGGTATCGTGAGCATCATTCTCGCAGTGATCCTTGCGTTGGCCGGAATGGTCGACAGTTTCAAGGATTACCTCGGAATCAAAGTCGCAGTTGCATTCCTCATTGGTGCTGGATTCTCGATCCTTTCCGGTTATATCGGAATGAAGGTATCGGTCAACTCCAACATCAGGACAGCAAGCGCGGCCAGAAACTCACTAAACGATGCATTCAAATGCTCATTCCACGGCGGTGCCCTTTCGGGACTCGTCGTTTCGACCCTCAGCCTTGTAGGTCTTTTCGCGGTCGTTCTCGTTTACAGCGTCATTATCGGCGGAGAGGACGGTTCATCGCTTACACCCACTCTGCACGCGGTCGTCGGATACGCATTCGGTGCCTCATTCGCAGCTCTTTTCGCACAGCTCGGCGGCGGTATCTATACCAAAGCGGCAGATGTCGGTGCAGACCTTGTCGGTAAGGTCGAAAAGGGAATTCCCGAGGATGACCCCAGGAACCCCGCCGTCATCGCAGACCTTGTCGGTGACAATGTCGGAGACTGTGCAGGTCGTGGAGCAGATATCTTTGAATCCACAGCAGCCGAGATCATCGGTGCTATGGTCATCGGAACAGCGGTCGTTGCTCTCGGCGAGAGCATGAACCTTTCCAACAACTGGGTCTTCCTTCCCCTGGTCATCATGGCCTTCGGACTCATCGCTTCCCTTATCGGAATCATGGTCGTCCGCCTGAAGGATGAGAACGCAGATGTATGCAAAGCGCTCAACCTCGGATACTACCTTACCATCGCCCTTGCGGCGGTCTTCATGTGTGTGTCCGTGTACTACATGCTCAGTCCCGAATGCGACGCATGGATGAACTACATCGGATGTGGAATCGTCGGTATCGCCCTCGGTCTCGCCATCGTGTACATCACCCAGTATTACACCGGTGACCACAAGCCTGTCAAGAGCATCGCAAAGGCATCAGAGACCGGAGCGGCAACGAACGTCATCCAGGGAATCTCCCTCGGACTCGAATCCACCGTTCTGCCCGTTGTCTGTATCGTCATCGCTATCATCTCGACATACCTTCTCGGATACTTCGCGGCACCCGCCGGAGCAGATCAGACTCTCTTCGGACTCTACGGAACAGCCGTCGGTACCATCGCAATGCTCGCTTCGTCTGCATTCATCCTCGCAGAGGACACATTCGGACCTATCACCGACAATGCCGGAGGTATTGCGGAAATGTCCAACCAGCCCGAAGAGGTCAGGAACAGGACAGACAAGCTCGATGCGGTCGGTAACACGACAAAGGCCCTCACAAAGGGATACGCAATGGCATCTGCGGCACTCGCAGCATTCCTTCTGTTCGCAGCGTTCTTCGAGATCGTTGCCGAGATCAAGGGAGTGACCCTTACAGAGGTCTTCAACGTCAACCTCGGAGACCCCCTCATATTCGTAGGAGGACTCGTAGGAGCAGTTCTCGTGTTCTTCTTCGCATCTCTGGCCATCCGTGCTGTCAGTACGGCTGCCGGTGAGATGATTGAAGAGGTCCGCAGGCAGTTCCGCGAGCGCCCCGGCATCATGCAGGGAACCGAAGAACCCAGCTACGCAGACTGTGTCGATATCGCAACACGCGGTGCACTCAGGGCAATGGTCGTTCCTGCGCTCCTGCCTATCCTCGTACCGGTCATCTTCGGATTGATCTACAGGTACGCATTCGCAGGCATCGCCGGATATGAAGATGTTGCCTACCAGGCGGTAGGAGCACTCATCATGGTCGGTACCATCGTCGGTATTCTCATGGCAAACTTCCTCAACAACGGAGGAGGTGCCTGGGACAACGCCAAGAAGTACATCGAAGAGGGCAACTTCGGCGGAAAGGGCTCACCTGCTCACGCAGCGGCCGTCGTCGGAGATACCATCGGAGATCCCTTCAAGGACACCGCCGGACCTTCGATCCACGTTCTCGTAAAGCTGCTGTCCACCATCTGTCTGGTCACAGCCGTACTGTTCGTGTAAACACATTTTCAGGGGGAGAGATCCTCCCCCATCCCTTTTAATATACAAATCCAACGCGCACGGTTTATATACGAGTTGGTTATAATGCGATTATTCAAGAGGATCTGCCATGTACATGATAACAGAGGCCGAGAGGATAGTCCGCATACCTCCCGCGGACCTTGGTGAGGATATTTCGAAAGTGATCGATGCACTTACTTGGGATACCTACGAAGGAAGGCTCACGGAGGACAAAGCGGTTACAGTTCTCATTAGGAATGTCCAGCCCATCGGGCCCGGACGTATCGTTCACGGTGACGGCGCCGTGTTTCAGACAGTGAAGTACGAGCAGATAGTCTTCAAACCCAAAGACAGCGAGGTCATCGAGGGTGTCGTTGTCGAGGTTCTCAAGTTCGGAGCATTCGTTAGATTCGGACCTCTGGATGGACTTCTGCACATCAGTCAGGTCATGGATGACCGTGTCGATATCGACGAGGTCAACCAGAGGCTTGTCGGAAAGGATACCGGAAGGACACTTGCGGTCGGAGATATCGTCAAAGCGAGGATCGTCAGTCTCGATCTGAACGAGAAGAATCCCCAGGACAGTAAGATCGGACTTACGATGCGTCAGCCGGGACTCGGAAAGCTCCAGTGGCTCGAAGAGGACCGCAAGAAGAGAGAAGCAACAGCAGGTGATGAGTGATGGCAGGACCAGTGCTCAAAGCATGCAAACAGTGCAATTTCGTCTGCGAGGACGATGTATGTCCCCGCTGCGGAGGCCAGACAACCAAAGAATGGCAGGGATTGGTCGCAGTCGTCGATTTCGAGAAATCCGAGATCGCCAAGAAGATGGGAATCACGGCCAACGGAAGATATGCACTGAAGGTCCGCTGAGATGTTCACCAAGGGCAGAAGGGTTCCCGAATCATCGAGGGACCTTTTCAAAAGACCCTTGGGTGAGGATCTTCCGGAAAGCGGATTATCAAAAATTGACAGTAAGCACATGCTTATAACGGTGGGCGACGTGGTATCGTTGACCGTTAGGGAACACGGTCTGGTGCCTTCCCTTTCCATCTATGATGGAATGACGGAAAGGCGCGAGATGACCGGGTTCGCGGCCCTCGTGAAGAACGAAGGGCTGAAGGAGACCGTTGTGAGGAATCCGGCGGGTGAGATAACCCCCGAACTCGTCACGGCGATCAGGGAATCGCTCGGAGGGCACGGGAAGATCATACATGTCGAGGGCGAAGAGGATCTGGCGGCAATGCCGTGTATCCTTCTCGCACCGCTCGGCTCATATGTGATCTACGGCTGGCCGGGCAAAGGGATGAAACTCGTGACCACGGATGAGAGCATCCAAAGAGAGATCGAACTACTCATAGAGAAAATGGAGGAGTTAGAATGAAGATGGAAATAACCAACCAGAAAGAAGCGCCTATCATGAAGAGGAAAGAGGTATACTTCACGATAGACCACGTCGGCGAATCTACACCCGGAAGGAATGCAGTCGCCGAAGAGATCGCAAAGAAACTCAAGACCAAGAGGGTCTGTGTCGTCGTAGATTCGCTCGAGAGCATCTACGGAATCGGCAAGTCCAAGGGATACGCAAAGGTCTACGATTCGAAAGAGGCCGCACTTGAGTTCGAGAACGAATACCTTCTGAAGAGGAACGGTATTGAGAAAGAGGCACCCGCTGCACCTGCAGAGGATGCACCTGCACAGGAGTGATCTGAATGGCAGCAAAGAAAGAAGCAAAATCCAAGACATCCTCGAAAAAGGATGCATACAAGGTCGATGGCGACGCGCTCACCAGGACCAAACCCACATGCCCCAAGTGCGGACCCGGAGTCTTCATGGCCACGCACAAGGACCGTGTTTCCTGCGGAAAATGCGGATACACTGAGTTCAGCAAGAAGCAGTGAGGAAGAATCTTCATTCGGCTCCCTCCCTCTCAAAGAAGGAGCCTCAGGATCGCCGGAAGGAGTATCTAACCTTCCGGCAAAACCATCTTCCCCAATCCACTTACACTTTTTGGGCTCGTAGTATAGCTTGGATAGCATAGGGGCTTCCGGAGCCCTAGACCCGGGTTCGAATCCCGGCGAGCTCGCTGTTGTTGTCTCATATTGTACGATATTCTGTCTTTTTTGTTCAGCAAACAGTGGAATAATTCGGATAAGATCAAGGTATGATCAATTTGCTGGACAGTGTCGAATTTACAAAAAGTTTTATATATTATGGAATAAAATAACAAATGTCCTGAAAAGGACAGGAAATAAAAATGGATTTCAAAGGAATAATATACGCAATTCTTGCGTTTATCCTGTATCTGGTCTTTGCGATCATCTACTTCATCATCCTTGCTTTCATCATAAAGCTCGGTGTCGGTGTTGTAGGAGTGGGCGACGTTTCTGCCGATGCACTTGCTATCGCAACAGCAGTTCTTACCGCAGGTACGATCATTGCTGGCGGAGGACTCGGATTCAAAGACCGAATCTAAGCTGACAGATGATGGAAAACCAAGTAAAACCATTTATCCTTCTATTCTTATATCATGTATATGGCATCAATACCCGGATTCGAACCGAATTGTGTTTGTCCCAAGACCGATTGCCCCAGACACGGACACTGTAAAGAGTGCGTCGCATTCCACAGAGACGAGAAAAAGAATTACCCCGCGTGTCTGAGACCTCTCCTGCCTCAGTGAACGGCACAACATTAATGATTTGAGCATCCATACACCTTCTATGGACCTCACAAGGGAAGAGGAATCAATACTTATCGGAGAGAAGGGAGCCGGAGCGCAGAAGGCGATGGAACTTGTCGTCGCCCTCGGTAAGGTCTACGGCGCAGAGAACCTTGTGGACATCACGTCCGCCCATCTTTCCGGAGCATCATACAAGACGATCGGAGACGGCGGTCTGAAATATCTCGAGGATATGGTCGCCGGAGGAGCTAAGGTCTCCGTCCTTTCAACATTGAACCCCGTCGGAATGGACAGGGACAGATGGAAGGAGATGCATATAACACCGGAGTTCGCAGAGAAGCAGCTCAGGATCATCGATCTTTACGGAAGGATGGGTATCAAGACCACGTGTTCATGTACCCCGTACACGGGAGACAACGTACCCAAGTTCGGCGATCATATCGCCTGGGCAGAGTCTTCCGCATTGTCATTTGCAAACAGTTACATCGGAGCCAGGACCAACCGCGAAGGAGGTCCCGGAGCGTTGGCCGCGGCCATTTTGGGAAAGACCGCCAACTACGGGCTCCATCTCGATGAGAACAGGAAGCCCACGGTGGTCATAGATGCCGAGATCGACGGTTCTTTTTTCAGCCATTCTCTGCTCGGCCAGGCCGTCGGCATGGCCATCGGCGGAAGGGTCCCGTATTACAGGGGTATCAAACCGACATTGGAGGATGCAAAGACCATGGCCGGTGCTATGGCGGCATCCGGGTCCGTCGCATTGTTCCATGTCGAAGGCACAACGCCCGAAGCATCCAAGTTCGACGTCAGCGGTCTCGAGACCATCCACATCGGAAAGGAAGAGATACAGGCCGCGTACGACAAACTCAACACGACCGATGACATCCAGCTTATCGCATTGGGATGTCCCCATCTTACCGTCAAGGAAGTGAAGGATATCGCGGCATTCCTGAAAGGAAAGAAGAAAGTGAACAAGGACGTGGAGATCTGGTTCTGCACTTCCACATCAGTAAGGGACCAGTGTCCCGACGAGGTCCGCATCCTCGAGCAGTTCGGTCTTGTCCTTGCGGATACATGCATGGTCGTTTCTCCGATCGAAGGAACGTTCCAGCGCACGGGTACAAACTCTGCAAAGGCAGGAAACTATCTTCCCACACTGTGCTCCCAGAAGACCATGTGCAGGGACATCTCCGCTTTGATGGAGGTGGTCCTTTGATAATAAAAGGCAGATCGATCTCTCCCGGAATAGCCAAGGGAAAGGTCATCAAGTACGATGAGGCATTCAGCTTCCTCGGCGGAGTGGACACTTCCACAGGGGATCTGAGAGTTGCAGACGGCAATATCGCCGGCAAGGTGTTCGTTTTCCCTAAGGGAAAGGGGAGCACCGTAGGTTCATTCGTGATGTACGATCTCATGGTCCACGGAACAGCACCTGTTGCCGTGATCAACAGGTCTGCAGAGACGATCGTCACCACAGGCGCGGTCATATCCTCCATTCCGATGGTAGATATGATCGATACCGATATCCTCAGGGATGGGGACATAGTGTCTGTCAACGGTACCGACGGTTCCATCTCGATCGAGACGGCCAGATACATCAGGACAGTGTCCTCGGCGATCATGGTCAAAGGAAGGGTGCTTGTCCTTCACAGGCCGGATACCGCAAGATCGTTCCCCGGGGCGCACTCATTGGTCTCCGGTAAGATCGAACCCGGCGAGTCCGCAGAAGATGCGGCCGCCAGGGAGATCATGGAAGAGACCAGGATACCGGTCGACAAGGCCGACAGGGTATTGGAGCCGTTCTATGTCAGAGAGAAGGACATCGTATGGGAGGTCACGGTATTCCTGTACATCCTGGATTCCGCAGAGCCCGTTCTTAACGAGGAGAACGTAGCTTTCGAATGGCTTACACCGGAACAGCTGAAAGCGGATCCCAAGGCAGTGACCGGGGTCCCAGGAGCGCTGGACCGTCTTCTGAACATCCAATAAACAAGTTATTAAAAAAATGGGGGTCTCCCCCCAATAATTTTCACTGTTCAGCAGGAGTGATACCGATGACGATATCCTTGCCGGTAACATCCCAGGTCTTTACTTCCTGGCCGTCCGGGCTGTCGGTGAAAGTGAGTTTCTTTGCCCTGACCTCTGTGGAGATGTGATCTCTCCAGGTCTCGAAGAGCTCTAGGAGGTAAGGTTCCGCCTTGACGTCGCAGTTGATGTACTGCTCGACGTTGAGCTTCATATCCTTACGCATCTGCTGGATCCTGCGGATGAGCTCTCTGGCATATCCTTCGGCCTCGATCTCGGGTGTGACCTCGAAGTCGATGAATATTCTTCCCTCGGTGAAATCGACGGGTTCCATATCCTGGCTTTCCGCGAATCCTTCGGGTTTCAGATATCCGATCGATTTGATGTTACCCTGCTGGGTAAGGACCTTTTCGAAGACCCTGACAGCATCGTTGACACCTTCGTCGTTTCCGCTGATGTAGACCTCTTTGAGGGGCCACCTGAGCTTGCTGCCCATCTTTGCCCTTTCGGCAGCAACGATCTCGATGATGCTCTGGATGAGGGACATGCTGTGTTCCAGACCGTCGTTTACTAGGCTCTGGTCGCATTTGACCCAATCTTCCATATGGACCGACTCGAGCTTGCCGCCCATGTCCCTGTAGACCTCTTCGGCTATGTGGGGGACGAAAGGCGCCATGACGAGCGTCGTGCTCATGATCGCGTGATACAGGACGAAGTAGGAAGCGATCTTGTCGTTCTCAGCATCCTGATCCTCGGACCAGCTTCTGTCCCTGACCAGACGGACGTACCACCTGGAAAGGTCTTCCATGATGTAGTTGTCAAGGGCACGTACGGATCTGTGGAGCTCTTTGGATTCAAGTCCGTCGGTGACGGCCTGTTTGAGCTTTTCGGTCCTGGAGAGCATCCAGAGATCCTCGTCCCTGAGATAGGGTCTGACCGATTCCAATGTGTGCGCATCGGGGTCGTAACCGTCGATGATCATGTATGTGGAAGCGAAGTTGACGACATTCCAGAAGGTGTTCAGGGTCTTCCTGGCATTTCCGGGGCCGCTGTTCTTTTCGGGGTTCGAGTTCTTGGGGTTCCACTGGAACGACGTATCCTCCCAGGGGGCGTTGCTCTCGACCATGTAGAATCTGAGCGGGTCCCTTCCGACCCTCTTGATGATGTCTGCGGGATCGACGGAGTTTCCCTTCGACTTGGAGAGTTTCTCTCCTTTCATGTCGAGCATCCATCCGTGCATCATGACCTCATCGTAAGGCGCTCTGTCGAAGGAGACGACACCGGCTCCAAGCTGGGTGTAGAACCATCCTCTGGTCTGGTCGTGTGCCTCGACGATGAACTTCGGAGGCCACCACTCATCGAACTCTTCTTTCTTCGCGGGATAGGAAAGCTGTGCCCAGGAAGCGACACCGGAGTCGAACCAGACGTCCAGGACATCCGGGACCCTGTGCATAGTGCCTCCGCACTTGGGGCATTTGAATGTGACCTTGTCGATCCAAGGCCTGTGAGTGTCCATTCCGGGGGTATATCCGTCTCCGCCTTCCAGGTCCTTGTACTGTCCGGCGATCTTGATCTCGCCGCACTTGCATTCCCATACGGGAAGAGGTATTCCCCAGTATCTCTGACGTGTGATGCACCAGTCCCTGGCGCCTTCGACCCAGTTCTTCTCCCTGGATGCTCCGGCCCATTCGGGTGTCCATTTCACACGGTCGATCTCGCTGAGCATTTTGTCCTTGACAGCGGGGATGTTGATGAACCACTGACGTGTGTTCCTGTAGATGATGGGTGATTTGCATCTCCAGCAGTGTCCGTACCTGTGGGAGATCTTGGCTGTGTTGTACAGTATGCCTTTCTCGTCCAGATATTTGATGACGTCTTCGTTGACGGTCTTGACCTTGCGGCCGGCCATCATCGGGAATTCGTCGGTGTACCTTCCGGACTCTCCGACGGGACAGAATGAGGTGATGCCGTTCTTCTTTCCGGTCTCGAAATCGTCGGGACCGAATCCGGGTGCCGTGTGGACCAGACCTGTGTTGTCCTTTTCGACATAGTCAGCATTGACGACCCTGTAGGTCCACTCGTTGGGCCTGGTGTACTTGGGATCGATGTCGAAGGGAGGGATGTATTCCATTCCTTTCAGGTCCTTACCGGACTTCTTCCAGATTACTTCGGAGGTCTCGTAGCCTCCTTTCTTCATAACGTACTCGATCTGAGATTCCATGCAGATGATGGTCTCGGATCCCTTCTCGCCCGACATCTTCACTTTGGCGTATTCGAAGTCGGGGTGTGCCGCCACTGCCATGTTCGCGGGAAGCGTCCAGGGCGTGGTGGTCCAAATGACAAGCGATGTCTCGGGTTCGTCCTTGAGGGGGAATCTAACCATTACCGAGGGGTCGGTCTCGTCCCAATACTCGATCTCCGCCTCGGCGAGAGCAGTCTCGCATCTGGGGCACCAGGTGACGACCCTGTTGGAAGGTTTCAGAAGTCCGCGCTCGTATGCACGCTGCACGGTCCACCAGGCAGACTCCATGAAGTCGAGCTTCAGGGTCTGATAGGGGTGGTCCCAATCCATCCAGACACCGAGATCCTTGAACTGTTCGGTCATATCGGCGTGAAGGGAGTAAGCATGTTTCTTACAGGCATCGATGAACTTGTCGATACCTCCCTCTTCGATCTCCTTCTTGGAGTGGACCCCGATCTTCTTTTCGACCTGGACCTCGATAGGAAGTCCGTGCATGTCGAAACCGGGCTGGTCGCGGACATTGTATCCGTTCATCCTCCAGTACCTGATCAGGATATCCTTGATCGTCTTGTTCATCGCAGTACCGAGGTGAACGTTACCGGATGTATACGGCGGACCGTCCACGAAGTAGAATTTCTCTCCGTTTGCCCTCAGTGCCTTCGTTTTTTCATAAGCATTAACGGATTTCCAGTATTCCTGGATCTCCTTTTCCATATTAGGCGCATCATAATTAGCGCGGACCTGCTTTATCATCGCTCGTCCTCATTACGCTGGGTCTATCTTGCCCGGCGGTAAGGTCGGCTATAATGATATTAGTTATAAAGATGCGCTTTAGAACCAGGAATCAAGGGATCTCTGTTTTCTGCGGGCGTTCTGTTCGGAACGTGCGTTCTCCATCTTGTCCAATGTGGAATTGATCCTGTTCTCGGAGAAATCATACGAGGTCATCAGTTCGAGGACGGCCTCTCTGTCGACGGGTTCGGGTTTGGTCTGATAGCCATCGGCGTGTTCTCCTCCGAGGAAGATCTCGCGTATGTCCTCGTAGTGAGGTATCTCCTTTCCGATCTTGGGAAGTATATGTTCCAGATCGCCGTTGTCCTTCACAAGTTTCAGTCCTTTCTTGGGACCGATGCCGGAGATCCCGGGGTTGAAATCGGTGCCCATCAGGATACACATGTCCACCAACTGTTCTCTGGTGATCCCGAGGGTCTCAAGGAACTCCTTCGAATCTATGAGCTCTGTTTTCACATCTTTGTACATGTCCTTTCCGGGGATCTTCCTCCTTCCGGTTATGGTCATGTTCCTTACCAGGGTCGGCGCTCCGAACAGCAACGAATCGAAATCCTGGGATGCCGCAGCATAGACGGAACCTGCGCTGCACATGTATGCCGCCTGTGCCTCTCCGTCGGAAGGTGCATCGACTATGGGAAGTCCCATGGCCCTGATCAGGTCCTTGGAGGACTGTCTGATCTCGGGGGTCATTCTGGAGGTCTGCTGGGCCTTGGAGAATGCTTTCTTCATATCCCCGGCCTCCCTGGCCTCTTCCCATTCGGCAGTTGCTTTCTCGCGTCTTTCCTTCCTTTCGTCCAGGGTGGCCTTCTTCAGGGCATTCGGTTTCCCGTCGAATACGAAGACCGGTTCTATTCCGTGCGATACGAGGTTGGATGTTCTGTAAAGGATACCGGACAGGTGTGACGATACCCTTCCCTGCGAATCGCACAGCGGACTGCCGTCCGGCTGTCTGATGATGGAAAGGAACTGATAGATCATGTTGTAGGCGTCTATCGCAACGGTCTTGCCGCTGAGCTCCGAAAGCTCTATTGTCCTGGGTTCTGTGAGTCCGGAAAGATTTACTCCCATTTGGATACCTCAGAGCGTAGGTCCGTATTTTTTCCAGAGGGCTATCTCGGAAGCCATATCGTTCGATCTGAAAAGTGAGCTTCCCGCCGCCAACACCGTTGCTCCGGCATCGACGCACCTCTTTCCCGTCTCGCGGTTGATACCTCCGTCCACGGAGATTTCGAGTTTGGGATTGTGTTCATCCGCCCATTTTCTGACATATTTGATCTTCTCGATGCATTCTTCCCTGAAGCTCTGACCTCCGAATCCTGCCTGGACGGTCATTATCAGCACAAGGTCGACCTTGTCGAGGTATTTGTCGAAATCCGTTACGGGGGTGGGAGGGTTAAGGGTGATCCCGGCCTTGCAGCCGAGATCCCCGATCTTGTCGACGGCAGCCATGATATCTCCGTTCGCTTCGGTGTGAACGGTCATCATGTCCGCACCCGCATCTGCGAAGTTGTGAACATATCTGACAGGATCTTCGATCATCAGGTGGACGTCGAAGGGCATCTTGGACAGTGGGCGGATGGCCTTGATAACAGAAGGTCCGATGGTTATGTTGGGAACGAACATCCCGTCCATAACATCAAGATGCGCCCAATCCGCTCCGGCCTTCTCTATGCGGGTCAGTTCCTCGCCCAATCTGGAAAAGTCAGCCGAAAGCATTGAAGGTGCCACTTTGGTCATAGAGGGGGTAATGGGCTGGTATCATTTAATTCCGCTGGTCCATCGATATCAACAACCGTCCGAGAGGCGGAAGATCGAACGATCCCGAGGGAAATAATATATACTCTGGCAATCCGATTATACAAGCATGGCAAAACATTCCACAGAGACAAAAATATGCGATGTCGAGGGATGTGACAAGGAGGCCGAGAGGTCCCTTAACATCAAGCAGGTCGCCGATACCGATCTTAAACTCAAAACTACGGATCTCCGCAGTGTGCATCTTTGCAAAGAGCACTACAAAGCATACAAGAAGGAATCGAAGACCTCAAGGGAACTTGACTCGGTCTACTGACGGTGGCCGATGTTGGATATCCTGTTCCTAGGTACGGCCGCCAGTGTGCCCTCCAGGGACAGGGCGCCGTCCTGTATCGCCGTTCGCGGCGGCACGGACATGATTCTCTTCGATTGCGGAGAGGGCTCTCAGAGACAGCTGATGGTGTCTCCGTTCTCTTTTATGAAGATAAATGGAGTTTTCATAACCCATCTGCACGGCGACCACTTTTTCGGATTGCCCGGGCTTCTTCAGACCATGGGATTGTCCGGAAGGAAGGACCCTCTCAAGGTATGCGGTCCGAAGGGTCTGTCCGATGCGGTAACGACGATGCTAAACACCTGCGAAGGCGAGATCCCGTACCCTCTGGAACTTATGGATCTGGAACCCGGGGACAGGGTCTGTTTCAAGGATCATTTCGTCACCTGTTTCGAGACGGTCCACAATATTCCGTCGTTGGGATACGTCCTATGCGAGAACGACCGCAGAGGAAAATTCGATAAGAAGAGAGCGGACGAATTGGGATTGAGGCCCAGCGATTACAGTATTTTGGAATCGGGCAAAGCGGTCGGGGATATCACACCCGAGATGATCATCGGTCCTTCGAGGCCGGGTCTGAAAATGGTCTATTCCGGAGATACCGTTCCCTGTTCCGGTCTGAAAGAGGCTGCCGGGGGAGCAGACCTTCTCATCCATGAGGCGACCTATTGCGAGCCCGAGAAACAATTGGCCGCAGAGCATTATCATTCGACCGCGGCCCAGGCCGCCGGAACGGCGAAGGAATGCGGCTGCAAACATCTCATTCTCACACACATAAGCAACCGCTACAAGGATCGCGGTGTATCGCTCGAAGAGGCCCGGAAGATATTCCCGGATACCGTTGTCGCCGACGATCTGGCACTTTACGGTCTGACCGATAGGGAACTCAGATCAGTTTGAGCATATCAGCATTTGTTATCATGCCGATGACCTTGCCTTTCTTAGCTACGAGTACCGCGTTGCAATCGCTCATCATCGTCGTCACTGCGGATATCGATGTGTTCTCCGTTACCACCGGGAAGGAATCGTCCATGATGGAAGAGATCTCCGCATCCTTGAGGTCCTCCATCGTATTTCCCGATCTCAGAAGATCGAAGATGCCCCTCTCCGAAACGCTTCCGACCGGTGTCTCCCCCTGAAGGACCGGAAGCTGCGAGAATCCGGTGGTACGCATAAGTTCCGTTGCGACGAACACCCTGTCCGTACTCTGTACTGTGATGACATTCTTGGATGCGACATCTGCGGCGATCATCTCCTTCTTGTTCTCCTCATTGAGGCGTTCGAGGGTCCTGAAGAGTTTGACGACGGTGTCGTAACTTGCTGAGATGGTCCCTCTTTCGATCTTCGCTATGGTGCTCTGGCTTATTTCAGAGGCGTCGGCGAGTTCCTTCTGGGTGATGTCCAGGGATTTGCGTAATTTTCTGATATCGGATGCCGGAGGGAAATTCATGGGAATATATAATCAAATATTCTTATATGAATATTATTGTCAATGTCATTTATAAACAATAAGCTACTATGAATTTTTGTTATTGCAGCGTGCATGATGTTTATGCGCGGAGGGAATAATATGACATCTAAGAAGAATATCTATGTTAACGGCGTGAACGAGGTCCCCCTCCCGATGAGGCAGATCGAGATCGTCGAGAGAAAAGGGATCGGACACCCAGACTCCGTCGCGGATGCGCTCGGAGAAGAGGTCAGTAAAGCCCTTTGTAAAATGTACATCAAAGAGGTCGGACATGTTCTCCATCACAACACCGATGAGACGCAGATCGCAGCCGGTATGGCAGCACCCAAGTTCGGCGGCGGGCACATCATCGATCCGGCATACATCCTCCTCGTAGGGCGCGCTACCACGAAGATCGACACGGGAAAGGACGTACTCGAGCTTCCCTGCAAACCTGTCGCACTGGCAGCCGCAAGGAAGTATCTCGACAAGACCTTCCCCAACCTCGACGTCGATTCGGAGATTATCCTCGACGCAAAGCTCGGAATGGGATCCGACGATCTGACCGGTGTCTACAAAGCATCCGGCCACCTTGCAAACGACACGTCTTTCGGAGTCGGTTACGCACCTTACTCCATCACGGACAAACTCGTACTCAAGACCGAGGAATACATGAACGGCAAGATGAAGAAGATCATACCTGCATCCGGACAGGATATCAAGGTCATGGCCTCCAGGGTCAACAACAAGATCACACTCACCGTCGCATGCGCAATGGTCGACAAATACATCGAGGACGCAAAAGCATACAGATCCATCATGGAGGAGATGCACAGCGCGGTCTACGACAATGCACTCAAGGTCATCGGAAACGAGAAGGTCAGCGTCAAGCTCGACATCAACACCGGTGACGACTACAAGAGAAAGGTCTACTACCTCACATGCACCGGACTTTCCCAGGGGATGGGAGACGACGGATCCGTCGGAAGAGGTAACAGATGCAACGGACTCATCACGCCTTATAGGCCGATGTCCATGGAAGCAACTTCCGGAAAGAACCCGATCACACACATCGGAAAGATCTACAATGTGATGTCCAAGCTCATGGCGGACGACATTGCAAAGAAGGTAGGTGCAGATGCAGAGGTCCGTGTCAGGATCCTTTCGCAGATCGGAAAGCCCGTATCGCAGCCGCTGAACTGTTCTGTGGACATTGTCGACGTCGGTGCCGATTCCAACCCCAAGATCGGAAAATGGAAGGCAGAGGCCGAGTCAATTGCAGCGGACTGGCTGGACAATGTTGATAAAGTCACAGAGCTTATCATCAACGGTAAGGTCAGGACGTTCTGATAACGCCGGGCCGCGAAAGGTGTTCAGATGAAGATAATGGAGGTACCCCAATTCGGCCCGATGTTCCGTTTCAGCGACGCGAACATCTACTGGGCTCTCTATCTTCTTTCAGACGGAAAGAGGATGGGCAGGAAAAGACTTGCCGAACTCATCGGTATCGGTGAGGGAAGCATGAGAAGGATAATCGATACTCTCAAGGATTGGGAGTTCATCGAGGTCAAACAGACCGGTATCTCGATCACAAAGCTGGGAATGACGTTCCTCAATGAAATTCCGATCAGAGTTGTGTCGGTACCTCCTCTCGGATCGTCCATTATCGGCGACTGTTATCAGGGCATTATCGTTATGGGTGTTTCCGACAAGATCGACAACGGCATGCAGCAGCGTGACGCAGGCATCAAGGCCGGCGCCACCGGATGCACGACCATCATCATCAGGGACGGAAACCTGATGATCCCTCCCGATTGGGTGTTGGATGAACAGGAGCCGGATGTTGCGTATAAGATACGCAAGGACACCGGGATCACGCAGAGCGATGTGCTGATCATCGGTACAGGTAACAGTCAGAACCTTGCGGTCGAAGCGGCCCTCAACGCTGCCTTCGACCTGATCTAAACCCTTTACCATCTTATGAAACATCTTCTTTCTTTCTCTGTTTTTCAGCCTTTGAACGAACTGACAGACGGAGACTTCGGATCCTTCCTGGGAAGTATCGGCTGCGACGGTCTGGAACTGTTCACATTGTATGACGAGGTCCCGAAGGAGTACTATCCCTATTCCCCGTCGGTCCATCTGCCGTATGCGGTTGATTGGTACAGGGGATGGACCGGACAGATAGACCGGAACAGATACTCCCGCGGCGATCTCGATTACATAACATACGGTGTGGACCGCGAAGAGATCGTCACCAATATACGCAGGATGATCGACCGCGTCGTTCCGATGTCGCCCGCATACGGCGTACTCCATGCCGGCAATACGGACATGTCCCAGGTGTTCAGCCGGCATTATTCGTCCGACGACCGCGTTTACCTGGAGGCATTTGCGGAGATGGTCAATGCGGCAACGGCCGATTACAAAGGGGGAGAGCCGCCGATAATGCTCGCATTCGAGAATCTCTGGTGGTCCGGACTCAAACTCCGGGAACCTTGGGAATATAAACTTCTGGAGGACAAGGTCGAATTCGACAACTGGTGTTTCTGTCTGGATACGGGACACATGATGAACACGCTCCCTGACGCTTACGACGAGGGGTCCGCCATAGAGGGTGTGATGCGTATAGTCGACAGGTATCCGCAGGATATGCGCGACAGGATCAAGGTCATGCATTTCCACTACAGCGCGTCTGCGGAATACAGGCATTCCTTCGAGGAGAAAGAAGTGGACACCGCACAGGGATACGAGAAGCTCATGGGCGATTCATACGAGCATGTGGGACATATAGATCAGCACAGGCCGTACACCGACAGGAAGTGTCTGGAGATCGTCGATGCGATACGTCCGGATTACCTGACCCACGAGATGCTGTGCGGTAACGGCCGCGATTATGTGGCAGACTTCATCAAACAGCGTTCTTTATTCGAAAAAACATGCTGAAACCTTATATAGAACCTTCTTATAATCGTTCATTCAGAGGAATTTAAGATGGCACGTTTCAAAGAGGCCGAGCACAGGCTCCTTGACAAATCCGTTTGCATGAATTGCTATGCAACCAACCCTCCCAAAGCAACAAAATGCAGGAAGTGCGGTTACAGCAATCTCAGGCCTAAGGCAAAAGAGAGCAGGAAACAGTGATCTCACTGTTTCATTAAATTTTCCGGCCACATGGCCGTTTTTATTAGTTACAGCGTAAGCTGTCGGTCTGCCTTCACGGCGACCCGCAAACCTGTTTTATAGTCTGACGACAGTTAACGATTGTCCCTCGGAGAGTTGTCAATGAAGGTTCTGGTGGTCGAAGACAATCTGGCGATAGGGGAGGTCCTTAAAGAGGTCCTCACCGGCGCGAATTACAGTGTGCAGATCGAGGATAAATCGGATTCTGTTGCGGAGATGGCATTGGACGGAACATATGATTTCGTCCTTTTGGATGCCGATATGGAAGGAGGCAACGGTCTGAAGATCATAGACCGTATGTGTGAGACCGAATCCGAGACCAAGGTCCGCGTCATAGTGCTGAAAGGCGCTCAGAAAGATATCCCCACAGATAACCCGTACGTCAAGGCGCTGATCCAAAAACCGTTTCTGTCCTCGGACATAACAACGGTCCTGGCAGATGTCAACAACATGGAAGACGACCAGAACGAGATAGTCAGACCGGCCAGACCGGTCAAGGAGAAGGCAGGTCTTTTCAAGAAGAAATACGCCGAGATCAATGCCCGTTCCATGGAAGAGATGGGACTGGAATTCGGAAGGTCGTATGTTTTGTTCCAGGATACCACGAGAGCGGTCTATTCCGTGACGGCATCATTCGGAAAGGACAAAGCGTCCATCCTCATGGTGACCACCGCAAAATCCAAAGCGATGAGCGAGAGGTTCAGAGGCTGTACCGTTTCGACCATTCCCCTGGATATCAGGAACAAGGGGGAATTCTTCGACGTATATCGCCTGGGCACGATGCTCAGTCAGATCGAGGACTTCATAAAAGAGGCCGACAGACCCCTGGTGGTCTTTGATAATCTTAATACACTCATATACAAGAACGGAATGAATTCCGTCCTGACATTGATACACGAGATAGTAACCGCAGATTACGGAAAGCCGTTCTCTTTGGTGGTATCCGTGAACGCCCGTGATTTCACGGACAAAGATAAGTACATCCTGAAAAGCCACTTGGAGCAGTATGCGCTCAGAGATGTACCCGCAGAGGGAAAGAAATGACAGCAAAGATCGAGAAAGTTTGGGCAAGAGAAGTATTGGACTCCAGAGGAAATCCCACTGTCGAGGCCGAGATAACAGTCAAAGGTCACAGGATCACCGCGATCGCACCTTCCGGAGCATCCACGGGAACGTGGGAAGCGCACGAGCTTCGCGACGGAGGAAAGAGGTACGGCGGAAAAGGAGTCCTGAAGGCCGTTGAGAACATCCGCGGAGAGATCGCCAAGGAACTGGAGGGAATGGATGTCACAGACCTCAGGGCGATCGACGATGCGATGATCGATCTTGACGGTACCGAGAACAAGACCAGGCTCGGCGGCAACGCCACTGTGGCCGTTTCGCTTGCGGCCGTAAGGGCCGGAGCAATGGCTGAGGGAAAGCCCATTTACGAATACATCGGAAAGGACCATGTTACGCTTCCTGTCCCGATGTTCAACATCATCAACGGCGGAAAACACGCCGGAGGCAATCTCAGGGTCCAGGAATGCATGATCATCCCCGCGGGAGCACCTACGTTCTCCGAGTGTCTCAGGACAGCATCCGAGGTCTACATGGAGCTTAAATCCGTTCTCAAGAAGAAGTACGGAGTGGGCGCTATCAACATCGGAGACGAAGGAGGATTCGCTCCCCCGTTCGATACGGTGTCCGAAGCACTCAGCACTATCGTCAGCGCCATTTCCGGAGCGGGATACGAGCCCGGCAAAGAGGTGTTCCTCGCCATCGATGCGGCGTCATCCGAATTCTACGGGAACGGCGTCTACGATGTGGACGACATGAAGCTTTCCGCAGGAGAGCTCGCAGATCATTACAAAGAGCTCACCAAACAGTTCCCTCTTATCAGTATCGAGGATCCCTTCCAGGAGGACGATTTCGATACGACCGCGGAACTCACCAAGATGATCGGCAACAAGGTGCAGATCGTCGGAGACGATATCTTCGTGACCAATACGAGGCGTCTCTGCAAGGGTATCGAGATCGGAGCCGCCAATGCGCTGCTCCTTAAGGTCAACCAGATCGGTACCGTATCCGAGGCCGGAGACGCTGCCAAGATGAGTTTCGACAACGGTTACAACGTCGTTGTATCCCACCGTTCCGGCGAGACCGAGGATACCACCATCGCAGACCTGTCCGTAGGATGGGGAACCGGAGAGATCAAGACCGGAGCACCTGCCCGCGGCGAGAGGACGGCAAAATACAACCGTCTTCTCAGGATCGAGGAGGATCTCGGTTCGAAGGCGGTCTTCCCCGGAACCAAGGTCTTACGCAAGTGATGATCAAATTCGGGATTCCTTTTTGGAGTCTCGAAATCTTTTAAATCTTAGTATATAAAGATTTCTCCAAGAAATCGGCATTTCCCTTTTATTTTGTCATTTTTCCGTTCCTTCGTAAATTGTGATAACATAAAGCTTATATCCCAACTGTGGAATGGGGATTTCAATCGTTCTGATCAGGCGTTATGGATGGTGATACGCCCGTGATCGAGATGATCGCAAGGGGGCATTAGTATCAACGATAGCATCATTAGGTCGGACATGGGTCTGGCAGGCAAAACATATAAATCCTGCACACTGGACACCGTTGGTCCCAGGTCATTTTTGAAGATCTATTGCTCATGCGGCCGCATCGTAGGTCTTGATAAGAACGAGATGCAGATCAAGAAAAAACTCGGTAAGGACCTTGAATGCGCAACATGCAGGAACCTGCGCATATCTGCAGAGATCGATGAGCTCAACTCCCGTTTCGACGGTACCTACGTCGAAGACGAAGAAGAGACCTTTTGAAAAATTAATAATTTTTCAATGTTGTGTTATTAATCAAATTAATAATACGAATTTTAGTTATGTTGTTACTGATAAGAGCATCGTAATAACGTGCATTTCGATTGCAGACCGGGCATATATAAACTGCTTGATCAAATAGCGAAATCACTCTTATAGTAAAGATACGGGGACCTCATAAAGAATTGAGATCCCGGTAATTTAGTGGGAATTGATTCCGAGATGGCGTATCATTCGGTGTTAGATCCTGCCTTGGGTTTCACGGTCTTCTTGACCGTTTTCGCCTTCTTGGGGGAGTCTTTCTTCACGACAACGACCTTTCCGACACGGTCGCTCTTTGTAGCGGTGGAGACCGTTCTCGAGTGCGTGCTCTTCTTCTTGGTCGGGCAGTCCGGATTGATACATTCGGTCATGGAACCGAAAACGATCATGGGCGAGCCGCAGGCTTCGCAGGAATCATTCGTAGGCGTGATGGTCCCTCTGGGCCTGAGCGGATAGGTCTGATTGCAGGCAGGCCATTCGGAACAGCCTGCGAAACGCTTTCCGGCCTTGGAATACATGACCCTGATCGTTCCCTTGTGGCATGAAGGGCACACACCGAGGTTGTTCTTCTCGGTATTGCTGCTGCATTTGGGATCTATGCACTGTATAGACGGCGGAACGCCTCTGCGTACGATCTTGAGCTGAGGAAGTCCGCAGACCGGGCACAGTGTCTCCACAGGCTGGATCATGGCCCCTCTGGGCATGGGATACGCGCGTTTGCAGTCGGGGTAGCCGTCGCATCCGATGAAGTTGCCGTTCTTGGACTTCTTGATCGTCATGTTCTTTCCGCATGACGGACATATGCCGATGAACTGCTGGCTTCTTAATGCGGCCTTGATCTCGGTACCGATCGCCTCGCTTTCGGACGATATCTTCACAGCCACGTCGTAGAGCATATCCTGCGATTTCTTCACGACCTCATCGAGGGTGTATATGCCGTCGCTGATCTTCTGCATATCTTCTTCCAGATTGGCGGTCATGTCGGGTTCGGTGATACCTCCGCCGTGTTTCTCCAATGATTTGGTAAGTGCGGTACCGCTTGCGGTGGGGATCATATAGTTGCCCTGAACGTAGTTCCTGGAGTACAGTTTGCCGATGATATCGTGTCTTGTACTCTTGGTTCCCAACTGGAGTCTGTCCATTTCCTGAATGAGCGAACCCTGGTTGTAGCGGTACGGCGGTCTGGTGGCAAGCTCATCGATCCCGGAGGACCTGATGTCCATCTTGTCGCCTATCGCGAGCTTGGGAAGATGCGTCTCCGTGATCTTCATGTACTTCTTGTAGTACTTTTTCCAGCCCTGGTCCAATTGGACGTAACCCTGTGATTTGAATCTCTCTCCGCCCACGTCGACCGTGACGTCGGTGATCTGGGCCTTGGCATTCGGTGCCACTGTGGCCATGAACCTTCTGACGATGAGTTCGTACAGTTTCCATTTGTCGCCCTTCATCTTATCCGACGAGGCTCCGCCGGTCGGATAGATAGGCGGATGGTCCGTGGTCCTCTTCTTTCCCTTCGAAGGGCTGATCCTTTCCTGTTTGAGAAGCTCTTCGGCCTCTGCTTTGAAATCTTTGGAGTCCTTGAGTTTCTCCAGGACGTTCCTGAGACCGAGACTCTTCGGGTATTCCGTGTTCTCGGTACGGGGGTATGAGATGTAACCGCCGGTGTACAGGTCTTCTGCCAGTTTCATGGCGACCGTGGGCGGGATACCGATCTTGTTCGCCTCTACCTGCATCATGGTGGTGTCGAAAGGCGACGGGCGGTACTCTTCTTTCTCGCTCACTTCGAAGTCTGTGACGGTACCCTGTGTCTCGGCCTTCACTTTTTCGAGTGCGGCCTCTGCTTCTTCCTTCTCCCAGAACGGGTTCTTCTCATGTTCCCCCCTGAAGGCGAGCATTCCGAATTTTCCCACGACGTTCCAATAGGGAACGGGGACGAAGCTTTCGATCTCCTCGTTCCTTTCAACGAGAAGTTTCAGCGTAGGGCTCTGCACCCTTCCGACCGACATGAAGTTCTTTCCCACCTGTCCGGCGGAAAGAGAGATAAGTCTTGTGAGGACCGCTCCCCATGAGAGGTCCACGATCTGCCTGGCCTCTGCGGCGTCGGCAAGTTTTGCATCCGGTTCGGCAAGGTCTGAGAAAGCTTTTTCGACCTCTCCTTTGGTCAAGGCGCTGAATTTCGCCCTTTTGACCTTGGACATGTCGGCGTTCACGGCGTGGACGGTCTCCATACCGATGAGCTCTCCCTCCCTGTCGTAGTCGGTTGCGATGATGATCTCGTCGGAGAACTTCACGAGTTCTTCGATCTTGTTGAGAATGGATTTCACACGCACGGTCTTGATCTGCGGTGCGCGTACAAGGTCGACCGGGGAGCTGCCTGCCCAGTCGTTGTATTCCTCGGGATAATCAAGCTCGATAATGTGACCTCTGAGACTGACGACAGTGTAGTCGTCGCCGTCGGCTGTGAATGATATGACGGTGACGCCGCCCGCGGATTCGGAGTGGGTCTTTCCGTTGGACAGGATCGTCGAGATCCTCCTGGCGGCGTTGGCCTTTTCAGTGATTATCAGCTTTCTCATGCGTCCCCCTCGACGTACTTAAGGGTTAAATAACCTTGTCACGGGCCCCGGCCCGATATTCAGGTGTCGGGATCAGCTTCTTGAGCCTATGTGGTGCAGGTGGCCTGTGGAGCGCGATGCCATAGTAAGTTTGCATCTGAGCACGCCCTTTACTGCGGAGATATCGTTTGCCAGGGCCTTGAGCTGGCCGAGTTCGCCTTCGACGATGATGACCTCCATACACCTGTCGTGGTCGAGATGCACATGGATGGAAGTGTTGATGTTCTGCATCCTGTCATGCTGGAGAACGGTGAGTTTCTCGCCGATCCCGGTGACCTCGTGTTCGTATACCATTACGATCACCCCGGACATGTACTCCTTATCGTTCTTCCATTCGTTCTCGGCCAGAGAATCGCGGACAAGGTCACGTATGGCTTCCGATCTGCTTACATAACCCTTCTTCGAGATGAGTTTATCGAATTCTTTCAGCAGTTCAGGCTCCAATGATACACCGATACGGGTGACTCCGTCCATGTCCTGTAATCTGAATTCATGTTATTTAATGTTACTACGGACCCGATTTTTCAGAATTCTTAACACGCGGGTTTCGTTCTTAAATACATGCTAGATGAATACGGAGAGCATGGATCCGAAAGCCATCGCGGAGAAGCTCATGAATGCTCCCGGCATACATCAGGCCGTTGTTCCGGACGATGATGTTCTGAACGAACTGTTCGCCCGCGAGGATGATATCGTGGATACCACTTTCGGCATGCCCATCGACAACAGGGCGCTTGCGGCCTGCAGGGGCCGTTCGAAGCACGTGGTAATATTCTGCGACTATACGTTCGAGGTCCCCGACGGTCACGTCATGATGATGGAGGACGAGAACGGAAAGACCGTCGGATTCGATATTCCTTCCGGAAAGGCGGAGGAGTACATAGACAGGACCGACCTTGTTTGGCTTTCCGACGACTTTGTCCTGCTGACGACGACCGGAAGCGACATCGCCAAAGTGGTCATGCTGCCTCAGAAGGCCCGCTGTATCGGAGAGAAGGACGGAGTGAAGGACGCGGTCCTGTTCTATCCGGCCACAACGACGGATATGTTCCTGAAGAAGAGGTTCGGCGTGGATACGGACATACCCAGCATAGCATCGGCGCTTCTGTCCTTCGATGAGTTATAATCTTATATCCGAGCGGGGGATTCAAGTATCATGGTTTCCGAGGTTCAGGTCATATCAGAGGCTCTCAGGTCGGCCGTTCGCAGGCTGACCGAAGGGAAGGATATGGCCGTTGCCTTCTCAGGAGGCCTGGATTCGGGAATAGTTGCCGCACTTACCATGGAATATGCCCGTTCGGTAAGTCTTTACACCGTCGGGTACGGAGAATCCTACGATGTCCGCATGGCCAGAGAGATGGCGTCGGACCTGAGGACGGAAACGAACATAATACCTCTCACGGAAGACAATATGGTCGGGATCCTCGACGAGATGATCTCGGTCACAGGCACATCGAGTCCGCTTACCCTTGCTTTCGAAACACCGCCGTTCATGGTCTGCAGATACTCTATAGAGAATATCCTTATAGGAGGGCAGGGAGCAGACGAACTGTTCGCGGGTTATTCCAAGTATCTCGGCCTCGGAAAAGAGGAACTGCAGAAGATGAGGGCCGGGGACATAGCAAAGCTCACAGGTCCGACGTTGGATCACGAGAGAAAGGTCGCGGATCATTTCGGAAAGACAGTTCTTTATCCGTTCTTGGACGAAGAGGTCGTAAATGCCGTCAATTCATTGGGCATCGATGCGATAATGCCAAGGGACGGTAGAAGGAAAGGGATACTGAAGGATGTCGCGGAGGAGTTGGGATATCCGTTCATAGCAGACAAGGAGAAGAAGGCGGCGCAGTACGGTTCCGGCATGATGGATGTTATTCGCAGCATCTGCAAGAAGCGGAACATCAGATATTCCGAGCTTGTAGAGGAACTGTGCATGAAAAGAGGGATACAGTGATCGGTAAAGAGGAATTCCTGGAGTGGCTTTACGGACTCCAGGTCCACGGGATCAAATTGGGCCTGACCAACATAACGGAGCTTATGAGGAGATTGGGAGATCCCCAGAAGGAGCTTCGCTGCATCCATGTGGCGGGCACGGACGGAAAGGGTTCTACCTGCGCATGCATAGAGTCGATCCTCCGTACCGCCGGGATAAGGACGGGGCTGTACACATCGCCCCATCTTACGGATTTCAACGAACGCATCAGGGTATGCGGCGAATGCATCACCGACGACGAGCTGGCCGAACTGGCATCGGAGATAATGCCCGTGGTCAGATCAATGGACGGCGACGGTATGGAATGCACCTTCTTCGAGGTGACCACCGCCATGGCCTTCGTACATTTCAGAAGGAGGGATGTCGGTTACGCCGTGATAGAGGTAGGCATGGGAGGAAGGTTCGATGCCACCAATGTGATAACTCCGGATGTCTGTGTGATATGCAACATAAGCATGGAGCACACCGAATACCTCGGAGATACCGTAGAGAAGATCGCTTTCGAGAAGGCGGGGATAATCAAATCCGGTGTTCCCTGCATCACATTGAATTCGGAACCCGCGTTCGGAGTGATCGCTAACGTCGCAGAGGAACGCGGAGCGCCGCTGACAAGGGTCGATCCGGACGATATAGTCATTGAGAACAACGGCCCGAAGATGCTTTCGTTCACGTATAAGGAGGAAGAGTACAGGGTCGCCATACCGGGAAGGCATCAGGCGAAGAACGCCGCCATGGCGATAGAGGCCGTGTCGAAGCTGTCCATATACGGGCAGTGCCTCAGATGCAATCTGAAAAAAGGACTGAAGAGTGTCGTCTGGCCCTGCCGCATGCAGAAGCTGGACGGTCTTCCGCTGATCATGGATGTCACGCATACCCGTGCGGGATCGGCAGATCTTGCGAAGGATATCTCGGAGATATGCGGAAAGGTAACATTGGTGTTCGGTGTGCTGGGCGACAAGGATATCGAGCACATCTCCCAGAATCTGTCGCAGATCGCAGACAGGGTGATAATCACAGTCCCCGATTCGGTGAGGGCGGCCCCGATGGACCGTGTCCTTTCGATCATGAGGAATTATTTCAAAGAAGTGACCGAAGAGGAGAATGTCGGAAAGGCCATAGAAGAGGCCTTGAGGATCGCGGACGGCCAGATATTGGTAACAGGGTCGTTCTATATGGCGGGAGATGCGCTGAAATGGCTGAGAAAGACATATGCCGGATACTGAATACGCTGTCCAGGGAGTACAACAGGGGAGCATATCCCGGAAGGTCCTCCGAAGGTCTGAATCCCGAATGGGAATGCGATCCGTTCCATGTGCTGGTGGCAACGATCCTGTCGCAGAGGACGCGCGACGATAACACTAGAAAGGCATCGGACAATCTTTTCAGGGAATACAATTCCATTGATGCCATCGCCGAAGCGGATCCCGACAAAGTGGCCGAACTCGTAAGACCGGCGGGCTTCCCGAAACAGAAGGCGAAGGCCATCGTGGACTGCTGCAGGATCCTGCGGGACGAATACCGCGGAGCCGTTCCGGAATCCACCGAAGAGCTGACATCGCTTCCCATGGTCGGAAGGAAGACGGCGGCATGCGTCCGTTCATACGCCATGGACATCCCGTCCGTCTGTGTGGATACGCACGTTCACAGGATCGCGAATCTCATGGGCCTCGTCCATACCAAGGATCCCGAATCCACCGAATACGAACTCATGAGGATCACACCGGAGGACAGATGGTCGGATATCAACAGATATTTAGTCAGACACGGGCAGGTCGTCTGTCTCCCGAACCATCCGCATTGCGAAAGGTGTTCCGTCAGGGAAATGTGCGACCGCTATCTCTCGGAAAAACAGTGACCGTACCGCTGCCGTTCCGATCTCCGACGTATGCCGGAGGCAGGTCTGAAATATCAGTCATCTATCGAACTGACCGTTTTGACAGGGATGATTTGGTTCTGACGAAACACCGAAGTACGAATTTCTTAAATATGGAATAATCAGATTCAGCTTCCATGTCTGGTAGACCAATATTGGTTTCACTGATCGGCGGACTTTCGTTCATTTGCGGTCTTCTGCTGGTCATATTCGGACTTTTAGGATATTTGAACATCGATGTCCCCGGACTCGCAGAAACGACGGCTGGAATGGGTATCGGAACGATGACAGTCGGTCTAATCGCACTGATCATCGGATACGGTTTCCTTATGGGCTGGTCCATTTTCTGGTATCTCGGTGTGATCGTTTACGCACTCATACTCATCGGAGGCCTGTACACTCTGTTCATAGAGCAGTCCTTCATGTCGGGTATCGTAGCCATCGTGATATCGCTCATTATCCTGGCATATCTGTTCAGCTCAAAGGTCAAGACCTTCTTCCTCAGCAAGGATTGACGGGCCCGGATATCTCGAAACCTCTTACCTTCTTTTGCTTTTCCGATTCCTTGTATCCACGCATTACAACAATAGTTGTTAAAACGAGGAGCGCAATACAGGAGTCGATGCATGAGGTTTCCGTCACATCAGATCTTGTCAGGGCGATCCTGGGTGAATTAGAGAAGTACAATGTTGTTTCCGTCCATGCGGTCACCATTATCATAGGTCAGCTGACAAATCTCGGAAAAGAGCAGATGCAGTTTGCGTACGAGGTCGTTACCAGAGGTACGATCCTCGAAGGTTCTGTCCTGAACATCGAGGACGAGGAGATAGAGCTCGAATGCAAGAATTGCGATTATGTAGGTCCTGCCAAGAATCTCGACATGGGAGAGTACACAGAGGAGCATCTCATCCCCATACTCGCATGTCCGGAGTGCGGCGGTCCCGTGACCGTTATCAAGGGACAGACCTGCTGCGTGAAAAATATCGATATCGAAGAGGCTGAATAATGTTCAAGTATAGGGATGAAACCACGGCTAAGAAGATCCTGGAGCTCATCAAGGATATGGGAATAGAGAGCAAGTTCATGCACGTTTGCGGCACGCATCAGGATACGATCGTACGTTTCGGACTTGAGGATATGCTTGCAGATGCAGGCGTTCAGATCCAGCAGGGACCCGGATGCCCGGTCTGTGTCACTACAAGCAAAGAGATCGCGGATGCCATAACCCTCGCCAAGAACGGTGTGACCATCACGGCGTTCGGCGATATGATGCGCGTTCCCACGACCATCGGCTCCCTTTTCGACGCAAAGGCCGATGGAGCGGACGTCAGGATAGTCTATTCCATAGAAGACGCGGTCAAGATGGCCAAAGAACAGACCAAGCCTCTGGTCTTTGTCTCGGTGGGATTCGAGACAACCGCTCCGTCCACCGCAGTGCCTCTTCACAAGGAGCTTCCTCCCAATTTCAGTATATACAGCTGCCACAGGATCTGTCCTCCGATATTGGAGACCATCTTCAACATGGGAGAGAACAAGGTCAACGGCCTCATCATGCCCGGACACGTCTGTGTTGTCACGGGATACGAGTGCTTCAGGGAATTCGGGCAGAAGTACAAGATGCCTCAGGTGGTCGCAGGATTCGAGCCTCTGGACATCCTGATGTCATGTTACATGCTCACAAAACAGAGATACGAAGGCCGTATCGATGTCGAGAACGAGTACACCAGACTGGTCAAGCCGGAAGGAAATCCCATTGCCAGGAAACTGATCGAAGATACATTCGAACCGGTCGACAGGGCATGGAGGGGATTCCCGGTCATCCCGAAGAGCGCACTCGCATTGAAACCCGAGTTCGCTGCACATGATGCAACGAAAGTACATGCGGATATCCTGGCCAAGACCCCGGAGGTCGAGGCGGAGGCCAAAGGATGCAGATGCGGAGAGGTCCTCAGAGGACTGATCAAATCGGAACAGTGTCCGATGTTCGGAAAATCATGCAAACCCATGAGCCCCAAGGGCCCGTGTATGGTATCCGAAGAGGGAAGCTGTCACATAGCGTTCAAGTATAGGAAGGTATGATAATGGTCAAAGCAGACAAGAAACTGATATTCGTTGTGACGAACGACTCCACCGTATTCCTGAAGGACGGCATCGCCAGTGCCTTCGAGATGTTCGGCGGACGTATGACCGAGGTCAAAGAATTGGTCGCCAGGCTGGATACCGCTTCCAAGAACGATAAAAAGATGTGCGACGTCTCATTCGGGGTCATATCTTCCCATTTCGGATTCGTTCCGGGAAACTATACCGTTGCGCCGTACGACCATGTCATGTCCTGCAAAGCCGACTATGAGGCCGTACAGGCCAAGAAGGATTATCTCGGAAAGCTCGAATATGTCGCAAAGCCCTTCGACAAGGTCGTTGTGTGCGTTCCCAAGGATATGTTCGCAATGATGCTCGAGAACGACACGTTCCAGGACGGAAAGGTCATAGCCGTCACCAGTCCGGATTTCAAGAAGGACTGCGAGGACAGAGGATGGACATTCCTCGAGCGCAAGGGAGCGCGTGTCGGCAAGGAAAATGCCGAAGAGATCTTCAAGATGATCGAGGAGATCTGTTAAGGATCTCCTTCTTCAAACCTTTTAATCTCACCTTATCTTCTTTTTCCACCCTGTACGAGTCGCATATCTTGCTGACCGTACGGCTCATGATATCCGTGTCCAGTTTATCGGAGAAGATGTACGGTTCGGAAAGTTCGGGATAATGTATGTAGCAGAACGAGAGACACCATGCCGCGCCCATGCGGTAATAGTATCCCGGATTGTAGTGCGATGTCAGGAGTTCCAGGACATCTTTTATGTGATCGTCGTCAAGGAAGTTCCCGATCATGGTGGATGCCGCGAACCTCATAACGAATTCCTCATCGGAATCCAATGCTTCGACGCAGTAATCCCAAAGGACCTCCTTTTCCTCCTTCTTTATCTTCCATTTGCCGCAGGATATGTCGCATACCGCCCAAGTATCGATGATGGGGACGAATTCACGGATGTATCCCACGCGTTCATCCATCGGAATATCTGTTGTGACGATGATCATTCCGTGAAGCATCTGTTCTTCGAAACAGGAAGGTTCTGTCCCGAGATACGATCTCCAGTCATCCTCTTTCACAATTCTTTTGGCAAGGGCTCTGAGCTGCGGGACCCTCACACCGTATGTCTTTCCGATCCCGGGGTTCAGTTTTCTGTTGAATGCATCGTATTCGGGATCCGCCAGGGATTCCAATTCGGATATGACGTCGATCATTCGCCGCGCTCCATACTGAGTAGTCTCTTCTTGAGTATGGAGCCTCCCACATATCCCATCCCTACACCGCTGGCACTTATGACGCGATGGCAGGGTATGATGATCGGCAGGGGATTCAGTCCGCATGCGGTCCCTACCGCGCGGTACGAATTCCTGTTGCCTATTGTCCCGGCGACCTCGGAGTACGTTCTTGTTTCGCCGTAGGGGATCTCGGCAATGACATCCCATACCTGTTTTTGGAATTCCGTTCCCTCTGTTACGAGGGGAAGTTCGAATTCCTTCCTCTTTCTCAAAAAGTATTCTTCTATCTGACCGGCAGCTTCGTCCAGTATGTCTGTCGCACGGTCTTCCATGACCGGAAGATTGCAGTTGGGAAGATACACTCCGTTGATGTTTCCTTCTCCGTCTTCGGAGATACTCACCATTCCAATCACGGTCATGTATGTATGTATGCTGCCTGCCATGGGATTCATTATATGGCCTTATGCGTACTTATTACCTCTGATTTTTATCGGGTCTGTCATGGAAGTTTTTAATTCTGATATCAGTTAGCGGTCCTTATGATAATCTGTGCCAGCAGAAGGACCGATATTCCCGCATTCCATTCAGAGTGGTTCATGAACAGGCTGCGCGCAGGATATGCGCTTGTCCGCAATCCGGTCGCTAAGACCGTAGTATACAAAGTGGACCTCAGGCGCAGCAACGTCGATTGTTTGGCCTTCATGACCAAGGATCCCCGTCCCATGATCCCGTACCTTAAGGAGATAGGTTCCATGGGATACATGTACACCTTCCAGGTCACCATAACTCCGTACGGCAAGGATATCGAGCCGGGAATGCCTTTCAAGGCGGATGTCGCGGACGCTTTCAAGCAGATCTCCGACCGCATAGGCAATGACCGCATGATCTGGCGTTACGATCCGATCATCTTCAACAGCAAGATGGACATCAATTATCACAGAAGGAAGTTCGAACTTCTCTGCAGGGAACTGGAAGGATACACCAGGAGATGCACATTCAGTTTCATCGACATGTACGGTAAATTGGGAAAATATTCCGGGACCCTCAGATCGGTGACCAACGCGGAAAAGGATGCCATGGGAAAGATGATGTCCGAGGTAGCGTCCAAATACGATATGACCCTGAGTTATTGCTGTGCGGATTACGATCTCTCGAAATACGGAATAGAACCCAGAGGATGCATAGACCGTGCCGATATGGCAAGGTTGTGCGTGCCGTTCGAAGACATGTCCACTCCGCTGAGGGCAGGCTGCAGATGCGTGAAGAACATCGACATCGGAGCTTACGACACATGCGGCCACGATTGTATCTACTGTTACGCGAACCGCAGCACATCCGATATGAGGGAAAAGAAAGAATACGATCCTCAGAGCGAGATGCTCTGGGGTGAAGTGTCCGATGACGACAGGATCATTGACCTGTCGTCAAGGGATGTTTCAAGAATTGACGACTTCTGAGCCTTCCGCCTTCAGTTCGCGTTCCATCCTCCTCTTGGAGAACAGGACGGAGTCCATGAATATGACCCAGCATATCTCGATTATGATCGAGACCGTGATCGCGACCATGGCATAGCCGATCATGGGGCCGGGCAGCACAGATACGCAGAGTGCGATGGCAATTCCTTTGTTCTTATAGGATGTTATGAGGATATCGGTCACTCTCTGACTCCAGTGTATCCCTCTCTTCTTCTCTGCGATCTCGACCGCATTTCCGAGGATGAATGTCCTGCAGATGGCGATGAATGCAAAGATGATGAAGATCGAAGCTCCCAGTCCGCCGAAGTTGGTGGGACTGACCGAGAACCATACGAGGAATCCTATGATGCAGTTCAGAACGATGGCCATAGCGTCTTTGGGTATCTTGACCTTTGTAAAGAATCTGGAAAGTATCAGCGGTACGCCGATGATCTCGATGACGGTGATGACGACACTCTTCATATCTACCATCTTGCCGATGAGTGCGTAGATCACCAGAGGGATCCACATAAGCGCGATGATGTAGACATAGATCGTTGATCTGCAGGCATGTTCGATATCTCCGCGGAGAATGAATGAAAGCGGGGCAACAGATGCTGCGAAAGGTGTTGCCGCGATAAAGACCCAGCCGACAGCATAATTGCTGTATTCTCCGTTCTCGAGGAGAAGATATCCTATGATAGGGATGGCCGAGGCCACGACCAATCCGAGTATTACGGACCTGACAATGGCCTTATCGGGTTTCAGATTGGAGGTCGGAACTCTGGACAAAGAAACAGTGAGCATGATCGCCAGGAGCAGGATCGTGATCTTGCTTCTGATGTCGGATGTGAGTACATCGCTGGGAAAGACACCTGAGAAGTTCGTAATGAATGCCAGGATGAGTGCGAGACTCATCATAAACGCACTGCTGCACAGCAACGCTTTTACTTTCATGGGAAGCGGCATGTCCTGCTATGTAAAAAAAGGTATGCTTGGCCAGTGTAGATTTTATTTACATTCGGGGTATGTTTATCAATATCTTGTACAATACTCTTTGATATGCAGGATGTTAAACCGGTAAAGGCCGGATGGTACAACGCATTCAGGCCCTGGACCCTTCACGGTGCGATCGTTCCCGTACTTATCGGAGGAGCGGTCGCTTGGAAGGACGGGTCGTTCAATATACTGATATTCCTGCTGATCCTGGCAGGCGGCTGTCTTCTTCAGTCTGCCGCCAATCTTTTCAATACATACGGGGACTTCGTAAAAGGTACCGACACCGTCGAGAACCACACAAGATCGCCCGAACTTGTTACCGGAGCGATGAGGCCGAAGCAGATCTACATGATGGGCATAGTATGTCTCGGCATAACGGCGCTGATAGGACTGGTATTCATCTGGTATTCGGGATGGGAGATCCTGATCATAGGATTGCTGGGTATCGGCGGCGCCGCGCTCTATACCATCGGTGTTTCGTACAAATATCACGCAATGGGACAGATAGGATGTTTCTTCCTGATGGGGATCCTGATGCCCATCGGTACCTACCTGGTGCTAACCGGCGGTTATTCATGGGAGGTCCTGATGATCTCCCTGCCCAATGCGCTCATGATAACAGCGGTCCTGAGCGGAAACGAGACCCGCGATTATTACGAGGACAAAGCAGCGCACGTCGGGACCCTTTCCGGTCATATGTCCTATGAGAACAGCAAGCGTCTCTATCTGTTCCTGAATTCGGTGTCATTCATCATACTGGCACTGTTGATCGTCCTTCAGATCGCACCATGGGAATGCGCACTTGCATTCGTTGCTCTGTACGATCTCAACATACTGGTCAAGAACTGTGCAAAGGCCCCTGCGGATCCCAAGTGCAACAGGCTCCTGGTGCCTTTGGCATTCAAACTCAATTGGCACTTCGGTGTGCTTCTTGTGATAGGATACTTAATAGAATATGCCGTCGTTGGGGTGTTGATCTGATGACCGATGAAGTAAAGCCGAACGGAACGCAGTTCGAGGGTAAGGAAGAATACGTCAAGGATGTGTTCACCGAGATCGCTGACTACTACGACGAGATGAATGACATAATGTCCATGGGAATGGTCACCGGCTGGCACAAGTTCATGCTGAAGAAGGTGGAGCCGATCCTGGGAAAGAAGTGTTTGGATGTCGGTACCGGTACAGGCGAGATAGCATTCATGGTGGCCGAGAGGGCAGGGCCCGAAGGCTCCGTCACAGGCGTGGACATCACACCCAGGATGCTGGAACTCGCGGAGAAGAAGATGGCCGAGAGGGACATCCCAAAGCCCGTGAAATTCGAGGTCGGAGATGCTCTCGATCTGAAATATGAGGATAACACGTTTGATCGTGTCACATCCGGATATATGCTCAGGAATGTCTGCGATGTTCAGAAGGCGATCGACGAGATGTACAGGGTACTTTCTCCGGGCGGAAAGGTCATAGTCGCAGATCTGGCCAAGCCGGACAACAAGGTCGTCCGCTACTTCTACGAGATCTACATGAAGTACAGGGTCACAAAGATCGCCCGCAAATACGACAAGGGAAAGAGCATCGACGGAAGGCAG
>Ga0172378_10000541_pt1 | contig 33405 bp, 25 predicted proteins | sample GrowelOW332metaG_FD_119755 | JGI IMG/M metagenome (GOLD analysis project Ga0172378, IMG submission 119755) | Groundwater microbial communities from an aquifer near a municipal landfill in Southern Ontario, Canada - Pumphouse #3_1 metaG | ecosystem: Environmental > Aquatic > Deep subsurface >...
TGAAGCTCTGCTGAAAGAACTGACCCAGCTGCTTACCGGAATTTCAATGATAAAAGAATTAACAAAACGCACGCGCGACTATCTTGTTTCGTTCGGTGAACGTATGTCTGTCCGTATGATGGCAGCATATCTGGAAAAAGAAGGAATTCCTGCGCAGTATTATGACGCATGGGATGTTGGTATTTTAAGTGACAGTAATTTTATGTCCGCAGAGCTGCTTGACGAAGTGTGGAATACAATACCTGCACATCTTGGTGGATACCGCGATGGTATAAGCAGCGCGGTTCCTGTCGTAACCGGATTTATTGCAAAAGACAAAAACGGAAGTATTACGACTCTTGGCCGCGGGGGAAGTGATCTTACCGCGACGATTATCGGTGCGGCCATGAAGGCTGATGAGATACAGACATGGAAAGATGTTGACGGTATTATGACGACTGATCCCCGTATCTGTCCGGACGCACGGCTGGTACCCGAAGTAACGTATGAAGAGGCACAGGAACTTGCTATGTTCGGTGCACAGGTGCTTCATCCTCGGTCAATGCTTCCGTGCAGGCGTTCAGGAACACCTGTCCGTGTAAAAAATTCGTACAACATCGAAAGTCCGGGATCGATCATTGTTGAAAAACATTCGGGGAAGGTACCTCCGGTCTGTGCTATTACCGACGTAAAGCATGTAACTCTTATTGATATTGTTTCGACACGTATGCTGGGCGCAGCAGGATTTTTAGCGCACATATTTAATCAGTTTCTTAAGTGGAACATCAGCATAGACGTTATTGCAACAAGTGAAGTTTCTGTGTCGCTCACCGTGAACTGTAGAACTGACCTTACGGGGCTTGTGGAGGATCTTGGAAGAGTTGCTGAAGTGCATACGCGTTCGGAAAAGGCTATAGTTACCATTATCTGTGATGCGTCTCATTCGTCTGCTATTCTTTCCACCGGTTTTGATGCGCTTGCCGACGAAGGTATCAACGTACAGATGATAAGTCAGGGAGCGAGCAAAGTTAATATCAGCATGATTGTTGATGATGACGAGGCGGACCGTACGGTACAGATTCTTCACCGCGCGTATTTCGGCTGAATTACGGTTGTTTTACCCGGCCGCCGGTATGATTGAAACTGCATTGGTTTCATTATATTATGTAATACATGAATCTTAACGATATTCGTGCAAATGCGTATAAAGACGGTGCCCGGGCTGGAAAATCCGGGGATGATAAATCAAAAGAACAGCCGTTTGTTCCTTCGCGGACAGAACGGGTAAACGACCGGCCGACGGATGCGGGAAACGGAAAGCAGACGTTCGGCGGCGTCAACCGGGAAGTTGACGATATTTTTAAGAATAGTAAAAAACTTTCCAGACAGCTCAATTCTCCGGGTACGAAGACCGATGACGAATTAACGAAAAAGACCGACATACTCAAAGAGGGCGGACTTCTGAAAGTTCCTGTCGAGGAAGGGCAGAACGGCGGTAAGGACAGTGTATACCGCAGGGTTGCTAAATTCCTGCTTATTATCGGTGTTGATGAAGCTGCAAAAGTCATGCAGCATCTTACAGAAGAACAGACTGAAAAAATTATTCCCGAAATTGCATCAATCCGCAGCGTGAATTCCGATGAAGCATCGGCAATATTATCCGAATTTCAGGGGCTGATGCAGAAAGCCCGCGATACCGGCGGTGTTGATACTGCCCGTGAAATGCTTGAGAAGGCGTACGGTACCAAAAAGGCGCAGGAACTTCTAAATAATGCAGTTCAGTTTCCGGAAGGGAAACCGTTTGAATATCTGAATGATGCGGACAGTGAACGCGTGTTTCTGCTTTTGAAGGATGAATCAACGGCGGTTCAGGCGCTTGTTCTTTCGCGTATTGTGCCTAAAAAGGCAGCTGCCGTTATAGACCAGATGGATACTGAAGCAAAAGGGCAGGTAATTCAGCGTCTTGCAAAAATGCAGCCTGTTTCTCCTGAAGTTCTGCGGCGTGTCGATCAGTCAATGCACGAGAAATCACTTTCGATGACAACAGAAAAAGCCGAAATCGTGGACGGTCGCAGCGCCCTTGCAGAAATACTGAAGCGTATGTCTCCGGCGTCGGAAGACGAAATACTTTCATCTTTGTCAGGCGACGATCCTGATCTTGGGCAGGATATGCGCAGCCGTCTTTTTACGATTGAAGACGTAGAGATGGCAGACGACCGGTATATGCAGGAATTACTGCGCACTATGGCCGAAAAAGACATTGCGTATCTTATAGCAGGAAAAACAGATACGTTTCGTGCGAAGATTCTTCATAATGTCTCGACAGGCCGCGGCGATACGATTCTTGAGGAAGAACAGCTTCATAAACCGATGCTGCGCCGCGACTGCGACGATATAACGAATAAATTTCTGGGAACAATGCGTACGGCATACGAACAGGGAAAGTGTAAGATTTCCGGCCGTAATGATGATGAATATATAAAATAATGAAGGAGATACTATTGCAGCAGTTTTATAAAGGTTTTGATCTGATTTCTGTTACTGACGTGCCTGACTGTGAATCAAAGGGAATATATCTTCGTCACCGGAAGACGGGACTGGAAGTATTTCACCTTGTTAACAAAGACGAGGAGAATTTGTTTTCGTTTGCGTTCCGTACGCCTGCCGCCGATTCAACGGGAGCACCGCACGTGCTTGAACATTCCGTGCTCTGCGGGTCTGAAAAATTTCCGCTTAAGGAACCGTTTGTTAATCTGATGAATCAGAGTGTCTATACGTTTCTTAACGCGATGACATATCCCGATAAAACGGTGTATCCTGCAAGCTCCATGAATAAAACCGATTATTTCCATCTTATGGACGTGTACGGAGATGCTGTTTTTTTCCCGCTGCTCAAAAAAGAGACGTTCCATCAGGAAGGGCACCGGCTTGAAATTGACGATAAGGGAAAATATACTATACAGGGCGTTGTGTATAACGAAATGAAAGGAAACTTTTCATCGTTCAATTCGGTTGCATTCGACGAACAGTTCAGAAGTCTTCAGTACGGTACGTGCTATGTCCATGATTCCGGCGGAGACCCGCTTGAGATACCGTCCTTTACCTATGAGCAGTTTAAAGAATTTCACCACACATATTATAGTCCGGCAAACTGTCTGCTTTTTCTGTACGGTTCTGTTCCGACAGAGGAGCAGCTTGATTTTATTCAGCAGAGCGTGCTTGACCGTCTGGAAAAAATCTATCCTGTGCCGGAAAGACCGGCACGCTTTCCTGCCGTAAACGAAGCGTTCCTGAAGATGGAAACTCCCGGACCTATGACGGAACCTGTTACCGTAAAAGCATCAGGTCCTGCGTCCGGCCCGAAGAACTCAAGTGTAACGCTGAACTGGCGGTACGGACGTACGTCGAATATCGACAATACAATGGAAATTATTTTTCTTATGCAGGTGCTTGCAGGAAACGACAGTTCTCCTGTTTCAAAGGCTCTTACGGATTCTCATCTTGGCGACAGACTTATTGCAGGCGGTGGTGCGGAAACATCTGCGGAAATGATGTACTTCGGTTTAAGCGGAGTAAAAAAGACCAACGCGGAAAAAGTAAAAACATTACTGATTTCTACGCTGACCGGTTTGTCTGAAAACGGTATTCCGCAGAATGATATCGATGCAGCGGTGCTTGCCGTTGATTTTGCGAACCGGGAAGTCGTCCGTGTTCAGGGTGAACCTTTTTCGATTGTCCTTATGGACCGCGCTTTGAACGGATGGAATTACGGTGAAGAACCGGCGTCGACGCTTTCCTATCGTACTGCATTTGAAAAAATAAAGAAGCAGCTTTCGTCTGATTCCCGGTATGCGGAAAATCTTATTAAGCGGATACTTCTTGACAATACTGCACGTTCGTTTGTCGTTGTCTCTCCCGAAAAATCATATTTAAAAGACCGCGATATGCGTGAAGCGGAAATTATTAAGAAAATTTCAGAGCAGACTGACCCTGTTGAAGTAAAACAGGATACGGAAGCTCTGCATGCCTACCAGCAGCACAAGGAAACGGAAGAAGAAACGTCGTGTATCCCTCATATAAATCCGTCAGATCTTAACAGCCATGTAGAAGCGATTGATACGGAAGTAACGACATGCAAAGGTTCTGACGGGAGTGACGTTACGTTGTTCGTCAACAGAGAACCGACAGACGGTATAGTCTATCTTGATGTCTGTTTTCCGGCCGATGTTCTTCCTGCTGCCGATTATCCGTATCTTACGTCGTTCTGTTCCTGTGCACTTAATACCGGCTGGGGTGGGAAGAACTGGGCCGTATGTGCATCCGAAGAAGCGCTGTGCTGCGGTGATATGGCCGCGCGTGCTGTCGCTGCCAGAGTAAGCAGGACTGAGAACGGGAGAAAAGCTGCACAGGAGGCAGTGAAAGAAAATTATGTAGGCCGGGACATGATTTCATTCAGTATGAAGCTTCCTGTCGAAAAAACGGCAGACGCTCTTGCGCTTTTAAAAAATGCAGTTACCGGTATGGATTTTTCCGACGGAGAACGTATAAAGACGCTTACAGGCGAAACGCTTGACGCTATGCGTTCATCTGTCCTTCCTGCCGGTTCCCGGTATGCGTTGAGCCGTACTGCAAGCCGTCTGAGCAGGACAAAAGCCGTTGAAGAAATATGGACTGGTCTGAGCCAGCTGTTTACACTTGAAGAAATCAGCAGGGAAGATACTTCTGAACTTGGCAGACACTTTGCCCGTATTATGTCCGGTTTACGTTCAGCCGGTGCCGTTATTCATCTTACGGCCGACAGCCACTCTGTTGATACGGTTCTACCTCAGATTTCTGTTTTTTCGCTGCAGGCAGGCCTGCACAGTCTTGCTCCTAAGCCGGATAGAAAAGATGAGGAATTTTATGTACTTACCAGACTTCCGGGAGAAACGGAACTGCCGGAAGCGGAATCGTGTGTGCTCTCATCCCAGGTAGGTTTTGCGTCGGAAGCGTCTCCGTGCAGTTGTTCCGGTTTTTCAGAGTATGCATCTCTGAATGTTCTATGTCATTTGATGCGTACTACCGTTTTATGGGAAAAATTACGGATGACAGGCGGGGCGTATGGTGCTGATGCAGGTGTTGATGCCAGAACGGGAATTTTTTCTATGACAACATACCGCGATCCGACCCCCGTTAAATCACTTGAGGTATTTAGTGACTGTATTGACGAGGCCTGTAAAATCCGTTTGAACGGAAGCGATGTAGCACGTGCTGTTACCGGATGTTACGGCGGAGAAATGCAGCCATTATCGCCTGCTGCGCGCGGATATCTGGGATTCCGTCATAAGCTGAATGCGGTAACCGAAGAGGACAGGAATATTGAGATACAGGAGATTCTGGCTGTAAATAATGATAAAATACATGAGGCTGCAGAGAAGCTGAAGACGTTCCGTAAGTCAAGGTTTACATCTGTAATCTGCGATAAAACACAAAAAAACACTGGTTTTATTGTTGATTTGCCATTATAATAACTGGTAAAAGAGGTATGCATTTATGCTGGATAAAAAAATGAAAGAATGCATCAGGATGATGCGGGATCTCGTTTCTGATGTTCAGGGAGCACCCTATCCTGGTGATGATATAAAATCAGAGTTATATTCTATCTGGTACGAGCATGCCCAGCGGGCTGCTGTTGAATGTTTTGAGTATCTGGACGCGAATTATCCGACAGAACAAAAAGAACTTGATGACAGTATAAATAAAATTCTTAAATAAAGGTTTTGCATTGAAGAATCCTGTTTATATGCCGAAAATATAAGAGGTGTACAAGAGGGGATTTTTGTAATGGTTATTTCTAAAAAAAATGACAGCAGCAGAAAAATTCGGCTGAACAATGCATTGAAAAAGAGCGGTGCCATATGGCGCCGGTTTATATTTAACGGATCTGATACAGAGACCGGCAGAGAATGTATGTTTTTTGTTGAACTCGAGATGTTAAATCCGTTTTTATCACCTGATGTACCGGTACTCGGTTTTAAAGAACGGAAAAAAATATCGGAAGAAGATTTACAGTATGCTCTTGCCGGGACGAAAGCCGCTCATGAACTGCCTGGCGAATCGTTTGTCACCCCTTCGTATATTGCAGTCAGAGCCGGTACTTTTGGTCAGAACGCAAAACAGTTGTGCGGTTATTATCCGGTAAAACGGATAAAGGGCGGTTTTCGCTCAGAAAACATTGAGGTCGGAAAATGTATTTTTACGGATAATTTCATCAGAGGTGAAATTTCCTGTTCTTCTTCGGAACAGTGTCTGCACCCTGAATATTTTTGTGATTCGGGGCTGATCAATTGGGATCTTCAGTATGAGATTCTATATTCATTTCCAGCGGAGTATACTAAAAAAACTGATATATGGATACCTTTCGGTGCCCGTACAGCTTTTGCTGGAACGGTAACATTTGACGGACGCAGGTATCGTATAGTTTCGAAGACTTCCAGCGGATATATTGATCTGCATGCAGGTCATACACTGCCGCTTCCGTGGATTCATATGTCATCTTCTTCTCTTACAAGTCTTATAAGCGGGAAGACTCTGTTTAATTCCTGTTTTGCAGTACATGGTTTATATGAAAATCAGCTTGCAATGGCTGTTAATCTGGAAGAGAACAGCATTACTATCAAGGCCGGTGGCCGCAGGCAGAAAATTAATCCTGTCTGGGAATGTACTCAGATGCCGGCTGATGAGGATGGTGAAAAACTGCACTGGTCGGTAAGTGCCGATACGAAAAGATGGGTTATTGATATAGATGTTACGTGTCCGACAAAAGAACTTTCAGTACGTAATATAGAGCTGCCTGACGGCGAAAGAAAAGTGATGAAGCATCTTGCCTGCGGAACGGGAACCGGGGAAATACGATTGTATCATCATGTTGGAAAAAATCTTGAACTTATTGAAGACGCTCATATAGCAAATGCACTCTGTGAATTCGGCCAGCTTGAGATGCCTGAAAAATAATCATCCAAAAAAATTGATTTATTTGTAATTCCTGCGTAATTTAAAAGTATGGATTACGAACATTTTACACTAAAAACACAGGACGCTCTCCAGCAGGCGAGCGCTCTTGCACAACAGCGGGATCACAGTGAGATTGGTCTCGAACACATTCTTGATGCGCTGCTCAAACAGAAGGACGGGATTGTTCCGCCGCTCGTCGAGCGTATCGGCGTGCAGGTGCAGCATCTGATCCAGGAAAATGAACAGCTTCTTTCAACATACCCTTCCGTAAGCGGAAATGTGCAGATGGCACTTTCAGGTGAGGCGCAGAAGGTTCTGGCAAAGGCGGAGAAGGAGATGGCTGATTTACACGATCAGTATCTTTCGACCGAACATATTTTTCTTGCAATGTCTCAGTCCGACGGACGTACAGGGGACATGCTCCGTAAAAACGGCATAAACCATACTGCAATACTGGAATCGCTGAAATCCGTTCGCGGTAATCAGCAGGTTAATTCACAGGATCCGGAATCCTCAATGCGCTCCCTTGAAAAATTCTGCAGGGATCTTACCGCGCTTGCCCGGCAGGACAAGATTGATCCGGTGATCGGACGGGACGAGGAAATCCGCCGGGTCATGCAGGTTCTGTGCCGCAGGACAAAGAACAATCCTGTTCTTATAGGCGAGCCGGGGGTCGGTAAAACGGCAATAGTTGAAGGTCTTGCGCGTCGTATCGCTTCGGGTGATGTTCCCGAAAGTCTTAAGAACAAGCGGCTTCTGGCACTTGATCTGGGGTCTCTCGTTGCCGGTGCGAAGTTCCGCGGTGAGTTCGAGGAACGGCTTAAGTCTGTTATTACAGAAGTGCAGAAAAGTGAAGGCCAGATCATTCTTTTTATAGACGAACTTCATACAATTGTCGGTGCAGGCGCGGCCGAAGGTTCAATGGATGCTTCAAATCTTTTAAAACCGGCTCTTGCACGTGGTGAACTACGGGCAATAGGTGCGACAACGCTTAACGAATACCGCAAATATATTGAAAAGGATGCGGCTCTGGAACGGAGATTCCAGCAGGTATACTGCAGGGAACCGTCTGTTGAAGATACTATTGCCATCCTCCGCGGCCTGCGGGAGAAATATGAAATACATCACGGAGTTCGTATAAACGATGATGCGCTTGTTGCTGCGGCCGTACTGAGCAACAGGTATATCACGAACAGATTTATGCCCGATAAGGCAATAGATCTGGTGGATGAAGCCATGAGCCGGCTCAAGATGGAAATTGAAAGTCAGCCGACAGAGCTTGATCAGGCAGAGCGGAAAATAATGCAGCTTTCAATTGAGAAGCAGTCACTTTCAAAGGAAAACGATCCGGCGTCAAAGGAACGTCTTGCAAAGCTGGAGAAAGAACTTTCTGAACTTACCTCAAAACGTGATGCGATGCGGCTTGAATGGCAGAACGAAAAAGAGAACATTAATAAGAGTCGTGATATAAAGGAAAAACTTGAACAGGCCCGGTTTAATGAGGAAAAATGCACCCGCGAGGGAAATCTGGAAAAAGCTGCTGAGTTAAAGTACAGTATTATTCCGTCTCTTGAGAAGGCTCTTGAAGCTGCGGTAAAAACTGATAAAGACAAAGAAGACAACAGTGAACGTGAATCGCTTCTGCGTCAGGAAGTCACCGAAGAGGATATTGCACGGGTTGTCAGCGAATGGACCGGCATTCCCGTTTCGAAAATGCTTTCAAGTGAAAAACAGAAATATCTGCAGCTTGAGTCTGTCCTTCATAAAAGGGTTATTGGTCAGGATGAGGCCGTGCAGGTTGTATCCGACGCGATACGGCGGAACAGGTCGGGGCTGAGCGATCCGAATAGACCGCTTGGTTCTTTCCTGTTTATAGGACCTACCGGAGTTGGTAAAACCGAACTTGCAAAAACACTTGCCGATTTTCTGTTCAACGACGAAAAGGCGCTCACGCGTATTGATATGAGTGAGTATATGGAAAAATTCAGTGTGTCTCGTCTTATCGGTGCACCGCCGGGATATGTGGGGTATGATGAAGGTGGACAGCTGACTGAAGCCGTCCGCCGGCGGCCGTACAGTGTTGTCCTGTTTGATGAAGTTGAAAAAGCTCATCCGGATGTATTTAATGTACTGCTGCAGGTACTTGACGACGGTCGTCTGACCGACGGGCAGGGAAGGGTTGTAGACTTTAAGAATACGATTATCATTATGACGAGTAATCTGGGAAGTGACGTTATTCTTGATGCAGATACCCCGGAAAAGATAAATGCGGCAAAGACAACGGTAAGTACTCTTTTAAAATCGACGTTCCGTCCGGAGTTCCTGAACCGTATAGATGAAATTGTTATGTTCAGCAGGCTGGACAGAAACTGTATTTCCGGTATTGTCAGGAATCAGCTTGAACGGGTTTCGCACAGACTTGAGGACCGCCGTATAAAAATTATATTCGATGATAAAGCGGTGGATTTCCTTTCTGAAAAGGGATATGATCCGGCTTTCGGTGCACGGCCTGTCAAACGGGCAATTCAGACATACGTGGAAAATGTACTTGCAAAGGAACTGCTTGAAGGGAAGTTCTCTGATGATTCTACCATAAAAGTTACGGCCGGTGCCGGTGCTGAAAGTCTGGAATTTGATGCACTATAATATACGATATAGACATTCTGCAGAGCTGCAGGTACAATTTCTGCAGAATGTTTTCAGGCGCGCCGCTGGCGCGGAGTTTTTACAGGAGTAATTATGAATAAAAAAATACTGGCACTTGCAGCTGCCATCGTGCTTTCGTCTCCCGCTGTTGTCTGTGCGACAGGTCTTGGACCGCAGCTGAATTTGTCTCCGGATTTTGCAGAAGGATATCCGGCCAGTTTATGGGGACTTTCATGCTCTGCAAAATTCAATTCAATACCGGTATACTGGGCGCTGTCTGCTGATACAGGCGATTATACCTATAATGATTCTGATAATTCATCGGTAAAAACAAATTTTCTGCGTACAACGCTTACTGGTGATTACTGGGTAATGAATTCGACAATCAAGGGTATCTGGAAGTGGTACTGGGGGTTCGGCGGAACGGTAAGTACTACCGTGAGTTCAGACTGGAATCTTTACCTGAGTGTGGGGCCTCGTGCCGTCATAGGCATGAACTGGCATTTTTTGAACGGCTTTCTTGAACTGTATACGCAGGGTGCTTTTCAGCCGGAAATAGAACTTGCGTTCGGTAAAGACGGTTCTGCAAACGGAATCGTCAGAACCCCTGTTTATTTTCCGTTCAATACAGGTTTGCGTTTCTGGTTCTGACGTACGTCCCCAAGGCAGGACTCTGCATTTTGACTGTTTTGTCTAAAGAATTTTTACCGACCAGCTGCCGTGATTGTCTGTTCCGAGTGTCCGGGCAAGATACGTCAGTACGGCTGAGAGCTTTTCATCAGTCTTCCACGGATAATTTACAATCAGCATTCCGCTGCCGTACAGACGGGGAGGATTGTCTTTTAACATGTCGGCAGCAGCTGTTTCCGTGTGAGAATCTTCCGTATTGACCAGAAGTTGTACGTCAAGTATGCTGCATGGAACAGCTGAACTTTTTACTTCTGCAGTTATTTTCTGCTTCATTGTGCCGCATTCAATTCTGCGGTGAGCGAGCAGCGGATACCATAATGTAAGTACGGCAGCAGGCCACCGTGTATGTACTGCTGCAAATGCGTCTGCAGTCTGTATGTATTCTGCCGTATCTTCATAGCTTGGGTCAGTGAATACCATTCCGCGTTTTACGGGCGGCGGTGTAAGAGCGTATAATGCTTCGTATCCGTCGCGGTGATGAATCTGTACTTTACATGCTTTTTGACCGGTAACTGCCGGTAATTTCATATTCCTGCGAAGTATGTCGATTTCGGTATTATGCAGTTCGCACACTATAAGACTGTCCTGTGCGTTCATCAGACTTCGTTCTATTTCCGGCGAGCCCGGATAAAATCCCTCACGGAGGCATTTTCGTATAAAATCAGTATATTGGTGTATGCCTTCCGGTATGTCCGGTGCATCAAGCAGTCTGTTTATACCGTTTGCTGCTTCTCCTGTTTTTTGAGCACGTTCGTCATCCAGATTGTAGCGTCCGGCCCCTGCATGCGTGTCAATAAGTGTATATGGTTTATTCTTTGCATTAAAATGTTCAAGCAGTATGGTCAGTGTACTGTGTTTGAGAACATCTGCATGATTTCCCGCGTGAAATATATGACGGTAGCTGAGCATATTACCTGAGTTTGTCTATTTCATTCAGCCAGACTGCTGCGCACGCATCGCTCGGCATCCGCCAGTCCCCACGGGGTGAAAGATTGACTGAACCGACTTTTGCTCCATCAGGCATGCACGAGCGTTTGAACTGCTGTGAAAAGAACCGTTTGTAGAACGTCCGGAGCCAGCGCAGCTTGAATTCGTGCGTGTAGGGCAGTCCTGCATTGTCCGCAAGAAAAAGGATTTTTTCCGGAGAGAAGCCGAACCTCAGCAGATAGTATAAATAAAAATCATGGAGTTCATACGGGCCGACTATATCTTCTGTTTTCTGAGAAATAACTCCTTCTGAGGGAGGCAGAAGTTCCGGACTTACCGGCGTTGCAAGAATGTCCGTAAGTACGCGGGAAAGTTCCGCACTGTCAGTCTCTTCTGCGAACCAGCCAACAAGATACCGTACAAGTGTTTTGGGTATGGAACTGTTTACGCCGTACATGGACATATGGTCTCCGTTATACGTACACCAGCCCAGTGCGAGTTCCGACAGATCTCCTGTACCAATGACTATTCCGTTTGTCTTGTTTGCAATGTCCATGAGTACCTGCGTACGTTCCCGTGCCTGACCGTTTTCGTACGTTACATCGTGTACGTTTTCATCCTGCCCGATATCGCGGAAATGCAGGCGTACTGATTCTGCGATATGTATCTCGCTGAGTGATGCGCCTGTTTCTTTTGCAAGTATGCATGCATTCGTATACGTGCGGTCCGTCGTACCGAAACACGGCATTGTAACGGCGTGTATGCCGTCTTTCGGAATACCGCATATGTCGAACGCCCGGCACGTGACAAGCAGCGCAAGCGTTGAATCAAGTCCTCCCGAAAGACCGATTACGGCATTTTTTGCTCTGATGTGGCGTAACCGTTTTGCAAGTCCTTCCGCCTGCATGGAAATAACCTCTTCGCAGCGCTGTGTACGCTCTGTTGTGTCGGAAGGGACGAACGGATGCGGATCGACTGCTCGGAGAAATGGTACGTTCCTGCCAGGCAGCTTCGCATGTGAACAGACGTCTGCACTGATTTTAAGATATGTATCTGCGGATGCGGTATCTTCCGTACTCTGTGCATACGAAGTTGTCCGCCGGCGTTCCTGTGCTAGCCGTTCAAGATCGATATCGGCATAAACTGTACTGCCTGAGAACAATTTTGATTCTGCAAGAATTGTTCCGTTTTCACAGATTATATTGTGCGATGCAAAAACCATGTCCTGCGACGATTCGCCGTTTCCGGCATCTGCATAGATATAGGCACTGACTGTGTGTGCTGAGTGCGATTTTACAAGCAGCCTGCGGTAAGCGGCTTTTCCTACGATTTCATTGCTCGCCGAAAGATTTGCAACAACCGTTGCACCTGCAAGCGTATGATATATTGAAGGCGGCAGTGTAACCCAGGCATCTTCGCATATTTCGGCTGCAAGTACAAAATCGGAGTTGTCTTTATCGCATATAAGGATATTCGTACCGAACGGAACAGCGGGAAATTCATCCGAGAGACGGACTGTGGAGATTTTCTGTGTCCGTCGGGCGGGGGCAAACTGACGGCGTTCGTAAAACTCCCCGTAATTCGGTATATATGATTTCGGAATGAGTGCAAGTATTTTTCCGCGGTACAAAACGGCTGCACAATTGTACAGGGCGTCTCCTGAAGCAACAGGCAGACCGACGGCAATAAGTATATGATGGACAGCCGTTTTATGTGCAATCCGTTCCAGTTCTCGTACAGCTGCTTCCTGCAGGGACCGTTGAAGGAATAAATCGCCGCACGTATAACCGGTAATTGAAAGTTCGGGAAAAACAATAAGCGAAGCTCCGTTTGTGCGGGCTTCCCGTACCGAATCTATAATATGATCGGCATTCGTTTTGCAGTCGGCCACGGCCACAACCGGGCTTGCAGCCGCTGCACGGAAGAATCCATAATTCATTCTTCAATAATACTTGTTTACTTCTGTTCTGTAAACACGGATGTTATATCAGTTTACTCACTCCGTCGCTGCTGGAACAGGTGAAGAAACCTGCATCGTGTCCGATTATTTCCGTATATTTTTCCTGTACAGCTCTGATGAAACTGCCGGTATAATCCTTGTGAACAAGTGCTATAGCGCAGCCGCCGAACCCCGCTCCTGTCATACGTGCACCGATACAGCCTTTTTGTGCATTTGCCGTATCGGCAAGTGTGTCAAGTTCAATTCCGGTTACTTCGTAGTCCGTTCTGAGCGATTCATGTGATTCCTTTAACAGTTCTCCCAGACGTGTAAGATTACCTGCCTTGAGCGATGCAACTGCTTCCAGAACGCGTGCGTTTTCGGTAACACAGTGGCGCACTCTGCTCCGGATTACCGGATCGGTTACGGTGTTTCTGCATGACTCGAACTGCGGTACCGTGAGGCTGCACAGATCGGGAATGTCTTTGGTATTAGTGTATGTACCGTCTGAGGGGAGGGAAACGGCTGCTGTCTTAAGGATTGCCAGTCCTTCTTCGCACTGTGAACGCCGCTCGTTGTATTTTGAATCTGCAAGCTGGCGTTTTTTCTTTGTATTCATGACGACAAAGCGGTAATCGCCGAGTTCAAGAGGCACGTATTCATATTCAATTGTAGCACAGTCAAGTATTTCCGCCGTATTTTTTTTTGCGGTTGCGATAATAAACTGGTCCATAATTCCGCAGTTGACGTTCATGAATTCGTGTTCGCTCTGCTGTCCGATAAGAGCAATGTCCTTGCGTGAAATGTTAAAACCGAAGATTTCAGATACTGCATAGGCGAATCCGCATTCAAGGGCAGAAGAGGATGATATGCCTCCTGCCGGCGGAACGTTGCTTACCATCAGTACGTCAAAACCGCAGGGAAACGTACATCCTCGGCGTTTTAGGATTGACATAATGCCGTTCAGATAATTCGCGTAGCCGTTTTCTTTATTGTATGCGAAATTTTCGTTTACATCAAACGTATACGTTCCCGGAAATTTGATATCGTTATAGGTGATTTTTGTATCCGTTCGTTTTCTGACTGCAACATATAGATATTTATCAATTGCAGCAGGGAATACTTTCCCACCGTTATAGTCAATGTGTTCTCCTATTATGTTTATGCGGGCTGGAGACTGGAATACGTGTATGTCTTTTTCTGTACCGCCGTATATTTTTACGAATTCCCCGGGTAAAAGAGCGGGATCAAAGTCTGTATTTGTGCTGTTCATAATAGACCTATTTTAGTGAGATTTCTGCCGGATTTCAACTGTCAGATACCAGCTATCAGTATTTTATCTATAGATACAGTATTTGACAAACATATTCTTTTGTAACAATATACAATGTATGGAAAATAAAACTGTTTATGTTATTGGTCACAGGAATCCTGATACAGATTCGGGGGTGGCCGCTGTTGCCTATGCCCGTTTGAAGCAGCTGCTCGGGTATACTAATTATGTTGCAGCGCGGGCCGGTCATTTTGCTCCGCAGACGGAGTATGTATTCAACAGATTTAAAGTTCAGTATCCGGTATATATTTCAGATCTTGTCCCGAAAGTCGCTTATTATATGACAGGCTCATGCGATACTGTCCAGGAAGATATTTCTGTCTGGGATGCAATAGGCAGAATGGGTGAATCAAAAAGCCGTGTTCTTCCCGTTGTTGATAAGGACGGCCGGTATATGTCGCTGCTTCATTACAGCGTTTTTGCACAGAATGTGCTGACCATAATGAATCCTGAGCATAAAACCGCGTTCCCGACAAGCATAATGCTTATTATTCATACAATGAACGCACAGCCGCTTGTTGTAAAAAAAGAAAACGATATATTTAAAGCAAGTGTTCTGGTCGGTGCTGCAAGTCTGAATATGTTCAGTCAGATGCTCGCAGAACACCAGAGTGAAAATGTCATAGTTATTGCAAGCGACCGTGAAGATATTCAGGAAGCCAGCATCAAAGGCGGTGTCAGACTGCTTATTATTACGTCCGGACATCCGCTTAGAAAGGAACTGCGGGACGAAGCTGAAGCAAGAGGAGTGTCGGTCATTATCAGTCCGTATGCAACATCTTCGACGGCGATGCTCATAGCATATTCGACTCCCGTTTCAGTCATGGCCGATATCGACATTACACCGGTACACCCGGAAGATTCTGTATCGCATGCGCGCACACTTCTGCAGGACTCTCCCTGCAGGTGTTTACCTGTAGTAGATGCAGATAAAAAAATAGTAGGGATCCTTTCCGAACACGATCTGCTTCACGAACCGAATATTGAGCTTATTCTTGTTGATCACAACGAGATGCAGCAGGCCGTAGAAGGTGTGGAACATTACCGCATACAGGAAGTAATTGATCATCACCGGCTTGGAACACTTTCGACAACGTATCCGATTACGTTCATCAACAAACCTGTCGGCTCCACATCCACGCTTATTGCCAATTTATACAGGGAAGACCGTATTCCGATTCCGATTGACATAGCGGGCCTTCTCCTATGCGGCATTTTATCTGATACGCTTATACTTCAGTCAACGACAACGACGGACATTGACCGTGAGACTGCGCAGTATTTATCTGACATAACAAATCTTAATATAAAGCAGCTCGGGAAAGATATTATTACTGCAGGAAGTCATGTCGAGGGAAGAAGCGCAGGTGAACTTATTCATCAGGATATGAAGGAATATACACAGGGAAAGGAAAACTATACGGTAAGTCAGATAGAAGTGGGCAGTACGAAGGAGATTCTTGACCGCAAGAAAGAATTTCTTGAAGAACTTGAGATCGAACGGCGTGCGCATAAAGCTGTTTTTGCCGCTCTGCTTGTTACAGATATTACTCAGCTGTCGAGTATCCTGCTGTTTACGTATGATCAGAAATTCGGACCATTTGTTACATTTCCGAGACTTGAAGACAATGTATATTATTTGAAAGATGTGGTGTCCCGCAAGAAGCAGCTTATCCCGCTTATGACGGAACAGATTGAAAACTATGAACGGTGATTATCCCTTTCTGTCGGTTTCGTGCCAGAAGCCGCAGTAAAGATATATACCAAGTACGGCGTTGAACGCAACGGCAGAAAATACGCTGCACCGTTCAACAATACCGAAATATGCCCGCGGAACGGCACCAGCTCCGACGGCTCCTGCAAACATAAATGCGAGCGCGGCCGATGCCCATACGGCAAGTGAAAGGTATTTTTTATTCCGGTATCCGCCTGCCATAATACACAGAAGAGATACTATCGAAAGAATGACGACGAGAGCGGTCACTACGTACACGTGCATGATGTCACTGAATGTTCCCGAATATCCGCTTTCAGAAAGAGGAAAGACCGTATAGCCTGCGGAACTTATCCAGTTCATGCATGCAAATGTGTAGATGCCGTGACGGATTGTTTTTGTAAGTTTTCCGCGGATGTACACGCAGACCATCATGATGCTTACAAGTCCACAGACACCGTACAGAGCGGACAGCCTCTGCCACATTTGCAGGGAAGGCGAGTTTGATGCACTCAGATCACTTACCGCCTGGCTCATCCAGTCGTATCCGGGGTAGTCGAGCGGCGAGAAGAGAACGGCAGCAGTATATGAAATAAAACTGACAGTGCCGAGCAGTCCCAGATAATTTATTCTAGTCCGTTTCCAGGTTTTCTGATCCATTTGAATTTCTCCGGAAATTTGTTAACACCGGTCAGTACGTTCTGTACCGGTCTGCATTCACTTATTGTATACCTTTTTTGTTATATGCAGCAACTTTATTTTTTACATCGTTGTAATTTTCCGGATAATAGGCGTATGTATATGCAAGGTGCTTTTCTCCGTTTTTGTATCCGTATACGCGCAGTTCATCAAACCGGTCTTCACTCTGAAAACCGAACGGTGAATCGAATGATGTCAATTTTGTTATTGATTTCCAGACTCTGTTTGTTTTACTTCTTTCCGGTTTCATCGGTGCATCAAGCGGGATAATACTGTAATCCGAGTCAGAGTGATATCCCCTGCGGTATGTTTTAGGACGAAGCCGGATCATCTCGAGCCGTTCATAGCCGATTTTTACCAGTTTTTTACGTCCGTCGTATGTCTGTATATCAGCGTGCCATCTGGCATCCCTGATGTTTATGATTATCGAAGCCCCTGCAGCTGCTGAAAAAAGTAATACTGGAATGAAGATGAGCGCGGAGCCCGTCATTTTTTAATCTTCCAGTTCAGGAATGCGGCGCTTAAGTTCTTCCATAAATTTTTCACCTGTTATACCTTCCCGTATACAGGCAAAAAGGCAGTTGTCTCCTGCAACTGTTCCCAGAATTTCATCCATATTCATGTTGTCAAGCGCATTGCATACCGTGTTTGCGTGTCCGGGGAACGTCTTTATAACGATGATATTACCGGAGTAATCGATACTTACATAACCGCGGAGGAAATCCTGTACGTAGATTTGTTCCGATTCGGCACGTTCGTCCTCTCCGGGCAGCGTATAGATGTAACCGCTGTTACCGTCAGAAACTTTACCGACTTTAAGCAGCTTAAGATCGCGTGAAAGAGTTGCCTGAGTTACTTCGTATCCTTCTTTCTGGAGATACGCAAGAAGCGTTTCCTGACTTTCGATGCGGTAATTTTTAATGAGTTTACGAATTGTTTTAAGTCTTGTGAGCCGTTCTTTCATGGTTAACCTAATTGTATATTTATGCAGTATTGTGTATAAAAAAACGGAAGGTGTCAAGCACTATTGCATAAAATATTGACGATAGTTCATCTTCGTTTTATAGTGACTTCGATCAGATTTTGATACGGAGGTGCGTATGTTTGATGATGATGATGTACCTGACAGAGAAGAGCATGCGTTCAAATCAAAGAAAAGCACGCTGTTGGAACGAAAGAACTGGCAGGGACCGGAAGATGCCGATATGCTGCAGGAAAAACAGCGCGGCTGGAGATGTAATCGTGACGGCTCTGACGGTTTTGACAATGCCGGCGGGCAGGAGGAAGACTGAATTCCTCATCCTTTTTAGAAAACAAGAAACGGCTGCCATCCGAGCCACCCGTGCTGGGCGGGGGAAAGATGTCATTGTTACCTCAGTGTTACATATGTTTTACCTGTTCCCCCGTCTTCCGGCGGAGCAAAGTGAAATTCCTTGACTCCTGCATAATGCGACAGGTAGTGCTGGACGGCAACCTGCAGAATGCCGTTTCCCTTTCCGTGGATTATGCTGAAATTTCTGAAATTATGGATGGCGCACAGATCCAGCTGATGCTCAAGCGCTTTTACCGCTTCGTCTTCGCGCATACCGAGGAGTCTCAGCTCAAATACCGGGCGTTCTTCCGATTCATCCGTGCCGGCAGTGTCCACTGTTACGAGCGGCGTGTTTACGTGTCTGCTTGGGGCAACAAGCTCAAGATCTTTCTGTTTTACCGTCATTTTAATACTGCCTGTCTGAACAAGCCATTTTCCTTTGCCGTCGGGAGAGATGATAAGTCCGCTCCTGCGCTCTTTACCGATCAGTACGGACGCCCCTGATTTGAATGAGAGCGGTACTGTTGTTCTACTGTCTGACGGATGTGATGAATTTTTACCTGTTCCTGGGGCTGACTGTAAGAACAGTTCTGTATCCTCATTACGGGCAAGTTTTAACGCTTCTGCATTCTTCATGCGCCGTTTCGTACTCTTGTTGCTGTGCGGATGCGGCATATTCTGTATTTTGCCGAATGCATTTATGTCGTGGGCAAGTACCGCGCTTTCAGCTTCAAGCTGCGCTTCCTGAGTGCCTACGGCATTTGTAAGGTCGGAAATATACTGTTTTACCGCGAGAGTTTTTTCTCTGGTGATTTCTCCCTCCCGTAACGTGCGTACGAGATTTTCGAGCTGTTTTCTGCTGTCTGCAAGAAACTGTGCTGTTTCTGTGTGTGCTGTATTTTTTAATTCGTGTTCTTTCTGCCTGAGCGATAAGTCTTTAAAATCCGCTTTCCGCTGCTGTTCGGTAAGTTCATATTCCTTCTGTCTGTACATGTTCAGCAGATCATCAAGTTCTGTATGTTTTGCCGTGAGTCCTTTGATGAGCGCAGAAATATCGGCCTGCTCGTTTACAATATATGAGCGTGCTTTTGCGACGACATCATCAGGAAGTCCGCTCTTTGCAGCGATATCCAGTGCACGGCTTTCTCCCGGTACCCCCATAAGCAGCCGGTATGTCGGTGACAATGTTTCACTGTTGAATTCAACAGATGCATTGATACACGCAGGGTGCGTCCATCCGTAGTTTTTCAGTACGCCCTGATGTGTCGTTACGAGAACGAAGGCTTCCCGTTCAATGAGTGTGTCGAGTACTGCCATACCGATCGCCGCACCTTCCTGAGGATCTGTTCCGCTCCCGAGTTCGTCAAGAAGCACCAGGCTTGCCGATGTGCTTTCGCTGAGTGCACGTGCAATATTTTTCATATGTGCACTGAATGTTGAAAGCGACTGGTCAAGTGACTGTCCGTCCCCAATATCGGCAAATACACCTGAGAAAACAGGGAGGCGCGTTCCTTCTTTTGCCGGAACAGGAAAACCGCTTTGATTAAGCATGGAAAACAGTGCAATAGTTTTGAGCGTGACTGTCTTACCTCCGGTATTCGGACCGGTAATGATGAGAACTCTTTTTCCCTGCATGAATCTGACATCTATGGGCACTGCTTTTTCCCCGAGCAGCGGGTGGCGTGCCTGTATAATAGTGAGCGGCTGGTCATCGCTGCACGGAAGTGCATATATACAGTTGTGTTCAATACCCCAGCGAGAGACAGCGCAGGTCGTATCAAGTGTTATCATAACAGGAAGTGCCGCATTAAATGTATCTGCATAGGGCGCAAGCACTCCGGTGAGTGTGCGCAGAATTGTTCGTACCGCGAGCTGCAGGTTGAATTCCTCCTGTACAAGGTCGTTGCTTGCTTTTACGGCATCTTCCGGTTCTATATATACTGTCTGCCCTGACTGTGATACTTCATGAATAATTCCGGGAATACGGTTACGCTGAGATGCATAAACAGCAAGCAGCTGATGTCCCGTTCTGTAAACGGGGACTGTCGATTCAAGAACTGATGAAAGTTTTTGATCTGATGTATATGCATGCATCAGGTTCAGGATTTTCCGGTTAAGATCAGCAATGCGTTTTCGTATTTCGCGGAGTTCCGGAAGGTCTTTTATTTCCCCGTCAGGAGTGATGACACGGTAAATTTCTGCAGATATAGAGCTTACGTCGGGAATGGTACGTACGGTATCTGCAAGATGTTTGAGCGCAAGTTCTGTCTCTGCGTTAATAATGCCGGACGTGACTTTCTTTACAGCAGTACAGAAAAGACCGAGTGTATGAACCTGTTCAAGTGAAAGAGCTGCCCCTTCGACTTTCATGATCCGGAGCAGCGGCAGCACCGCAGGCCACATGGAAAGAGCTGAAGAATGTGTAGACGTATTGTATAACTGCCATTCCCTGCTTAAATTCTTGCGTGATTCAATCTGTTCGGTATCGGTAAAAGGCTCCCGTGAAAGCAGGAATGCTTTTCCTTCTTCACTTACGCAGTAACCTGCTATAGTGTCGCGTATGCGGTAATAATCCAGTTCAGTTAAAGTTGTTATATCCATTTTTAATAAAAGAAAGAATTACTAATCTTCCCAGCTTCCTGTTTTTATTTCGTTTCTGATTCGCATCCAGCTGTCGTAGCGCTCTTCTGTGATAACCCCTGCGTTTACCGCTTCAAGAATTCTGCAGCCGGGCTCATTAGTATGAGTACAGCTCATGCCGAATGTGCAGGAACCGACTATCGGTCGGAATTCACGAAAATACAGCGCAAGATCTTCTGCTGCAACGTTGTGAAGAACAAATCTCCGGATGCCCGGCGTATCGATAATTGAAGCTGTTACATCCGTTTTTCCCGTAAGGGCCTTATCGAGTATAAGCCTGTTAAGTGATCCTTTTGTCGTTGTATGTGATCCTCTGTCGTACTTCCGGCACAGACTGCCTGTACGCAGCGTAGCATTTGAATCAAGCGAATTGACCAGACTTGATTTACCGACTCCTGACTGGCCTATGAAGGCACTCAGATGCCCTGCAAGAAGCGCAGCCAGTTCCTGCATGCCGTCTCCTGTTTTTGCAGAGACATACAGTATTTTATAGCCGAGGTCTTCCCATATTTTCATACGCGCCATGAAATCTGTATCACCGTCTGCAAGATCATACTTGTTGCATACAATGACAGGCGTAAGATTTTCGCATTCAGCCTGTGCCAGTTCCCTGTCGATGAACCGGGGACGAAACGGAGGTTCATCCGGTGTTGTCACGAGAATAAGATAATCAAGGTTTGAGGCCAGCAGCTGCGGACATCGTCCCTTTACGTTCCATCGCACAAACGCGTTGCGGCGGGGAACAAGTGAAATTATCTGACCTTTACTGGAGTCAAGTTTGTCTGCTTCTATCTCCACTATGTCACCCGGCGCGAGCGGGTTGTAATATTGCGTATCGCTTTTAAGGATTTTCCCTTTGATAGAACAGAAACGGATAATACCGTCACTGCATTCGATTGTGAAAAAATTATTTGCTCCGTCAAGCACTGTTCCCTGCATGGAAATCATGTTATTGGAAAAAAGGCGAATTTTCAAGAGATGTGACCGGAAGGTTTATATGATGTCAGTCCGTTTTGTCTGATATAATGATGGATATACGCTTATTTATGGATTATATGCGCATAAATACAGGACGTAATTGGTTATTATATGGAATATATGCATATATGTATGAAATTATACTGACCAAAAAATATTTTCCCGCAATTCTTGAATGTAACTATCTTGTCTGTCATACGCCGTTTGTGCATGCAGACAGAACTGTTCTGTTTAATGTACTTATTTATGTTAAATGCGGACAGATTACTGTAACAGAAGATGCGGGAGAACTGCTTTTTTTAAAGAGCGGTGTGCATCATTACGGTAAAAAACAGATAAAAGCGGGTACCTCATGGTATTATATTCATTTTATACTGCAGAATTGCGGACCGTACGAATCAGATTTTTTAACGATTCCGAAGAAGACAACTGGTCTTGCTCATTGTTAATATGCTTGAATCTTTACCCGGTATTTCCGGTAAAGCCATTACGCACAGACATGTGCTTCCCCAGCGGCCTCAGTGGTTTACATGTGCTGCTGTCCGCCGAATGTTGCACGTCTTATTACGCCTATAGGGTGGTAAGTTTGGTGCATTGAAGACAAAACAATATATACCGTGCTGTACATAGAAGGCACGCTTGACGGTACGGAACTGTTTTGGGAAAAACTCATGTGGACTCATCTTATCCGTACGAAGATACCGTGACATACACGTTTGAACCTGTTGATTCAACAATGGATACGCTTTCATACAGGGGCCTTTTGCAGCATCCGACACCATTACTATCAAATTCGATACGGAAGTACACAGAGTATACGCATCACCCCGGGTGAGCGCCGATTCCTGTAAAGTTGCTTTTATGAAACGACGGGCCCTGTTACGACGAACCTCCTTCAGCGTTCCCGTGTACTATTACGCTTATTCCGTACTACGCATGGGCAAACCGCGGAGAAAATGAAATGCGTGTATGGCTGCCGGAAAGATAATGTATTTTTCTGTACATTATCAGTATGTTTTATGATATACTTACTGTATGCGTAAATTATTTTTATTAGTATCTGCCGTCCTTGCTACTACAGCAGTATACGGAGAGGATAAATACATTTCAAAGCTGTTATATCAGGGACACGGCAGTTACCGTATCAGGACTTCAAAGAATTTTGTTATATACGTTGATCCATATGCCGGCAAAGGATACGATGTTCCTGCAGATCTTATTCTCGTAACACACGAACATTATGATCATACAGCCGTAAATCTGGTTACAAAAAAAACAAAGTGCAGAATAATCCGTGAACGGAATTTACTTGTAAATGGTAAGTATAAAACTGCTGCCGTCGGAAAAATCAAGATTCACGCTGTTCCTGCATATAATTCCAATCATAATCGCAGCGAATGTGTAGGGTATATAATAACACTTGAAGACGGACTGAAAATTTATGCGGCGGGAGATACTTCATATACTGACTATATGACCGATTCTCTAAGCAGAATGAACATTGATTATGCACTGCTTCCCTGCGACGGCATTTACAATATGGATGCCGGAGAAGCTGCCCGATGCGCAGATATTATCGGAGCTGCTCATGCAATTCCCGTGCATACAAAACCGGGCGAACTGTTTGACAACGAGGTAGCAGCGAAGTTTAACGCAAAAAACAGACTCATCATGCAGCCGGGCGAAGAAATTTCGCTGGAACGCAATGATGCAAAAAAATAGGATTATGTAATGGAAAAATGTTCTGCCGCACGGATCAAAATCAGCGGCAGGAATGGTTCAAGTACAGAATAAAACTTTTTTCCCCCTTTTAACGAACCATCATCTTTTTCTGATTATGGCGGGCTGCAGCCAGAAGTATAATATAATAAATATCTGCAGAAAAACTCAGTGCGCCGCATATAATTATATACGGATTTATCATTTCAACGTAGCCTTTCTGTATTACATATATGAGAGAGCCGAGTAATTTTGATACAGCAATGGAAGGTGACTGGCCGCGCATATCGCCGCGGCTGTAAAACATGTATATAAACAACAAAGAGGTGAGTACATTCTGCAGGAAAACCGAATACTGTGATGCTGGCCGGATATCAAACTGAAAATAGAACGCGGCCTGAACCCCGAGACAGAACAGAAAAGCAGCAATACTCAGCGGAACAAATTTTTTTTGAAGATATTGAGGGAAACGTTCCCTTCCGTATTTAAAATATAAATAGGTATTAACCAGATTGAGAATGAACCATGCAATACCGATGATTGTCTGTACCTGAATAAGAAAAATACCTTCAATAGAATATATAAGCTCCCATGTTACGTTTAATCCGAGCGCAAAAAGGGGAATGCCATATGTTTTGTCGCGTATACCGAGTCGTATCATTTGATAGAAGGCAAATATCCAGCAGGCCCCGCCTGCAAACGAAAGTGAAAGTATCATATAAGTAATTTTAACAGCACATGCACTGTAAAACAAGCATCTGTATTGACAAATTTATATGAAATCTGTATATTTGAGAAACATTGCATTCCCCGATTGTGTAATGGTAGCACCTCAGATTCTGGTTCTGATTGTGGGGGTTCGAATCCTCCTTGGGGAACTACGGAAGTATGTTCCGTTGCAGGCTGACCCGGCTATACGGATCAGCTTTTTTATGTACTGTGTACGAGCTTTTACAGAAATCTCGTTGATTCATGTAAAGAGAAAATGTATTTTTCCTTTTGCATGAATCAGGTCCCTTCGTCTATCGGCTAGGACGAAAGATTCTCAATCTTTAAAGATGGGTTCAACTCCCGTAGGGACCGTTCCTAGTTCGTCTGTAATTCCTTCCGCACAAAGGAATTAAGAAAACACAAAATCGCTTTTTTACCCAACTGTCAACAAAGTGTCAACAAGTCGAGGAAAAAAGCATGAATCAACATCATACTTATACGCTGTATCGAGATCTCAAACACAGTCCGTATTGGTATTATTTGGCGTATTCGCCGGATGATATACGTACATGCGGACATAGTACCGGTTGTACCAGTAAAACTGCTGCACGTAATTACTGTGACGACCTTTTAAAAAGAGGTTTATTATATAATGGAATAAATCTGACATTCGAGCAATATGCTTATGGCTGGTTTGATGATGGCTCGGCATGGATGCAGGACCGGCTTGCATGTGGTACACCGGATCATCCGGCGTTGTCTCCCGCGTATATTATGAAATTGCAATCAGATCTACGACTGTATTTACTTCCATATTTTGCTGGTAAAAAATTACAAAATATAAAGCCGTCGGATGTAAAACATTTTCGTACATGGTGTATACAGGAAAAGAAACTTGCATTTAAAACAATAAATAATACTGTAAGCACTTTCCGCATTATTACCGATACCGCGCTGGCTGATAATGTGATTATGTTTGACCCATTGCGGGGCATAAGGCCTCTTGTCGATGTATCAAAGACACGGGATGCATTTACGCTGAAAGAGGCTCAAAAGATATTTAGCGCGGAATGGAAATCAAAAGAGACAAAACTCGTAAATTTTACCGCCGCATTAACTGGAATGCGCATAAGTGAAATTCTTGGAATACGGAAAGAAAATCTGCATAAGACGTATATTGATTTATCGGACCAGTTCCATTTAGGCCGGCTGTCACCACTCAAAACAAAAGAAGCACGTAAAATACCGATTCCGCAGGAATTATATGAACAACTCCTGCCGCTATGCAGCAAAGGTTTTGCGTTTCATGAAAACGATCCGCAGCGGCCGTATATTCATCTTAGGTATGTACTTACCGACATAGGAATGGAGAGTGCCAGGGAAAAGCGGCATTTGTGTTTCCATTCATGGCGGCATTTTTTCAATACGTATCTGCTTGCAGAAAACGTTCCACCGGTAAAGGTTGCCGCAGTTCTGGGGCACTCGACAGGAGCGGGGAGCATGCAGGAACGTTATACAAACTGGAATCCAGACATGTTCCCGGAAGTGTACGCGGCGCAGGTGAAACTGATAAAACTGCTTCAGCCGTAAAAGAACACAGGCATAAAAATATGTCTGTGTTCATAGCATTTATCATAGAATATTTTTTTCTATTTATACCAGCATGGTTAATTCCGGTCTGAAAAGTCTGTTTTCCTGATCTACAGGCGGTTCCCATGTTGCAACAGCTTCATCCTGCGGAGTCGATCTGTACCGTCCTTCATCGATCATCTTCAATGTTTCCAGTACCAAATCAACACCCAGCGGAAATAACGCATTGTGCCACAGTTCCTTATATGTCCATTCTCTGTTTACCAGTACGGAACGCTGCAGTACAACCGGTCCGCCGTCAACTTTTTCGTTCAGTTCATAGATTGTTCCGCCCGCGACCGCGTCACCGAACTTTATTGTCCATTTTACCGCGTCACGCCCTCTGTGCCGTGGTAGTAGTGAAGGGTGATAGCCGACTGCATATCGTACCTTCTGCCGTACTTTCGTGCTTATAAAATGGTGGCTGTGTACAGCTAAAATTACATCGGTTCCGGCCGGTATGTCAGAGGACAGCAGCTTTTTGTCGTCTATAATAACCGGTTTCCTGCTGTCGCAGAATGCCGCCTTCTTGAGTCTGTCGTAATACTGTCCGTCTCCCGGGCAGGCTACACCTGTTATTTCGTAACCGGCATCCCGCACGGCTTTATATACTGCCGCCCCGAAAGATTTCTGACCGGCTATAAACACTTTAAGCATTGGTATCTCCTGTGTATGCGAATCCCTGTACAGCCCTGAAATGTCCACCGTAACGGCTGTGTCCTTTACCGTCTTTGCTTGTAAAGGCCGTACCGCCCGGCTGATATAAGCACGCACTCTTCTGTATCCACAAAGGCGATCTTCTAAGTGCTGCGGCAAGCTGGGGGTGAGATGTATGAAACAGAACCGGTAATTTCCGACCGCAGCGTCCATTTCCGTCTAAATGCCACTGACAGACAGCGTTCAGGAACCGTATCCCGATACCTGCACCCTGCCACTCGGGCATGACTACAAGACGCGTCGCACGGTAGTATCCGCTCTGAAAAAACGGACAGACCGCAACATGTGCGACCGGCTCACCGTCAACAAGTCCTATAAAGTACTGGGCTGCTATGGGCATGGGTAAATCTAGATAATAATGCGGTTTAAAGTAGTGCCAGTAACTTCCATCGGCCTGCACAATTTCAAGTTCAAACTCGGGTCGCCGAAGACACCCCCTTGTATATTTCGCGTCCTTGGTGTCAATAATCCAGTCGGGTTCAAGCCAGGGCAGAATATCATAATGAGGTGAAAGAAGAACGGCTCTTCGCCCCGGTTTGCGTCTCCATGACTTCTGAAAGGCTCCCGCTCCTGTTTTTGCAACCTGCCGGTCAACAACAGACGTAAACTCGTCAAGAATAACTTCGTCTGGACCGGTAAGGAGCAACCGGGCGAGTCCCGCGCGGAACTGTTCTCCGTTTGACAATACTTTGAACGGCCGAAGCCATGAGGGAACGCTTCCAAGTCCGACGGCTGACAGTGCCGACGTAACAGTATTGAAATTCCCGTCAGGATTTATAGCTTCAATAATCGGTTCATCGTCCGGCCAGTCTTTCTTTAAATCGTAAATCTGACCGTCAAAGAAGGTCTGCCCGATAGACGTTTTACCGCTGCCGGAAGGACCGACAACAACACCGATCTGCCAGTCGAACTCGTCTATATCGGTATCAACGGAAATATTGAACTTGTTGCCGTATTCAGCATTGAAAAGGCTTTTTACCCGTGCTGCACGGTACGTGTCATAGTTTTTACATTCTTTTGTAACAGAGATAGTTTTCATACGCTCACCACCTTAATGGCGAGACCCATTTTTTTTAGTTTATTATAGACAGCCTTTTGTTCAGCTTCATCCTTACACATGACTATAACCGCGTATTTCGGTTGATAGACAAATTTACCCATATACAAATCCTCCAAAGTTTGCAGTACGGTGTAAACCTTTAGGCTTTTTCTACCGATTCTATACATATCTCATGCATGAGTCGGGTAGAAGCGGAGTAATCCGTAGGCGTGTGAGGCGCTTGTCGGCGAGGTAGTTACTCGCCGGTTTCTGCCCGTTTTGTGTTAGTTCATACTTGTATAGTCGTTTTGATAAGAGAATTTGACAAATCAGTAATCAGGAGCTATTATAAACTGTATTTGTTCAATACTTGTCTGAGCAAACATAGCCGCAATCGTAAAAGGTTGCGGCTTTTTTATATTTTAAATAAAATAGAGAAATTTTATAAAAAAATTGATTTTTTGAAATTCAGTGTTATAATATTCTGAATACAAGATTCCTTCTGCAAACCTGTTTTAGGTAACTCATAGAATCAAAGTTATGAAATCTGTTTTTATGGTTAAAGAATTTATATTTTTAATTGAAGTATTACAGAATTGGAAATATGCGAAAATAAATAGTTTAATTATTTTGCATATTTTTTCAAAGTGATATGAAATATAGATGGTTTATAAATTTATTCGAATTGTTATAATATAAATGAATATTTCAGTTATAAAATATTAAACGAGGTTTTTGTATGGAAGAAATAGTTACAGAAAGTGATGTTGAACAGAAATTTTTACAGCCTCTTTTAACAAAGAAAAGGCCTTATGGATTGGGATTTGAATTTCATGAATTTCTTACGAAAGAAAATATTAGGAAGTTTGAAATTGATAAAGGAATAAACAAGAAAGTATATTTTCCTGATTATATCATCGTACTACAAGGGTTTCCCTTGGTTGTAATTGAAGCAAAAAAACCTGGTGAAGATTTAAATGAAGCATATCGGGAAGCTCGACTTTATGCAAGTGAATTAAATGCAATTTATCAAACGGGTATTAACCCCTGTCAATATGTAGTAGCAAGTAATTATGATGAAACTGTAATGGGTAATTGGGATTGTGAAAATCCAGAAATAACTTTTACAAATTCTAATATTACTGCCGCGAATAAGAATTATTATGACTTTATAGATAAAATAAATAAAGAGAGTCTTTTAATTTATGCTAAAACATTATTAAAGAATACAAGAGGTAATAATCGTTTTTTAAAACCTGTTTTTTTATTTAGTGGTAGAGCTTTTCAATCTGATTTAATTGGTGATAATGGTTTTGGAACAAATCTTGCCCTTGATTATCAACATATCTACAATCCTGAAACAGAAGAAGAAAGAAAAAATGTTGTAATTAATGCTTACATAAATTCAAAAAAAAGGGAGTCGCATGTTAGCCCAATTGAAAAAATAATTAAACGATCTGGATGCAGCAGTTCTAATGATTTAATTGATATTACTGATACAGGAAATCCTGAAGAGGTTATCAACACGCTTAAAGAAATAGATCATTATAAGAAGGCTGTATGCATTTTAATTGGTAGCGTCGGAGCTGGAAAATCAACATTTATTGATTATCTTCGATTTCAAGCTCTTGATAAGGAATTAGTAAATAGGACGGCATGGTTAACTCTTAATATGAATAATGCGCCTGAAGATTCACATCTAATTTATGATTGGGTTTTTGATAATTTGATTGATATAATAAAATCATCTCATGGACAAGAAGACATTTCCTCATTAGAAAATATTATGAAGATATTTAAAGAGCAAATAAAAATATTTGACAAGGGACCTGTAAAATTGTTGCCTGAGAATGAAAGAAGTAAAGAATTATATAATTTTTTGATTAAATTGCAAAATGATAAAAATAAATACTTGAATTCATTAATAAAATATTTTTATGTTAATAAAAATATTATACCGATTGTGGTTTGTGATAATTGCGATAAAAGAAGTAGAGATATTCAATTGCTAATGTTTGATGTTGCTAATTGGATAAAAACAAATTTTGATTGTATGGTTTTTTTACCATTAAGAGATACTACATATGATCAATATAGGAAAACGCCGCCATTAGATACTGCCATTAAGGATTTAACTTTTCGTATTGATCCACCTCTTTTGGACCGTGTCCTTCAAGCAAGATATGAATATATACTGCGGGAATTTTCAAATAACAGTAAAGATTTTTTTTATACACTTAGTAATGGAATGAGAGTTCAATGTAAGAGAGAAGATGTTGGTAATTATTTGAAATCTATTCTTACGTCAATATTTCAAAATGATCTTACGAAAAGAATATTTATAGGTTTGGCAGGAAGAGACGTAAGAAAAGGTGTCGAAATATTCTTGGAATTCTGTAAAAGTGGGTATATCACGGATGATATGATTTTAAGAATTAGAACATCCAATGGTTTAGAGAAAATACCTACGAATGTAGCTATGCAGATATTGATAAAGGGTACGAGACGATTTTATAATGATACAACTTCTCGTTTAAAAAATATTTTCTTTTCGGATAAAGAAGATTATCTTCCAGACCCATTTGTTAGACTCGCTATTTTACAATGGTTAAAGAAACATTATGACGAAAAGGGGCCGAAAGAATTGAGAAGTTATCATTCAATTAATAGCATAATAGCTGATTTATCTCTTTTAGGCCATAATGAAGATAGAATAAAGAAAGAAATAGAGTATCTAATAATGTCTGATTTAATAATAACTGAATCCCAAATAAAAAGATTTCCAGAGGAAAATGAATTAATATCTATAACTAGTACTGGATTTATACATTTAGACTTAATGCAAAATATTTATTATTTGGCTTTTATTTCTGAAGATACATATTTTGACTCAGAAAAAATAGCTCAGAGAATAGCAGATAATCTAATAAGAAAAAGGGCTAATTTGTTCTTAGATTATCCAATAATATTGGAAAATGCGAAAGATTTAGTTGATTATCTAGCGGATTACTATCATAAAGCAAATTTTAAAATTGAAAATTTTAATGGTAATGGATTTATTGAAAATTACTGTAATATTGATGATTTAAGAAAATGGATACAAAAAAAAGCTGACGAAACTGAAGATTTTATTGATTATAATAAATTGATTAAAGACTATCCTTGTGACTACAAGGGATATGCTACAGTTGCCAGAGTAGTTGGAAGCTCATATATTGTAAAGATTGGAGAAAAATGCTACGGGTATTTGGAAGGTACAGGAGATACATGGAATGAGGGTGATACGTTGTTTGTATGTATTAAATATTTTGATAGTGAACATAATAAATTTGTTGTTACTCTAGCTAATGAAAATCCATAGAGCAAATATTGTGAGATAGAGTAGTTACTAAAATCTACTTCTTTCACATTTGCCATACTATAATAAGGTATTTTTTATGTTAATAATTTCTAGCATAAATTATAGATTTGTTAAATATTGAATGATATTATTTTAAAGTAATTGTAGTAAGATAACTATGAGTTATAACAAAAATTATTTAAAATTTGAATAACAGTGTTATAATATTTCAAATGTTTGGTTAAGGAGAGATTTATGGAGCAGGATATTAATCAGAATGTTATTCACAATTATGTAGCTGAAGTTTTAATTGAATTAAATAAAAAAATAAATGATTATCAAAAAAGTGACTATCAAGAAAAAAATAATCAAAAAAAAGAAAATGATAATTTTAATGTCCATGATGGTATTAATAATTATTTTATATTCAGGGGTATTAACAAGTATACAGATACAGAAGGAAATGAAATTGTTAATGAAGAACCAAAAATTCAGTCAGGTGCAGCTTTGCGATTGAAGAATACAAAACATCAAAAGCAATTGGAATTTTTGGAATATCATAAAAATCTTATAAATTATGCTAAACAAAATTATTTAAGAGATCTATCTGACATTTCAGAGAAGACAGATTTGGATATATTGGCTTTTATAGAACATAACAGAGGAGCTACGTGTTTAATTGATTTTTCTTTAAATTTTTTAATTGCATTGTATTTTGCATGTGCTTCTACTGATGAAAAATCAAAAAAAATGGCGGGATATGTTTTTTTTCTGAATGTAAATTCTCCATCTCATGAAGATCTTTTATTTAAAATAAATAGTAGAAATAAAAAGATGTCGATTAATGAACTGCTGACGAAAAAAGCCAGAGCGAAAAGTGTTAAGAAGAGTCAAAGAAATAGAATCTGGTTTTGGCAACCAGAATATACAAATAGTAGAATAAAAAAGCAGGATAGTGTATTTCTTTTTGGCTTGGATGCCATAGATAATAATTTAAAATATAGTTCTATCAAAATAGATTCTGGGAAGAAAGAACATATTTTAAATGAACTTAACAATTTCTTTAATATTTCGCAACTTGATATATATGATGATTTACCGGGATTTGCTGGAGAGGCAAATAATAAATATCAGACAATTGCGAATGAAATTCTTGATACAGGAATGTGTATCCAGCAAATAAAAAATCTAATTAAAAATGAGGAATATGATGAAGCTGAAAGGTTGTGTATAAAAGCCTTAGGCTGCGTAACAATACAAAATAAAGATTGTGGGAGGTGTGAAAATAATTTAATAAAAAGAGTAGAAATACTTAATCAATATAGTATTGTAAAATATAACAAGGCAATGGAAAGTGATAATGATTTTGATAAGCAAAGTTTAATATTACAGGAAACAAATTTTTTGGAAGAAGAATACGAAATTGTTTGTAAAAATACTAATGAAATTTTGGCAAAAAATGATGTTTTGGTTCTATCTATTTTTAGAAGACTTCTTTTTTGTTACTATGATACCGAACAATACGAAAAGGGTTTAGATATTATTAACGAATATTTTAATAGATGTGAAATTTGTAATCTAGAAAAGGAAGATCAGCGGGATTGGATTTTAATGGGACTAGAGTTAAGTGTGTTAGCGAGAGATAAAAAAAATTTTATTTATTATGATGAATGGTGTATGAAAAAAGTGTCTTGTATAGATGATCCAATGTGTGAAATAATTTACGATTTATTTTTTGAAATTGATTATACTTTTAGAAATAAAAAAGAATATAGTCCAAAAATAGTACTACCTACAGATGAAAAAATATTGGAATATTATTTAGTTTCTCAAAATTATAAAAAAATTGAATATTGGGGGTTTGGAGATACAAAGAAATGGCTGAAAAAGAATGAAAGAAAAATTGGTAAAATATTATATATCTATTTACTTGAGAAAATATTTAAGATCGAAAGATTACAATCGTGTTTAAAGGATAAGATAATAAATGTTTTACCTGCATATTAATTTTTTTATAACTAAAAAGTAATAACTTTCTATACTTCTTCATTATGACGTAAGCGTCAATTTATGACCCAATCGCCTTTATCTTCAAAAGGAGTCAGCCTGATATTCCACGGCAGGAGCTGCATCCAGTCTTCATCGGTCCGGGCATAAGGGATGCGTTCAAACAGGCATCGCAGATAGTCATACGGGACAAGCTTATACAGCTTTGCATTTTCAATGAGAGTGTACATAAAGCATGAACTGCGTGCACCGTCTTCACTGCCTGAAAACAACCAGTTTTTTCGACCGCATATAAACGGACGGACTGCATTTTCCGCTGTATTATTATCCGGCGTCAGTTCAGGGCTTAGTAAATAATTAAGAATCAGATCCCAGTATTCGAGAGTATAGGAA
>Ga0172378_10000542_pt1 | contig 33398 bp, 38 predicted proteins | sample GrowelOW332metaG_FD_119755 | JGI IMG/M metagenome (GOLD analysis project Ga0172378, IMG submission 119755) | Groundwater microbial communities from an aquifer near a municipal landfill in Southern Ontario, Canada - Pumphouse #3_1 metaG | ecosystem: Environmental > Aquatic > Deep subsurface >...
CTCCCTCTGATACTGTACCGATTGTAACCGTGGTGGCTTTTGCAGCTTCGGCTGCCGCTGCCGCTGCCTCCGCTGCTGCTACGCTATGTAGTATCTGTTCTGCCTCGGTTGGCGTTGGTTCTGTAGCTGGATCCGCGTTTAGGTCGGCGCCTTGCAAGATCTTCCCTAACGAACTGTATAATGTCGGGTGTACCGTTTTGGTATCCCCATTTTCGTCATATGACAATCCTGTCACACCGACTATTAAATCACCCCCCGCTACTTTTAAGCATTCCCAGGGTACTGCCACAGGGTCTGTTGTTATGAGCGGTACGGTTTTCGTTTCGCCGGCGCCTATAAATGTCGCCGTCCTTGCCGTAAATGCGCTCCAGTCAGTATCAAAGTCGAACTGACAATACACATCGTTTATTGCCCCACTCGTCAATGTCACCGAATTTTGCCGCTTTGCGTTGGTGTCCGTAATTTTTAACACAATAGTTCTCAAATTATCGCATCCTATCTATTTCAAAAGAATTTGAACTGTGCCGTCGGATATCCGCTTCATGACTCGGTAGCCGGCGGTGCTTGCTGATGCCATGCCGTTGCTGTCCGGCTTGCAATATCCGTTGACAGTGCAGGTCCCATCATCACGAACTAATAATTTACCCATCATACCAACTGTGGTCCATTCGGGGCGCTGCTCTCTGGGCGTGTACTCCTGTGTGCTGTTCCATGCTGGACTAATTTGAGGTAGATGGTCAGTATGCTCGGGAATTATTAGCCCTAATGGGTCTGTTTTTTCTGCTACCAGTACGTCCTCGTAAAGTATCCGGCCCCACTCGTCCGTAAGGTATTTCCCACTCCAATCATCATTGTAGCTGTCGCCTATTACCGACGGTGCTGCGGAAACGACACCAAGAATATAATCATCGCTCGCTATGGCCTTGCGTATTTTCTCTCCGTCTAAGGTTACAAAATATCCGGCTCGATCCTCTGCATCCGGGTTGCCATCGAGCCACTCAAAATACTCTGCATAGTCCGCTCCTGTAGAGTTGAATGCCGAAAGACCGTATGTTTTGCCGTCAAATGTTACCCGGAACGCATTAGCTCGGACCGAGGAGATACCGTTTCCGATAACAAATGCGTCCGCCGTTCCAGAATAGGTTGTGGCATTTCCGGTAAGTGCCTTGTTATAAGTTCCCATAGATTGCGAAGCATATACTCCTGTGGATGTGTTATATCCCCCAGCGTGTGAAAAATCTCCTGAGGCCGATGTCATTTCACCCTCTGAATGAGAGGCTCTCCCTTCTGCCCTCGACCCAGAGCCTTCTGCATGTGCTCCAACTCCTCCCGTGCCTGTTGACGCGCCCTCTGCGTGTGAACAATAACCAAAAGCCCATGAAATTTCGCCTTCAACGTGTGAGCATTCCCCGCTGGCCGTTGCCATTCTACCCTCAACGTGTGAACATACTCCGCTAGCTATTGTTTCGTCACCCTCTGCATGGGAATTTTCTGCCGTTGCCGCGTTGCCGTTTCCTTCGACAACACTATTAGTGCCAATAACGCTACTTGTCAGGCGTGAGCCTACCGTCAAACTGTCCATGGCGGTTGTGCCATCTTTGTTTACCCGGTCGGTAATTTGCGCTTGTAATTTGCCAAATGCAGACAATATTGTGTCAGTGGCGGTAATGGCTGAATTTGTAACATTTGATAATCCTGTCAACACAACCGCAAGGGCAGCTGATGCAAAGTTGCTAATTGTAGACGCCAATTGTGTCCCGGTATGATTTTCCCTATTTTTTAAATTTGCATCTGTATCATTTGCCGTTGCACCTGTAGCAATGCCGTCCAATTTGGATTTTAATACGGCCGTAAAATCGTTCGCAGATAACTCTTTGCCAGTGACTTTATCCACCTTATTAACCGACAAGGCATTTAACGTGCTGTCTATTATATCCGCGTTTCCGTTGAAATCTGCTATATTGTAAAAATCCTCTGCCGCCGGTTTCTTTAAACTATAATTAGTTGTTGTAGTGGCCATTAACCTAAAACCTCATTTCTTAAAAAATCATGGGTGTTGACCGACAACTGAGCGTGTGTGAAATTAGCAAGCAACAAATGTTGGTTATACATTAATAATAAATCGATTACCATATTTGCCGGCACCGCCCTTTTTAGCAGTTCGCCCACCTCATCAAATTTCCCTTTTGCCTCTAATTCTACTTTGACCCCAATTTTATAGTCAGAGCTGTTTACGGTGAGGGAATACCCTTCGTCACCACACAACGCTGAAAGCTGTTGCCGCAAAGCAGCAACTGTATAGGGTATCTGCTCGGTTGTTCTGGTTAAAATTCTGAACTTGCGCACATCGATGCTGTCGGTTGCCTTCGGTACGATCTTGAATATTTTTTCCAAACGCCCCACGCCGTTTTCGGTAGAATCAGATATAAACTGATCGTTTAAAGCGTTTCCTAGAGAAAGCCATAAGCTTTCCACCTCTGCCTGCTCGGCAGTCATAAGGCTTTTTATTTCCCGAATTTCCTCGAGTACCGGGGGCAAATAATCTATAATTAATCTATCCAATTACAATCCCCCTTATCGGTATGCTATCGGCATCTAGCACTAAATTTTGTTCTAATGTATTAATGGTAGTATCTGCAATATCTAATACACCAGTTAAATTCAATAACCTAATTTCTATCTGAGATATTCTAACTACTAATGCAGTTTCATCATCCCAAATTTCAGATAGCTCTAATAAATAAGAATCAATGGCATCATACACATTTTGCTCAATGTCCGCCCAAACATAACCACTCTGATATATTATGGTTGCTGTAATGTCTACAGTTGCAGCTGTTACACCTTCCACGGTTACTATGTGTCCTATCGGTGCCAACCCTTCCCCCTCTCCACTATTTACAGTTGGGTCTATGGTGGTTTGAACTAAATCAATTAGTGTAGAACTAGGTACACCATATGTGCTATCTATAATTATCAATTTTACAGTCCCACCGCCGTCCCAAACAGGGTAAACCTTTACGCCGCCAACACCTGGGATATTGTTCACTTTGGTCTTATAATCGGACACGTTGCCGCCGTATGCCTGCGATTCCAAGCTTTCAAAATACCTCGCGCGTAAGGTCTCAGTTTCTTCTTCATCTTCTCCTGGAATCAACACTTCGGTTAATTCAGCACTAGTCAACCCGTGTATATAATCGATCGGGATTAATGTCCCCAGATACTCGTTACCTGTGCTTCCGACAGTTTCGCACTCTAATTTGAATACACCTTCAGATATTCTTTCAATAGCAGCGTAGTTTAAAATATCGAGTGAAAACCTTGTACCGATCGGGATATCAATATTAAATAAAGCTTGAAGGATTGCCGGTGTTGCGGCTGTGGGATAAATACCCCTTTCAGAGCATCGTTTAATTAAAAAATCCCTTGACTGTGTATCAGCAAAGGATTCATTCAGAATTGTATCAAGCTCAATATACATGTTTTGCATTTCAACCGCCGCCGGTGCAAGAGCTGTAAATATTAGGCTTCCTTCCCGCGTGTCCAGGTTTGGGTTCTGTTCCAGCACCTTGTCTGTCATACGCTCTAAAATCGATTCATACGTTATGTCTTCGTACATTAAATTGTCACCTCGCTTTCAGATTCTATTTCACCGTATATTGTTTGAACCGTGAAGGTTGTACGAACCTTGTTTTTAGATGTTTCAAAATTGAAATCATCAACTCCGGTAATTCGTGAATCCTGGGTCAGAGCTTCGGTGATCCGCCGCTTTAATTCAGGAAGAACAAACGATATCGGCTCTCCAAATAAGTCCTGCAATTCAATACCATAGTTCCAGCTGTAAACTAAATATTCATAACGTTCGGTATGCAATATCAAATAAATAGCTTGTTTTACCGCCTCAAGTCCAGCGGCAAACCCTGTAACAGTATTCGTGTCGGCGTTTAATTTGAAAGTCCGTGTCGGTAATTCTGCAAACTCAAAATCGCTTTGTAAATCATCGGTTACATTTGGAAGCATTTCATCACCTTATCCTGTCTAAAACAATAAATTTTTGGCCACCCTGTATCCGTAGCAGAATGACCTTTTCGCCAACCGTAAGAGCAAACTTATATTCAACCGCATCCTGGGTAAAGTTACTTACTGAACTCGTCAAAATTAAATGATTTTCATTCAAAGTCAATCGCTGCTCTACATTGATTTTTAGTGGTTCTGTATTGGTTACAGTTCCGAACATAATAGCAGGCGGCATGGAGTCATTAACCGCTTGGATGGCTGCCTTTTTTATTAATTCAACCATATTAGGCAATAAATTCACCGCCTCGCAAAGTCAAATCCATAGTGTGATAATTCTCTTTAAATGTATGTTTGCACTTTTCAACAAGCATATAGTTCTGCACCTTCACATCTCCCAAATCCAAAACAACAGGAATTGACGAACCGGCTCTAACCCGAATATCGCCCAGGGCGTTCTTGATACTCAAGTTCCTTGTTTTCTTGTTATAAAGGGAAAGTAGCGCGTCAGCTTTTGCCTTCCCGTTAGTAGTTTCATTGATTTTTTCAAAATACTGCAGCACACCCCACGCATTCATGTTTGCCGAATCCTGGGCAACATACACATCTTTCTTTCCGGTCTCTTCGTTGTCATAGATAAGCCTGATTTTATTATAGGTTTCGCCGTCGATGGATGACGTGTAATCAAAGTCTTCCCCTGCGGTATCATCAATCAGCAGGTTAATCTTCATGTTTTCGATGTTTTTCAAAGTCAGTTTTCCGAAATCATCGTACAAGACAAACATTTTTTTGCTGTTCTGCAAGGTCAGATCCAACGCTGTTTGGGTAATGTCAAAAAGGGTCTTGCCATATTCGTTCCGGTACGGAATCTTGAAACCGGTGTTTTCCAGGGTACCGACCTGCATATTAAAGTCTTTGGCAATCATTGCAATCACTTGATCAGCGGTTTTGTTCTCGTATTGATAAATTTCTTTATTCTTAAAATATCTTAACTGGTCATATGCTGTGACTTTGACGGTATCCCCCTTGTCAAACTTCTTGCTAAACAGGAAGCCACTAAAAACATTTGAATTGCCTAGCCTCATGCTGACTACGTTTCCTTCGGTGATTTTTAGTACCGAATCCTTAAGCACCGAAAATTCTAATTTTCCGGGTTCACCATTTCTTGCTGTTGTCCAGCTGATTCCGTCTTCCACAACAGGGAAATAACGATTTTTTCCGTTCTGAATAAAAAGCTCCACGTTGCTCAAAGCTGATCAGCCCCCTTATTTATTTGGCATTTTTAAAACTTGCCCCGGATATATCAGGTTAGGGTTGCTGATTTTATCCTTATTAAGCTTGTAAATTTCCGTATACCGCGACCCATCCCCAAGATATTTTTTTGCTATATTCCATAAGCAATCCCCTTTTTTAACGGTGTATGTATTCTTTGAAGATGGCGATCCCGGCCGTGCGGTTGTTGTAGATGCCGTGGATTTTGTTTGTGACCCTTTCGGTTTCTGGACTTTGATGGTTTTTGTACCGTAGACCCTATATTGCTTTAGTTTGATTTTTACCATTAAATCCAGTCCGTTTTTTGCATCCTCGGTAATCTCATAGTCTTCCAACCCAACCAAAATGTTTGTATCAAATATCAGTTTTCCGGCGGGAGTAACTCTTGAGACAATAAACCTGAATGGCTTTTTACTGTTTTTTAAGTTTTCAAACTTTGTCAAATAGCTTGCTATCGGCTTGAACTTACCGGCAAATGGGTATTTCACCGCCGGAATCAGGGCTTCAAACTCAATTTCCGTAAGTCCGGCAGCTTTTAAAATATTTATCTCACCTTCGTTGATAAGGTTAACCGTATCATTTTGGTTTTTAATTTTAATATTTAATTTGGAAGGGGTGACGGGTAACGCCACCTTATCCAAATAAAATGTATAGGCCATTACTCGTGTACCCCCTCTGCCGCAACTTCCATAGTTTCATAAACCTTTTCCTCAAGGTAGCTGACCACACCATCAAGGTCCATGTTAGATGCAATACTTGCACTTACAGGCATATCCACCTTGATTTCGGCCGTTGTGAAGCGGTTAACCGTCTCTTGCTCGGCAATATCACGCAGGTATTTTAGATCCTCTTCCGAAGACTCCATTGAATCATTTATTGAAGATGTGTCGTCTTCAATGCCGCCCAGCATTTTATCACGTTCAACGTTAACGTTGTCGGTCCTGCTTCTTGTAGACGCGCCAGTTCTTGCCGCATCGATTTCAGCCTGCCTTGTGACAGCAGCATTTAGAGCATCTCTCCCCATCTGGGTTATCTTGTCACCCCTTGCGGCAATCCCTTCGTTAATGTGGTTTTCATAGTTTTTCAGTGCCGCATTTTTCGCCTGTTTTTCGGCTTCATTTTTTAATTTGGCTTCCGTTCCGAAGGTCACATTGTCAATTAAACCAATTTCCACGCCGGGTATTTTATTCAAAAGACCGATAAAGTCGTTGATAATTCCGATTGCACCATTGACCATGTTTTCAAGGATCCCCAAAACACCGGCCTTCATATCGCCCATGAAGTTCGTTATTCCCACCACAGCTTTCATGATTCCCAGCTTCATCTTGTCCCATAAATCAAGAACCCAATAAATCCCGATAAAGAATGAAAGCTTAAGGAAGTCCCACGCAGAAAGAATACTTTGTACTACAATAAGCCAGGCAACTTTTATTCCGCCTACTGATTGAATCCATTTTACAATTCCAGCAATTATCGAGCCAATTACAATTAGTATTGCGCCAATCCCACTTGCCATCAATGCCGCATTTAAACCCAATTGTGCTATGGTTTGCAGCCACGTTATAATCTTCCATGCTGTCATGGCGACAACTATTGCCAAAATAGAACCCGCAACACCGGCAAATACAGGAATTAAAGCACTCCAGTTGTCGCTGATCCATTGTGCACCCGATGCAATTATTTCTAGAATTGGTTGAAAGGTTGCAATTAACTTGTTTTTAATGTCTGTCCACACCTCTGCGAAGGTTATAGGTAATTCCTTAAACTTTGCATTTGTTTCATCAGCGGAAGAAAACATTGCGTTTTTAATAACATCAGCGGTAATTAACCCCTCGGACGACATGCTTCGCAGTTCACCAACCGACATGCCTAGCGATTCAGCTATTGACTGTGCAAGCAGGGGCGCATTTTCCATGATGCTTCTAAATTCGTCCCCCTGAAGCTTTCCGGATGCCATTGCTTGTGTCAACTGATACATTGCTGAAGTCTGTTCCTGGATCGAGGCACCGCCGATCTTGAACTGTTTATTCATCAATTCAGAAAAAGCAATCATTTCATCATTGCTTGAAAAAGCATCTTTCGCCAAAATACCAAGCTTAGAAACCGTAGCAGCCGTATCCATATAAGATGTTCTTGATCTCTGCGCCGATTGAAATATCATTTCTTGCAACTCCGCGGTGGATTGTAAACCATCATTCATTAGGTTAAGCCTTGCAGTTGTGGATGTCATTTCATCAGAAAGCCCCAAAATTTGTTTTGTACCCAAAGCAACCCCAACAGTCGCGGCTATTCCCATGATTTTTGACTTTAACCCATTGGCAATTCCACCACCGCTGCCCATTGAACTATTGAATTTCTTTTGCGCTTCATTAGCTTCCTTTATTTCTTGTTCTACTTGGTTAAATGTCACTTCCGCTTTGGACATCTCGGCTCGTGCAGTCTGTATGCTCGCAGTGTCTATCGCAGTATGTGATACTTTTTGAATAGATTCAAAACTACTTAAAACAATATTCATTACCTTAGTCATGCTTCTAAATGCCGGCGACATTCCATCCTGAATTTGAATTGCAGTTCTAATTGTTGCCATAATTTCACCTGCCTTTCGCAAAAACAGCATAAAAAAAGCAACCGTTTAACAGTTGCTTTTTGCTAATATCTATTGTGCTATTTTATGTATTCTTCTCCATCAAAGATAAAAGAAGTTACTTTTGATTTGTCTGGGGTACATACTATTTGAAACTCACTTCTAATCGTTGCGCCAAAACCATTTTGAGAATCAACATATGATTGAATTATTATTTCTTCCTTGTCTTTATGAAATTTCCATCCTGTGATATTGGGAAACTTAGCTGTGGAAGGCGATTTCAAAACATTTTTAACATAATCTTGACTCATAATTTCTAAATCAACTTCTTCACTAATCGTCAATACATAATCAGTTAATTTTGAAATGCATTTACCATCTTTATATAGGTCGTTATCGCTCCATCGGATGATACCAACTTTACCATCTGACAAATAAAGAATAATATTGTTTGCTTTTTCAGTTGTAACCCTATATCCTTCCTCTCCGTCAGCATTCATATCATCTAGCATTTCATCATGCATTATCTCGTCTATTTCATCAACTCCGCAATTAGATAGTATTTCTATGACCGCATCTGCCTGTTCTTCGGTAATACCGGCAGCATTCATTACTTTTTTTGCCTCCCCCGGTCCGCCCATATTTAATAGACAAATTGCAAATACAATCATTAAAACAGCAAATACCAGCATCGTTATTAAACATCCGGTTCCCTTTTTCTTTTTAACCAGTGGTAAATTATTAGCTTGTTTTATATTATCAAACTTGAATCCACACCTCGTGCAAAACTGTGCGTTAGATATTACACTTTCACCACAATTGGGACAATTTTTCATCATATCAACACCACCCCTTTTTATAATTATTATATAATGTCGGGGCGGTGTTGTCAATATTTTACATATTTTATTATCTTTTGGATTTAATTTTGCTTGCTTCCTTCTTATCGGCTTCAACTTTTAACTGAATTGCTGCAACTACAAAAGCCTTTTCATTTTTTTCAAGACCTACAAATTGAGACGGAAGAATTTTTAACTTGTGAAGGCAATAATAAGCAATGTTCGCTTCAAAATCGCCTTCCTTGATTAGTTTTTTGCTTCTTCCACCGCATCTTCAAAAGTCACATCGAACCCATTCACTCCCTGAATTTTGCTTAAATACTCGGCATATTCCCCGGGTTTTAGCATAACTTTCAAGAGCTCATCTGCGCTCATGACTCCGTAACTGTTTTGGAGTTCGGCATCATTCAGGTTCGGGAATACGGTGCATTTAGCCGCCAGCCGTCCAAGGTAAAGGTTATAATCCGTTTCCGGAGTATAAACGTTCCGTTTTCCTGGAAGGGAGACACGCTTGGTGCAATCTTTTCTAAGAGCTTCGTCCTCCGTTGAAGTAATCCCGGAGATTTCCCACTCCATTGGATTGCCGGCGTCATCAAGAAAGCGCTTAGAAGCAACGTACTTAATATTATCAGATTTCAGTGCATTCTGTGCTAAAAATCCGCTTAAATTACTCATAAATTAATTTTTCCTTCCTTATTTCATTCCCTGAATTAAGCTGAATTTTTCGGGAATTTCGTAGTCGTCAAATGTGCCTGAAAGCTCTTCGTCCAAGTATTCGGCATCCGCGTCAAATTTTGCCAAAATACCGCCCTCACTTAAACAATCCTTTAGTATAACGGTCTGCCTTCCGATTGAGGAGGTTGGATCTTCATTAGTTACCTGAATATCGAAATATTCAGCAATACCGGTGTTTTTATATTTCAGCATTATTTCACGTATGATAGATTGGTTATAATGGGCCGTTCCCGACCATTCACCGCTTGCCCCGGCCAGCTTATGCCCCTTCATAATCTTTCCTAAAACAGGAACTTCAGAGATTGTAGCCTTAACGGATGATTCAAAGCTTATTATTTGCATGAAGTTGTAACGGTTACCTTCGATCGTAACAAAACATTCGGCTAGTTTTCCGCTAACTGCATCTTTTGCGCTCATTACATTTTCGTTCATTTTTTTAAACCCCCTCTACTGTACTACAACTGTCATATACAGTTGGCTCATTGCATTTGTCGGAGTTACCACATCAGAGACTACTACCACCTTTTTAGTTTCCCCTGCGGCAACCGTTACATCGTCGGCATTGAAGTTTTCAATCGCGCGAATGGCTTGAAGCTCCTGGTGATGCTTCACAATGTCGTTCCACAAACTAATTCTACCTGAATCGTCATTCGGAATAGCGCCCAGGTATTTGGTGTTAAATATAAAGGCAACATCATTAGCCACCTGATCTAACACCCGTACAGTCTGATTGCTGCCGAAATCGCTTGATTTTTCGGGTGTTACACTAATGAATGTGTTGATATCCTCTAACACTCGCACGCTGTCCCCAACCCTGTGGAAAATGAATTTACCGGCTTTTAGAGCATCTTTAAGTGCAGACTGAGTATAGTCTACATCGACTGTGAATTCGCCATCATAAATTCGGTTTGTGTTGCTCGCGTTTATATTGCATCCTGCGGCAGCCCCGGTGACCCAGTAAATAAGTGAAGTTTCACCCGCACCGTCAAGGGCCTTGTTTTCAACCGATATCACGCCTTCATGGTCAGCCGCGGTTCTATAAAGTACAGTTTGGAATTTTACACCCGATTCGTCCCTCATCCGCTTTGTGAACTCAGCAAATAAGCCTGCTGTCTCTGAATTATCGGACAAACAACCCAGTGTGTTAAATGAATAGGATTCAATCTCATCCAAAAACTCTTGATATGCTGTACCATCCGACGCGGATCCGCTTGTCCCCAGTGTCAACGGTATACCAGCCGTTAATTCTAAGGCTGCAGCTGTAAAGTCGACATAATCGTTTCCAACCAGTTCGGCTGCCGAAGCTACCGTCTGGGTGTCCACTTTAACTGTATCAAGCATAGTAATCACATCAAACTTTAAAGCATCGTCCACATTTGTTTGGATGATTATTTTTAAATCATTTCCGCGAACACCGGAGTATTTTGCTGTGGCATAAGTGCAGGAGGCCTTTACACCGACATTTAGCCTGTAAAAATACCCTCTGCGAATATTCTTAAATAGATCCCTTAGCCCCTTCATCTTTTCATGAGTATAGGCATAACCGAATACCCGTAATGACTCGGAATGAAAATTCTCCGCATCAACTGCGAAAACTTGCCCTTCAATGCCCCAATCCAGTTCCAAAGGCATTGCAACTATGCCCCTGTCTGATAAAACAGACGTCGCTCTTGCCGCACTTACAAAATTAATGTATGTGCCGGGAAGCACCTTGTTCTGTGTCGTAAATGTTCCGCCGCCAAGTGCCATAATTATTTCACCTTACCTTTCAAAAATGTGTCAATCATGCGGTCAACCTCGCCCAAACTGTAAGATTTTGAATTCGTCAATAACGTATTCAATAAATCCCGCCGGGCTTTATACCGCTGTGATAAAATCAACTGCGTTTTAGTGAAGGCCACCGCGCCTTCCTCAAATGTTTTCTTTGCCAAAATATCACCCCTTCAAATTGCCTTGAATCTGCATTTCGTCCATAGATTCTTCGGCTACTGTGACCTTTTTAACTATCGCATTATATCCCACAAAAAAGTGAAGTACACCGTCAATAACTTCGTATGCCGGCTCTATTCCTTGTATCCTGTCGCCATTTTCCAACACGATTTCTTCCAGTACATCGAATAAGCTAGCGCCCATCGTATACAGCTCGGTGTTACTGTCGGATTTTTCGGGGAAGTAATGCACATCAAACTCATGTTGACGGTAATACCGATTACCAACAAACTGTTTTTGGCTCGGCCTCAAGACCTTAATAAAAAAGCAAGGTTCTTCTAAACCCTGCTTCACATCGGTATACGTTCTATAACCGTCACCAAAGGCTTTGTTCAATTTTATAGAAATAGCAACTATCAGCTCATTAACCATTGAAACATTCCCCTAAAAACTTAATCAATTTTTTGTCCAGGATACTTTGCGCCTGTTTGTCCAGTTCCATTTCGGAAACAGTCAGCATAAATTGCCCTTCTACCCATCCCTTGCCGTTTACCGTACGGTGTCCATATTCCATATAGGAGGCATAGTTAACCGGATTGACAATCTCTATTTGATACAAGTTTCCGGCTCGGGTAATCTTCAACGACTGGGCATATGTTAGTGCATCGGCGCCTTTGCCTGCTCCGCCAATTGCTTCTGCTTCGGTTTTTGCTGTCCACCCACGGCGCAAAGTGCCGCCTTTTTTACCTGATGATGCGGGATATTGTCCTACCGGAGTTCTTCGGATAGCCTTTGCAAGTAACCTAGCGGCCAGCTCTTTTGCGGCGGATTGACAGAACTTTTGATAATCTTGCGATTGCAGCTGTTCAAGCCTCTTCTTGAGCTTTTCAAGCTGTTTGTAATCACAATTTCCCCAGCGCGCCATTACGCCCAACCCCTAAACAAAACAAGCTTTATCTCCTGGTGATTACTATAAACAGCCGGCTTACCGCTTTGGGAATATTCATTTGTTACACCGTCCTGTGTGACCGTTATTTTAGATCCGGGAGGCGCTACTACTTCAGGGGCAATAAACAACTTAACTCCCTGGGCAACCGGGCTGTCTGTGGCATTCTCTGGGGATACGGTGATGCTTTCGTAGGATAATTTACACGGCTGGTTTTTAATTGTTTCAACGGGCTCAAAACTGGTTAATTTCGTAACCGGATCGGTATGTTCTTGGTTCACAAAGATACTACAAACACCTTTCCATAGCTTTTCAAGTGCCGTTCTCTGCCTCACCATCTCACACGCCTAAAGGATGCCATAGCACCATCCCCATGATTCACCAGGTAGCTGATCAGAGAATCCAAACGCTTTTCTGGCGTTCCGTCCGCAAACGTGATACTGGTATCACCCTCTTGAATACTTTTGGCCGCAGAGTCCAAATCAAAGCCTGTCAACTGCCCGGATGCTTTTTTAAATAGCAGAAATTCACCAACCGCCATATCGACCGCAATTTCGTGTAAACCTTCGGAAACTGCCAAAATGTTGCATTGGTTTTTTATGTGATTTTCAACCTTAACAATGATGAAGCCTATTAGCGTTTCATCTTCCGGCATTACCGTATACCCAAACTCAGCAAGTCTTTCCTTCACATCATCCATTAAAATCACTCCTTATTCTTTTGCACCCTCCGGTTCTTTTGCGGCGTCTTGTATCTTTTTTAAAAGTCCCCTTTGACTGGTTGACTGCCCGACATCAATACCGTGTTCACCTGCGTAGGCGATCAGTTCCTCGGCAGTCATTTCTTCAAGTGTCAATGCCGCAACTTTATAGCCTTTTGCCTTAAACCAATCAATCAAATGTGGGTTGGCTGTTTCACCAACCCCATTTACAAAGTCCACACCTGCGGACAAACCACAATATTCCTTATTCAGGCAAATTATTTTTGCCATTGGTATTCACCGTCCTTTATGCTTTTACTTCAACTTCAACCGTTGCAGTCACTGCTGCTGTATTAGCGAAAGGAAGGGGCAAAGCGCCGAGGGTTGCAGTGAAGGTATACTTTGCAGCAGTGGTCTTGTCATAGGTATCAGTATCAACCCAAGCTGTAACAGGAACAGTTGCCTTTGCGCCGCCTTCAAATGTAGCAGTTACGGTTGTAGGCAACGTAGCCTGAACAGCAGTAGCATCAGCATATGCTGGATCTGCTACCGTTCCACCATCCACATCAGAAATTGCATCAAACTCGGTAATTTCAATTTTCATCAGTGTGATTAAAGCAGTTTCAATTGCCGTTACCAATGCAGCCTTTGCCATTCCGGTTGGATCAATTCCAACATAAGGAGCAAAGACTACTAATTGTTCAACAGATAATTCATCCCAAGGGGATAATGTGTCCGAGCCCTGAACAACGGTGTACCCATGCGCCGTGAACCAAGCAATCAGCTTAGCGTTGGCATCAGGAACAGACGCCACACCATTTATAAAATCAACACCATAATCACAATTATGGTGTTGATTGACTGAATATATCCTTGCCATGTGTTTTCACCCTTTCTTATTGGACTTTGATTTTGCGAAGAATACCAGCGGCTTTAGTTGATTTAAGCGCAACCGCTGCCACCATTTCAACCTCACCGGTCTTCACTGCTCCTGGGATTGAGAAATCAGGTATAAAGGATTGGATCGGTGCGACACCAGCCATTGAAATACCATGGAATCCATCAAGACCTAGCCTGGCAGCGTAAAGGGAGGTTTCACCGCTTACACCATCAGTCGAAACTACCGGGTTATTTGTTCCGGCCTTTGCGCCTAAGTCTACAAAAGGCACAACGCCATATGCCTCAACCTGTTGGCCGAAATCGTTTTTTGTAACCTGGTACATTCCGGCACGACGTGCGCAAGCTCGAAGCTTTGCGATAAGCTTGGTGTTGCCGCCGATGAAAGAGGGTGTGCCGTCAAGGCCCATAAGAAACTCATCAAGCAGATCCAAAAAGGCAACATAGTTTGTGGTTACAAGTGCGGATGTCGAAAGATCTATGGTCGAGCCTGGCGTGTACTCTGTAGATGAACCGGTTACCGCCTTCTCCAGACCGTCAAAAGCTTTTGAATCAACCGCGCTGTCCCCGTTGATAACGGTGTCGTTGAACAATGCACCCGCCGCTTTGATTTTCTGCTGCAGCTGTAAGGTAACCTCATCAACAATACCGCCCATATTAGCGATAATTCGGTCAACCTGGAATGAACCACCGAATACCTTTAAATCGGTTGTATAACGCTGTTTGGTGACTTCCTGCGGAACATACTCGTTGTTTACCTCGCGGAATGCCGCTGTCGGCTGCGTGATAAGTCGGGTATACCCATATGTCAGGGTAGCTCCGCCACCAGTAGGGGAAACAACATCATCAAAGGTAAGGTTGTTAAACAAGAAACTGGATTTTGAAAATTCATCGATAACCCCAGCCTGAAGGTCATCCTGTACGTTTAATTTAGCCTGTGCAAGTGTTACTGCCATTATAAATTACCACCTTTTTTATTTTAGTTAAGTTGTTGTAAAATGCGCCTTTACCGCATCCGCAAGGGATGTGGGCGGTGCTCCGCCGGGCGTATTGTCCGATTTTTCACCGGGTTTAAATCCTTTAAATCCTGGTTTTGTGGGTGGTGCTGTGTCGAAAAGGAACTTTGTATCCTCCGATTCAGTTAATTTCTTAACCGCATCATCTAATCCTTTGACCGTTTCACCCTCCATTTCAGCTTTCGCAAGGAACTCCGAAAGCAAAGCCTTCACCGCCGTCGTGTTCTTTGCTTTTGCTGACGTCAACGATTTTTCAACCGCACTGTCAATTTGCATTTTGTTTACCTGTGCTTCATAATTGGACTTTTCGGTTGCGTTTTGGGTTTGAAGTTCAGTAATTTTAGTCTGTAATGCTTCCGCATCACCGTTGGCCTTTTTCAGTTCTTCAAGCTGTGCGTCCCTTGTGGAAACATCCTTTTCAAGCTGTTTCTTGGTATTATTCACTTCGTCAAATCGGTTTTTTGGAATGAAGTTACCATTCAAGGATTCCAGAACCTTCGCTGCCTGATCTTCCGTCAAGCCCATTGCCATTAATTGCTCTTTTGTCATTTTGTTTTCATCCTTTCAAATTACGCTTTTTTACATGGGTGTCGACCATGAAATTTGTCTTGTTCTTTTTCGCCGGCAATACCAAAACGGCGTATCTTTGCATATAAAAAGCACCCCACAATAGTGAGATGCCTTTAGCCTAATTATTTGCCCGCCAGCTGCAGGCATGTACTTCCCAAAATAAAAAGCACCCTTAAATTTAGGGCGCTTAAATAAATAAACTTTTGCATAAAAATAGCGCCCTGCAATCTGCAAGATGCTATTTCATTACCTCTAATACACCCTTTGCACTCTGAGCAATCTTTTTTATAAGACTATTTTCTTCTAAATACTGCAGCCCTTTAATTGTTAAATGAACATCTGAAAACTTTATCCCTCTGCCGCCAATGGATTTTATAATGCTTGCGCCAGTTATAAGTTCGTCTTCTATAAGCATTTCAATTATTAAAGCCCAGCGGTTTTTATTTATCCCCAATGCTTCCGCAGAAATAAGCGTGGTATCAAAGTCCGAATAGTCCATTGCTTTTTCAAGGATTTTTAATATTTTATAGATTATCTTAAAACTTTCCACCATTCAGCCCCCTAACTGCTTCAATCCAAATTTGACAGAGTATATTAATACCCGGCTTTTATTAATATTTTATAAACTTCCTTTACTTTTTGTATTAGTTCTTCGTCGTTCAAAACATCGTCTTCACCATCTTTATACGGCTCATATGCTGCACATATCTCCGGCATATCATCCAGCATTTCTAACGCCTTATTGTCGTCTAGTTCAAGCATTTCACCCGGAAAATCATAAGAAAAAGCGTTGCAGTCATATTCGCCTTTTATTAACTGCTCCATCATTTGCTTTAATTTATTTATCAACATGATCCCATCCTTTCTTTGGGGTTTTTCTCGCTATAACAGTTACTACCTCAGTTGTGTTTTTATTTTGTACAACTGAAATGTTATCATAAAATTTTACGGCCCTGTTTGTGCCCTCTAAATAGTTTGTTTCTGACCTCAAAACTTTCAATAAATCGTCTTTTGAAAAAGGCATTTTACTTTTACCAATTTTCTGGCCTAAGAACCTATTGAGGGCATGGTCAGTGAATTCATAGCCATCCTTTTTTAAATCATAATAGGTGTTTATCAATTTGTCCCGATACTCATTAGAATAAGTTTCTTTGCTATTGATTTTTAAGATTGTGCTATATTCACGCTTTTTTGCATTCCACTTATCACTATCATTATATTTTAATTGTTGGAAATTATCAAGAGTTTCAGGCACTTTATTTCCTAATATTTCCTTATACTTTTCAAATTGAATTTTATCTGTTGCATAATACTTATGCTTTTCGAAATAAGCTAAGTTATTCGGATCATCCTGTATAACCTTTGCTTTCCAATCCTTATACTTCATATCACTTGACACATAGTATGTTTTCCCGTCTGCTCCTCTGGCCGCACGTTCTCCGGTATCGTCTTCAAAATATGGTACGGTTACTGTCCGGCAATAGGGATGGAACGGGGGCGCAGTCACACCGACTTCATAATCCTTCATGTCGAAAACATGGCCATCCAGACCTTGACATAGTTCGCTGGTATGCGAGTCTAGTGTAGAAACTATTTCATACTTTTCTACGTCCAAATCGTTGAAGCAATCCTTTTGCGATTGAGAAGCAAAGAAGGCTGATTCAGTCATGATCAGCCTTCCCGCTTTTCTTTTATCCACACCAAATTCATCCGCTATATTTTTTATTGCCCTTTGGGGGGCATCCCCTCGGATGATTGTTTGTGTTAATTGGGTGTGCAGTGAATTGGTCAGCTGCGCTTTATTTGTCCAAATGCGATCACTGAATGTTTTCCCGTCCATAGCCCAGGGTTTTGAAATAACCTTTGATATTTGGTTTTCATTCAAAGCTTGCAAGTCATATCCAACATTTAAACCCCTTTGAATTTCGTAAGCCGTATGATAATAACCGTCTGAATAGATTCCTCTGGCCAATTTATCAACACCGTCAAGCTGATTACCATATATAACCTCGGTCTGTTGCTGCATTTGCAATTTTAAAGCTTCTAAACGGGAAACATGAACCTTTGCCGAAGCGTTCTCAAGCTGCTTCATCCACTGCGGATCTAAGGCATTTTCTCGCCCGTATTTTATGTATTCGTCAACATCCCACCGTAATTCTGTCAATTCCTTTGTGTTCAGCATCCTCTTAGCTTCAGTAAGGGTGATCCGGTTGTTATCGGCGAAGCGTTGGTACCAGGTTGAAATCTCTTTTTCGGTGTTTGCTATGGCTTTACGATATTGGCCTTCGAGTTCGGTGTAAAAAGCCTGCCCTTTTTTAAGCTGTGAGGTTTCCAACATTTCAAAACGTTTGCGCCAATATTCACTCGGTTTGTTTGCCATCATCCGCACCACCTATATTGTTTGTACCAAATGCACCTTGATAGTCATTAACGGCCTCCATTTTTTCATCTTTCAAACGTTTTAACTCTTTTTCAACGTCTGACGTCCAGGGATGCTGTGCCACAATTGTTTCATTAGATAATATGCCGGTCGAGTTACCGCAGTTCTCAATGCTTTCAGATTCATTAATAAGAATATCCCGGTTGAATATCACATCTACCTTTTCGCCCTCAAAGTCGCCCTTGCCGGCATTAGCAAGATGGATATATACGAACCACAATAGTTCTTCAAAAGACGCCTGGAATTCGGTTTCCATTCCGTTTGCATCCAGGTCTATATCGGAATACATCGACTGGATGTTCATTTGGTTAGGGGTCCCACTCATACGGTCATCTTTCGCATCGTAGCCCCTTGCATTTTCGATTAATGCCTTTTTAAACAGTTCCAGAATGGCCTTGTAATTATCTGCGCTTACCTGAACGGACAATGTGTCAACTGCGCCATCTGCACCGTCAACCGTCTTAACCTTTACCGCCCCATAGGTTGCAAGGTTACGCCTGAATTCACCTAAATCGGTACCATCGTAATTTTTCAAAACAATAATGGTATTCCGCGCATCCTCTTGCATATTGTTCTGGAAGTCCGACAAAATAGTGTTAATCCCATCTTGCAAAGACTTAACCCGGCGTATCAAGGGAAGTTCCTTGTTGTTGTACTTAAAGGGTATAAGGGGGATTTTCGTCCAGTTCAAGCCCTGTTCGTCATCTTCCATAGTCAAATAATCACTATGTGTGTCTTCTGTATCGATTATCAGGGTGCCATTTTGCAAGGTATAATGGTCGATGCCGTCCGTAGTATAAACCTCGACCTTTTCAACAATCTTTTCTTGCATACCCTCATAGGTCTCTACCGCATATAAGCGAATTGCGCAATCTAACAAGGTATGTGCAGCATCCTGCCAAAACGGAAGTATTTCATAAGGCTCAAACTTTTTAAAGCTGAGCTCACCGTCTTCGCTGTAATATGGGTATAACCAACCTATGCCACCGTTGAGCGCGTCCTCGCCTAAATTCCGTAAGGTTCGTTGGAATCGCTTGTTAAATATCTCGCCCAGGGCATCTACACACTGCTTATTCTCGCTGTCAAATGTTAAGGGCTTGCCCAATAGGTAATTGACTTTCTGATCCACCATCTTTGCGTATTGATTATCAATTACTTTGTTGTTAGGTAAATTAGTAACCTCTTGAACAACCCCACCCTCACCTATAACGGTTCTTTTGCGTTTCAAAATATCATGTTCGCCGACATAATACTTTTCGCCCGTAATAATTTCATTGCGCCGAGGGGATTTTTTCCACTTAGAGATCTCCAGTTCAAAGAATTGTTTTTCGGTCATACTAGATGCCGCCCCTTGTGCAATGATCGCCGAAATATTGTTAAACATTAATCCACCGCCTTATTCAAAACTAAATACATTTCCCTGCCCAATTTTCTCTGCTATACCTGTCGTTGCATCGGGTGCATCATCATGTGCATTTTTGCCTTCCTTCTGATATTTGGTCATTGCTGTATAATATTCCGGGAATCTATCATTCCAATTCACGGGGAAATACACATGATTCATAACCCAGGTGCTGTTCGATAAAATCCTTGAATTTTTGTTTTTCGATTGGTGAAAGGGACTGATTTGTGTTTTATTGCTCCTATGTTTTTCAAGCAATATCTTTTCAACCGATCGTCCAAAACCACGCCCACCATTGTTTGATTCAATATCAGCAACGTTTACGTTGTCCTTATGAAGCATGGCTGCTGTTGCGGGTTCGGTAATTTCCATGCCTTCTTTGGTATAAATCACGTCCAAAACATACGCATCACCGTTATATACCCCGTAATCAATGGAACAATGGTAATCGTCACCCTGATCCGCAGTATCGGTGTAATTCCTGATTGCTGTGAATAAAAGATTGTTATTTTCGTCCATTGGAAGCTTCTTATATGTTTTAAAGCTGGTATATAACCGACCTTTAACATCAATTGGTTCCTGCTGATAGTTAGCGGATGCAATATCTAAGCCCATTGCCTTAATCTTACTTTGATATGACTTATGTGAAAGGATCTCATCGCAAAGCATAGTCCCATCATTTTGTAGCGCTTTCAAAGTTATATGTTTGATTTTTGCGCCCTGTGCTGTGTAATGCTCCAATACTCTACCGGCTAAATCACCGGTCGCCCACCTGGTCATGATAACAATGATCTTTCCACCTTCTTCAAGCCTGGAGAGCATGGTGTTTGTGAACCAATCCCAATGCTTTTGAAGAACATCGGCATTATAAGCTTCAGCAGCGTTCTTTATTAAGTCATCAATGATCATCAATGAGCAGTTATGAACAAGAACTCCATCTGCAAAAAAGTTCTCGTCTTTGTCTACTTGTATATCATAAACAAATCGAGAACCTTCTACTGTTTCAACGCTTATTATTCTTTCGTCTTGTGCAACCTTATATGGCATTCTTGGCACAAGGTTATTAAATTTTCCAAGGAATTGTTTTTTATATCTTCGTCCAAGTGATGGATTCTTAAATTTGTCATTGTACCATATCTCTTGTTCGGCACTTGCTTCTCCAAACACCCACACTCCTTGCATTTGTACCCGTCTCTTTCTTTGACAAGTGGTTTTATATCTTCGAAATCTTTTGGATAACTCAAACCATCTACATAGTGTGAATTGCCGACTCCGAGCATCTTCTTTGAATGGGACTTGTTTTTGCAATTCATTGAACAATACACGGTTAGGTGTGACTTTGGATTGAATACTGTTCCACACACTGGGCACTTTATCTTTTCCAAGGTTTTTGTTTCTCGTTGACTTCTGCATTCTTTTGAACAATATTTGTGCCTTGAATTGATGGTCTTCCCACAGACTTTGCATTGTCCCTTTAACTGATTTTCGTTTATTGTTGCTGTGGAACATCCCCTTGAACAATAAGTGTGTAGAAATCCGTTTTTGATTGCCTTTCTCACTTCGAACCGCTTGCGTGTGTACGTCTTCCCGCACCTTTCGCAAGTCAGTTTTATGACGGGCTGCAATAACAGTGTTTCCAGTTCTAAGGTGGTCAGCTCTAACCCACCCTTTTTCTCTTGTGTAAAAGCGGTGATCTGCTGTGCAGGTAATTTCTTTTCCGCTGCTTGCTCTAACCTTGACGATTTCATCAGATAATAACCTCCTCTTTGCTATAATTTCGTTATATCTAATTGTACCATCTTTCAGGTTAAAAGACAAGACTTGGTTGTAGTTTTTATCGTTGTAAAGCTCTTCAATGGTCATTGTACCCTTGGCTGTTATAACTTCTGTTTCCCCTACGAAGCAGCCAAAGCCTGTTGCAGTACCCGTTGGGGAAGTGGCTAGATAATTGTTATATCCACCTTCTAAACTCCAAAGGTTCATTGCGCCATCGCCCTGTTTTATCCTGGTATTTGGAAACACATCAGAATAGGTTGCTTTGTATTTATCAGCCTTAGTTTCTTGAATACTGTTTCTAACATTCTTCGAAAACATGGTTGAAAGGGTTTCGTTGTAGGATCCAGTCATAATCTTTTCGTTCTTGTTATTGCCAAGTACCCATTCAACAAATAGGCCGGCTGTTCGGCTCTTTCCGTGTCTTGGGGGCATATTGACCACCAACACTTCATCATCACCTTCATAGAAATCTTGTAAATCCATACAAAATTCATTCAGGTAATGCCTGTCAGGCTTATAAAACCCAGGTGCTTTCAGATTACAATAAAAAAAGAACTCACGCTTTGCAAGTTCAATTTGTGCATATAACTTCAGCAGCTTCTTATCCATCATTCCGGATCAGCTTCTTAAGTTCCTCGCTACTCAGCTCTCCAAATGGGTTATTCACTTCCCCCGAAAGTTCAAGATCCCGCTTATCACGCCATTCCTTTGGCTTTCTATTCTTAAGCCAAAATATTTGTGCAGTAACATCCGGATTAACTTCCTTTGTTACTTCTTTGGTAACAACAAGCCTTTGTTCAGCTTCCCCTGTCTCGGCGTTTAATTCGGTCACCCTTTCCCTGGTTACTTCAGTAAACTTATATCCCAAAGCCCGCTTTAAAAGGGCATTTTCGACCTGGATGTCAACAACTTCCTTGCCCTTTTTTAGGGCGTTGTCTATGTTAGGGTATTTCTTTTTCCATTCATAAATGGTTTCACGCCTAATTCCGATATTTGAAGCAATCTGTTCATCAGTCAAGCCATCTCTTGCCCAGGCTTCCAATCGAAGCAAGCCGTCAGGCGTTATCCATTCTTTATATTTTCCTTTTGCCATTATGCTCACCCCTCTCCCCTTTTTAAAAATTCCAAGCCGCCAGCTATTATTGTGCAGGATAATAATAAAGACACCCCCGTTTGGAGTGCCTTTATTTTTTATAAGCAGACTATTAGACTGCCATTTACATAAATCCACATTATCACTATATCACACTTTTTTAAGAAAAACTTCCACTCTTTTTCCACTCGTAATTAATAATCTATCAACCCATAAGAACTAATGGTAAATTTGTATAATGCATCATTTTTTATTTGATATACTCTGGACTTTTCTACGTGCAATTCCTCGTACAGATTCTCCACATGCCCATATTCCCGATTAATGTAGAACGCGTCCAGGACCTTCCGTTCGCGCTCGTCCAATCCGGACAGGCCCCTTTCAACCAATGCGACAAGCTTTTTAGTGGCGTGGTATGTATAAGTTAATCGCTGGCGTTCGACTATATTATCAAGCATCTTGTCCTCAATGCGTGAAGCTCCTCCCTGGACCGGCGTACTGTCGGAGCTAGAACATCTAACGGATTCAAACCTATACTTCAAAGCTCCGATGCGCTCACGGGCGTTATCCAGGCTTTCTTTTTGTGCGTTGTATTTGCGTAAATCTTCCATAGCTGATTTTTGCCAATTCATACCTCATTCTCCTCTGCTCTAAACATTTCGGGGTTGTCCTGAACTACCATGTATAAGGCGTTCGCCAGTTCATCAATTTTCTTTTCGTCATGGTCTGTATAACCAAGGTGATTGAAAATCCCATGACACAATTCATGAAGAAAATCAGCTTCCATTTTACCTTTTGCACTGGGAACAATTCTGATGACCAAATTCACATAATCAATTTCGCCTGAATAATTAACATGTCCAAGGTTCAACCGATCAGTTTTTTCAACCTTGTAAACCTTACCGCCAATTTTAATCTTTTTTGGTATCTTCATTTTCGCAAGTCCTTTCATCAGCTTAACCTTTGGATCAGACGCTTTTGATTCGCATATCGGGCAAACCTGCCGACCTTCCGGTATTTCGTTGCCGCAACAGCAGCAGAAACCCCCATTCTTCTCGATCATCCCGGCTCACCTCCCTCTAAACCTTCGCGCTCTGGCATATTGGTGATTTTGTCGGTGTAAAGGCAATACTGAAGCTCAAGTTGTGCGCCTGGGCTCAGCTCATAGCCGGGCAGAAAGGCAACCTCGTCTGCAGTGTCAATCATGGCAAAGCAAATACGCATATAGTCTTCCGGGCGCATACCTCCGGGCATAAATGCCGGGCTCAGTACGATATAACCCTTTTTCTTGAAACACTCCTGCGCCGCTGCAAACTTCTTTTTGTAATCCGGATCGCCGGTAATCTTTCCAGCTATGTACAACTTAGTTTTCATGACTGATTTACTCCTTTGATGTTTTCTCCTGTTCTGGGATTTTCATAAATACTACCCAATGCGTGTAATTCTGCTATGTTTTTTTTGTACCCCTTATTATCAGCATTTAGGGATTTGGCGGTTTTCAAATACGTAGCTTTCAATTTTTTGTGGCTTTTCAAGTCTACCTTTGCATGGTTAAGTGCAGCAGGTGTCAAAAGTGTTCCAACAGGATATCTGCCAGTTGACACCATTATTTCAAGGTCATGAACTTTCTGCACCGCATCGCTGTACTTGTTAGCATAATCTTCGGAAAGCTGCAATGTTTCAACTTCTTTATCATTCAGATACTGCTCCAATTCAGTAATGACTTCATCAGAACACCACCGGCTGACTAAAGCGAACACCTTCCGCGCCTTCTTTAGGGGGCAGGGAAAGAACAAATCACACTTCAATTCCATAGACCCTTCCCCTGTTTCATCAAACGCCCTATGCCACTCAATTTTTAGCGTGTTCATCCCACTGTCTCCTTCGCTTTTTCTATTCTCGCCTTTAGGCTGTCAATCAGCCTGTCCTGCGTTGCCCCTTTATCTTCCAGCGCTGCAACAACATCCTCATCTCGTCCACCGACTACGGCCAAAAGGTGGATAATAACTTTTTGTTTTTGTCCTTGCCGGTGAAGCCGTTTATTTGCCTGCTGGTATAATTCCAACGACCAGTTAAGCCCGAACCAGATAACGTGATTGCCCCCGTCCTGCAGGTTAAGGCCGTAAGCTGCGCTTGCAGGATGTGCTAGAAGGATATCGATTTGCCGGTTGTTCCAATCGGTTTCATCCTGCGGGTTCTTTAGTTCTCTGACTACTATCCTTTTACCGTCTGGACTTTTGACCTTTTCAAGCGCTTTCTTAATCCTATCAACGTCATGCCGGAAGTTATAAAACACAAGCGCTGGCTGCCCGTTTAAAGCCGCTACAAGCTCCAAGAATGCCTCTATTTTGCAGCTATGTATCTCAACCGTGTTGTGCTCTCTGTCATACACCGCCCCGTTGCAAAGCTGCAAAAGTTTATTGGACAGAATGGCGGCCGATCCCGCGTCAATGGTGCTGTCAGCAACTTCAAGCAGCATTTCCTTTTCAAGCTTGTCGTACTGTTTTTGCGCCTTATCATCCAAAACAACGGGGATATCATTCAAAGTGCAATCGGGTAATTGCAGATAATCTTCTGCCTTCATGCTTATGCAAATATCACCAATTAACTTTTGAATTACTTCATCCGCACCGTCTTTGGGCTTGTAACTAAAAATTGCTGTGGCGTTCCGCGCATCCGGATTAAAATACCTCTCGCGAAACCCCCCGATAGTTTTACCCAGCCGTTCACCACCGTCCAGCAGAAACACCTGCGCCCATAAATCGATCAGCCCGTTCGGCGCCGGGGTACCGGTCAACTCTACGATCCTCTTGATGTGAGTTCGAACCCATTTAAGCGATTTAAACCGCTTCGCCTGTTGATTTTTAAAGCTGCTACTTTCGTCGATCACAACCATGTCAAACGGCCACGCGTTGCGGTAATACTCAACAAGCCAAGAAACGTTTTCACGGTTGATAATCCAGATATCTGCCGGCGTATTTAGGGCTCGTATTCGCTTTGTCTGGCTACCTAGAACTGTTTGAATCCGTAAATGCTTTAGCTGGTCCCACTTTGCCGCCTCTTTACTCCATGTAGCCTCTGCAACTTTTTTCGGGGCTATCACTAAAACGCGGGATACCTCAAACCTGTTGTATTTCAAATCATCAATCGCGGCTAAAGTAATTGCTGTTTTACCAAGTCCCATGTCAAGGAATAACCCGATAGCAGGGTCCGATATAATCCGGCTAATGCAATAGGCTTGATAATCATGCGGTTTAAAAATCATTAGGCATCACCTCCCCGTGCCCCCGGTTCAGGGTCAACACGCTTTATTTTGTTCCCTGCTCAAACACTTCTTTGACAAATTCTTTCGCCGCTTGCAGCCCTTTGATAACCCGGACGTCGGCGCCTCGTTTTTTCATCCTTTCCAGCTGCCATTGCTGAATCCGCTGCAAACTACCAATCTCTGTTTTTAGCTCGACGTAAATCGTCCTGCCCTCCGGAGTTATTACGATTCGGTCGGGAACACCAGGATTGCTTGGGCTCACAAATTTATAACAAAGGCCGCCGAGCTCTTCCACCATTTTTACTAGCCACCCTTCAATCTGCGCTTCAGTCATACCTTTTAAACCTCCTTCATTTTTTCAAGCCTCGCCCAGAACCAACGCTGGGGTGCTTCTGCATAATCTGTTCCCCCAAAACTAAAGGTCGCGATGTCTAGTTCTTTTCGCGCCGCTGTGAGCTCCCCCTTTGAAAACCCTTCTCCTTTTGCCTTTTGCCGCACTTGGTCACAGTCTTTGAAGGTACCGGCGGGTATGAATTCTACCAACCACTGTTTGCAATCCATAAAACTTTAATTCCCTTCCTCACGTGTATGTACGCGTAAGAGCGTTAACATCACGTCACATATGTGTATATATTATTAATTTAGGCGGGTTAGGCGGTGTATATATTCTCTACTTCTCTATTTTTTATATCTATAGTAAAAAGTGTTTACACTGTTTACAAATAGTGCATAAGCTTGATATTTAAAGGGTTTAGGGCGTAAACACTTGGGTAAACACTTAGGCTTTTAACTGTTTACACTGTTTACATACCTTGTAAACAGATTTTTAAGTGTTTACAAGCAAGTGTTTACAGTGTTTACAGCTTTTCAAACCCTCTTTGAGTACCATATTCAGCAAACCTTTGCGTGCTTTTATGCCTTCTCCACCCGCCTAGACTATCAATGATATTGTTAATTTCTCTCGTGTCCGTCTGCTTCATAAAGCTTATTTCCTTGCCAAAGCATTCGCACCATATCTCAGCTGCGCAAACCTTGTCACGTTCTCTAGTTTCCACCTCTGCTTGCCTAAATCCTCCGGACCAATGCATGCGCCTTTGCTGCAAATCACGCTTGTCCCAGTCAAAAGGTAGCCGCTTTTTCAGAAAATCGCCGATGATTCCCTCTTTTGCGTCGCGTATTTTGTGAGAGTCCTGCTCGTCCTTTGAGATCGTTTCGGCCTCACCGGTCAAATAAAGTGTTTCGCCAAATTGCCATGCCACAAAAGCTTCGGCCCATATCTGATCGACCTCATTTACAAGCTCCGTAAACACACATTTTGCAGGCTTGGTCAAACCAACGTCCACCGGCCAGAATCTCCTGTTGCCTGTGTGATCCCGCAGGAACTCGACGTCGTTAGTGGATCCAAAGAATACGCATCTCCTTGGGTAGCTAGATGTCCGCCTGCCATATGGCTCTCTGAAGATATCGTCTGTACGACTCAAGAATTGTTTTATGGAGTTAGTTTCTGTTTTTGTAAAACCGTTAAGCTCCCCGAGCTCGTTAATCCAGGTCCCTTGAATCATTTCCGACGCTTCTTTGCCCTCAAAGGTTGCCAAGCTATCAGAGTACCAGCCGCGCCCCAGTAATCTTAAAAAGGTGCTTTTTCCGATGCCCTGAGGTCCGGCTAAAATCGGCATATAGTCATACTTTACCCCAGGGGTCATGGCTCTTGCTATAGCGGCGGCAAGGCTCTTACGTATAACTGCCCTCACGTACGGATTGTCAGACGCCCCCAAATAGTCTGTAAGTAGGGTGTCAAGCCGCTTGGTGCCATCCCAGCTTAAAGCTGTAAGATACTCTTGAACATCATTAATTCGACGTTTAAAGGCGCAAAGTGCTGTAGCGTCATAAACACGATCCTTGCCCGATATATGGTAAACTTTTTCTATGTAGTTTCTAAGCCCTGCATCATCAATATCAACCCACTGTCGGCGCTTATCACGGGTATCCCAAGGCAAGGCGCCCAGCGCTAAACCCCTGTTAGCAAACTCATCGAACGCCATCTTGCCTTTGAGTAAGGGGTCATTTTCCAGTATGATAAGCACGTTGTCAACCATTTTTGCCGGCTGACCCGTTGTGGATGATACCTCGAGGGTTTCAATCCAAGCGAGATTGTCAACCTCTCCTGCTTCGGCAGCCGTTGCATCGGTAAACACCTCAACCGCCTTTTCGTATCGCTCCTGATTGAGGACGGCGGCAACCCCGGCATTCTCAACGGCGAATTTGCACATCAGTGTGTAGCTGGGCAAACGGTTGGTGGGTGTCCCCGGATCGGCCTTATCATCCTGATCCCCGAACTTATGCAGACGCACAAGGTCAAACGAATTAACAAGCTTTCCGCTGCACGGGTCAGTAGCATGATGAGAGTACAGGAACTTGCCGTCGTCGTAAATCACCGCGCCACCGGTTGTGGATCCCCCTATATAGGTGTACCGATCGGGTGCGGTATCGCAAGCGTCATACTCTCCGGGAATTAGCTCCTCAAGGGCCCTATAAATGTCATATGTGCGACATAAGGCCCCAACAACGCCTTGTTTTTCTGTTGGGTCACCCTGCTTTTTAGCAAGTCTTATGTAAACATCTTGCGTGCCTGGTACCTGCGGCCACTGCGATATATCGTGCCAATCGCCGTACATGGCAAGCACCCCATCGGCGGATAAGAAGGGCTTGTCTCCGTATACGTAGATGTATTGGCTGTCGGCAGAGCATGACGGCCAATACATCAGCCTGGATGCCTCGAAGGTAGTGGGGTCACATAGCTCCATGCCGATTAGGCTTGCTATTTTACGGGCAACCGGCTCATATTCATCCGCCGATACTGTACGATCCAGCGGCAGTAGTACGCGTAAACGGGGCGCCGCTTCATGGTGTTTGCGGGTACTATAGACTGCGAAGCCACAACCCAAACCGTCAATGCGTCTTAGGACGTCCTGCGTGCCCCCTGCAGGAATACTGTCCACATCGAGAGTTAGCACATCGCGCCCCGTTACGGCGGTGGCCTTTCGGCGGTTTCCTAAAAGGGTACCTGCGACAAATCCGCCTACATCCTTAAGGTCGTCTTGCTGTGACTTTCTATACCCGATATACTCGGTTAATGTTTCTTTGCCCCTCACGGGGGTTTTTAATCGTCCTACCAACTCCGACCACATAAGAGTAGATGGCGGCCAGGAGGTAGCCTTTCGGCTACCCGCGGTAGATATCGTTATTTGTCTGTCATTTAGCACGAGAGCCCACCTCTTTAATCTTTCTGGTAAAATTCGGCCTCGAATCCATCGGCGCGGAGTAATAATCCGGGCGCCCATGAAATAGGCTCCCCCATAATCTCGCACGCTTCTTCGAGACTCGCCCCCGCGGGCATATCCAGCACACATTCGTCATGGATATGCATTACGATTTTAAACCCTTCTGACTCTAACCTTTGCATAGATACTGCAAGACAGTCCCGGGCGATAGCCTGAACAATATTTTCAACGAGCTTCCCGCCGTAGGTCTCCAGGATACCCCATTGTTTCTTGTCGTTAACACCATAATAGTGGATGCTATCGTTACCCCATTGATTAGGAGAGAGGAAGGGTTTTACATAGAACAGCCTCCTCCCGCTTGGCAAAGTAACGGTTAAAAAGTCCTGCCCATTTTGGAAATCCCCCTCACGGGCAAAGATAAGCCCCTTTGCCCCCTGCGGCTGTGCTGTCCTCATACACTCCAAGGCGGTGTTTTCTATTGAATACCAAAGGTCTACGATGCGTTTATTAGCTTGCCGCCAACGATGGACTATGTCCGGCAATTCCTCTTCGGTTAGCCCCATATCAAGGGCGCCCATCTGAATTAGTGCCCCTGAGGACCCCTGGTAACCAAGAGCTAGTTCGGCCACTTTTCCTTTTGCACGCAGCGCGTACTCTGGGCTGCCCTTCTTGATTAGTTCAATTGGTACACCGAACATGGCAGATGCCGAGGCCTCGTAAATTTTGCCGTGCGTCTTAAAGACCTCTTGCCGCCACTCTTCCCCGGCGAGCCAGGCAATAACCCTCGCTTCAATAGCGCTAAAATCGGCCACAAGAAAAGTATTGCCGTTTGATGGGATGAACGCGGTACGAATGAGCTGGGAAAGTGTATCAGGCACATTGCCATAGAGCAATTTTATAGCGTTAATGTTCTGCTTTTTTACATACTGCCTTGCCAACGGTAACGTCTCCAGGTAATTTCGCGGCAGGTTCTGCGGCTGGACGAATCGTCCGGCCCATCTTCCGGTTCTGTTTGCACCATAAAACTGAAACAACCCCCGGATGCGCCCGTCATCACAAACGACATCTTTCATGGTGTAGTATTTTTTGACACTTGTTTTAGATAGCTCCTGCCGCATTTCAAGCGCCCGCTTTATTTTTCCTTCCGATTCATCAATCATTCCTGCCACGGTAGCCTTTCGCATGTTTTCGGGCCGGATCCCCGTCTGCGCCTCAATCCAGTCGGTGAGTTGCGTGCTGCTATTAGGATTATTCAATCCGGTAAGCTTTATTGCTTCCGCCATGAGTTCCTGCGTGCTTTTTTCGCTTATTGCTAACGCCCCCTGTACAAAATCCATATCCAGTGCAACCCCGCGGGTATTGATTATCTGATCAATTTCCCATTCTTTTTGGGTATTATCAGGTACCGGGAAAGCCGATAGGCGGAGCTCAATTTCTCTTTCCGTAATAACATCCTGTTTACAGTATTCTTTGAAAAGACCCCATTTTTCTGGTTCATGGTGAGGCAGTGTGCGAGGGCGAAACCCATTGGCTTTTGTAGGCACACACGGGGAGCAGAATAACTTTATAAGTGCTTTGCCGCTGGTGAGCTTCTGCTTATCCTGTGGCAGACCTAAGGCCTTTCCGGTGGCGCTGAGCCCCGCGGTATATCCACAATATAGCCCGTGGAGCATGGTACACCGCCAATGCGGCAGGTTATTCGCTGGGTTTCCGGTTATGTAATTTTTGACACCACTGGATAAGCAGTACCATTCAAAACTCGCATTGTATGCATGCTTAATGACAGCGGGATCATGCAGATCCCGCAAGAGCTGCCCGGGCATTTTATCCCCAAGCATGAAGTCGAGAATTTCGACGGGGCCGTTATCATACGCATACGCCATAAGCATGACTTGGAAATCCGGGGATTGCACATATTTGTACAATCCCGATTTCAGCAAATCCACCGATGAGTATGTTTCGATGTCAATAGATAGGTGCCGCATTTCCGCGCCCTAACGGGGTAGACCGGTTAGTGGATCAATACCAGCTGCTTGGTACTGCGGCTGTGGCTGTTGGTATTGAGGGGCCCGGTACTGAGGTGTAGCCGGATAAGATGCCGCCCCGCCAAATGCGTCTGACGCGCTAATTCTGCCTCCCAAGGGCTCGCCGTCACGGGTTTTCTGAACCGGACCTAGCCCGCAACCGATTCCTTTTTTCCCGGCCGCGTTGTACGCAAAGAAATTAAGAAACACACGAGCGTACATACCGCTGTAGATCTCCGTTGGCGCAAAGATAGGATTGCCGGCAGTATCAACAACCTCAGGCTGTATTTTACTTGATGCGGTCATTACCCAATGGCCTTTGCATTCCTCCCCAAAGGCCTCACCGCTTGGCCGTAGACCGTCACCGTCGTATATCGGTGTTGGCGGCTGCGCGGGTCTCGCACCGTTCCATCTTCCGGAAACGCCATCCGTGATTGCGGCCTGTATGGAGGCATCGATTCGCTGCTTTACGGCTGTATCCGATTTCGGGATAAGTAGTGTCGCGCTGAACTTTTCGTCCGCGCCAGGTTGATTTGCATAGGGAGCTAGTAGGTGCTCATAACTTATGCGCACCTCGCCGGTGACTAATTGAGTAGGTTTTAATTCTGCCATTTCTTTTTTCCTCCGTTTTTTTTATATATTTTCTGCATTGTTCTTTGCAGCAACGCTGCCGCCGAAACGTGGGCGTATCATCCCGGGAACGCTTCCGCCGCCGTAATCGTGTTAGATACCGCTTCGCGCTTATCGGTCTCCGGCGCGAGAGTAGGTTTCCCGGGGGGCTTTATGACATACGGCTCGAGCAGATCCGCGAACTGTGCTTTACCCAGTAGCTTTTCTACCGCGGTAAGGGTAATCGGCTTTCGCTCAAAGAGCAGCGCGTCTTCAATACCGTTGGCTTTAACAACCTCAAAGGCTTTATCAATATCCTCAAACTGTCGGACACTCCGGCCTTCGACGGCTTTCCATCCGGGGACATCTTTCCCAGCCAGTAAATCCGAAAGCGCATATTCCTCAAGATCAGAGACCCATGCTTTTAGCGTTTTCGCACGCACTAGGATATCCCCAAGTTCTGTATTACTGATAAGAGGTGGCTTGTTAAGTCCGAAAGCCTCCAGGGCGGTCATGCAGTCTGCGCGGGCGCGGCATTGTGACCTAGCTCGGCAGAAACGACACCAACTACCCGAACAATATTCGCCCTTCCCGTCATACGCGAGTTGCGCAATCGGTTTAATACTCTCCCCCCATGCCATTAGCTGTGCGGCGGGCACCTCGTGTTCGCTTATGTTATTGAGCCGAGGCTGCACGATAACCAGCTTAATACTATTAATTTCATATATTGGCCCGTATTTTTGCGGGGCGCCCAAAGCGTAAAGCTGCATTTGTGGATTATCCTCCGCGCTTACCGGCACACCCTTGCCATATTTAAAATCGATAACATTCAGGGTGTCGCCCCCAATGATAATACAGTCTCCGGTACCGAACCCATTCGGCGCAATGTGGGAATAATCTAGTTTAGCTTCAACCGCAATATGCGGCCTGCTGGGGTAGCTGTGCGCCACACCTTGTATGTACTCCAGATAGGCCTCGGTATGTTCAAGCATTTCATCCTGGTATAGGTCGCACTTTTTGAACTTATTAAGCCGCGTGTTAAAAGTCCGCTGACTCATAGGCTCAATAAAATGTTTGCGCAGTTTAAGCTCGGCGATTTCATGGGCCAAGGTGCCCTCTATTGCAAAGTCGCTTGTGGTGTCCTCAAACTGATCCTCTAGTCTCGCAGACGGGGGGCAGTTAATCCATCGAGTAGCTCCTGAAGCAGATAAGAGGGCGTGCCCCCTGTCCTTATGAGCTATTGTGTCTGTAATCAAATCTGCGCCCCCAATCCTCTTAGCGCCGTCGCGAAATCCCCTAATCGCTCTTTTGGGATTTGGGTAAGTGCTTGCACGCCAAAGCCGTGTATTAGATTAACGATATCCTGCTGTCTGCCTGCATCCATCAACGGAGCGCAGGCTTGCTGCAACAGTGCTATTGTGTATGTAGGCTGGGCGGCTACGGGCGCCTGTGCCTGCGCTGGGACCTGCGCCGGGGGTTGTGGAACGGCGCTAACCGGGTGGACGGCCATTTGAGGCTCTGCCGCGGATGCATCCGGAGAGGTTAGCGTGATCGCCTTGTTCGTATTCGGTGACACTATTAAGGCGTTAATAGCGTTTATTAACTCGGGTGATTCAATCGTAATTGTAATATTGTTCATTTTCATAGCTCCTTGTTTTTGTTTTTGGATCAGCGGCCTCACTGCCGCAATGCTGGCACTTGTTATTTAAGACGTCAATACTTCCGCATACAGGACAGTACGCTGGATCCTGTTGCGCATTATAATTAATGACCCGCATGGTTTTTTACTTTTAGCGCTGCGTCGTACTTTTTGTACAGCTCACGCAGCTCATCAAAAAGACGTATGTAGAGTACTTCGTCCGTATCGGACGTATCATCCTGCGCAATGGCCAAAAACAACGTCCTAGATAGTTTTAAAAACGCATCACATACCGACTCTGGAAGCCCAGTGGGCTTTGTTGGTTTTTGTTCTGGAAACGCGCTTGCGGGAAATGCGTTTTCGAAAG
>Ga0172378_10000544_pt1 | contig 33328 bp, 26 predicted proteins | sample GrowelOW332metaG_FD_119755 | JGI IMG/M metagenome (GOLD analysis project Ga0172378, IMG submission 119755) | Groundwater microbial communities from an aquifer near a municipal landfill in Southern Ontario, Canada - Pumphouse #3_1 metaG | ecosystem: Environmental > Aquatic > Deep subsurface >...
CAACAAGCTTGATGCTACTGGCGCTGACTATGAAATGTGCGTTGCTTCTGTTAAGGAAAGACTCGGTGCCAATGGTGTTGCCATTGCCTACCCTATCGGTCTTGAACAGAGACTTCTTGGTCTTATCGATTTAGTTAAGATGGAAGCCTGGATCTGGGATATTGATCCTAAAAAGTCTGAGCAGATGCAGCCTAACATTGTCTCTCTTGACAAGGTTCCCGCTGAATATGCCCATGATGTCGAACAGGCTAAGACCTATCGTGAAATCCTTATCGAACAGTTAGGTAACTTCGATGAAGAAATCATGATGTGCGCTCTTGAAGGTGCTGAACCTACTGTTGAGCAGATCAAAGCTGCTATCAGAAACGGTGTCATCTCTGGCAAGTTATTCCCCTGCATTCCTGGTTCTGCCTATAAGAACAAGGGTGTCCAGTATGTTCTTGATTCAGTTGCTGACTATTTACCTTCACCTCTTGATGTCCCTAACCCGATTGCTCATGATCCGGAAGGAAATGAAGTCGTCATCAGCGAAGATCCTAATGGACCTTTCGTTGCTCTTGCCTTCAAGATCACTACCGACCAGTTCGGTACTTTGACCTTCTTCCGTGTCTATTCCGGAACTATTAAGTCCGGTTCCTATGTCTACAATGTCCGTAAGGGTTCTAAGGAAAGAGTTTCCCGTCTTGAACTGGTCAATGCCAGCTCTCACGAAAACATCACTGAAGCTAAGGCCGGTGAAATTGCCGGTGCTATCGGCTTCTCTGGAACCAGAACTGGTGATACTCTTGTTGGCGACGGAGATCCTAAGTACTCTCTCGAAGCCATTAAGTTTGCTGAACCTGTCATTTCTGAGGCTATTGAGCCTGTTAAGAAGGGCGACCAGGATAAAATGGCTGCTACTCTTATCAAGTTCACCGAAGAAGATCCTACCTTCCATTATTACACCAATGATGAAACCGGACAGGGCATCATCGCCGGTGTCGGCGAACTTCAGCTTGATGTCAACGTCACTAGATTAAAGAATGACTATGGCATTGAAGCCCGTGTCGGTGCTCCTCAGGTTGCTTATCGTGAAACTATCCGTTCCGCTGCTGACTGCGAAGGTAAATACATTAAGCAGTCTGGTGGTCATGGTCAGTACGGTCACGTTATCTTCCATATGGAACCAAACCCTGGAAAGGGTATTGAAGTCGGTGAAGCCGTTACCGGTGGATCCGTTCCTAAGGAATTCATTAAGCCTTCTTTGGATGGTTTGAAGGATTCTTTGGCCAGAGGTATGGTCGCTGGTTATCCTGTCATCGATGTTAAGGCTACCTTAATCGATGGTTCATATCATGATGTTGACTCTTCTGAAGCTGCTTACAAGTTAGCTTCCGCCTTAGCTCTTAAGGTTGCTGCCAGCAAGTGTAATCCAGTTCTCCTTGAACCTATTGTCAAGGCTGATATCACTACTCCTCTCGAATATGTCGGAACCGTTATGGGAGATGTTTCTTCCAGACGTGGACAGGTCGAAGGTATGGTTCAGAAGGCCAATGCTCAGGTTATTACTGCTTACATCCCGTTAGCCAACATGTTCGGCTACATCTCTGATTTAAGAAGTATGACCCAGGGTAGAGGTATCTACAGCATGGAATTCCATCATTATCAGGAAGTTCCTCGATCAGTTCAGGAAGAAATCATCAAGAAGAGAAGTTAATACTTATTCTCTATCTTGAAAAAAATTCTATAAAAGTGTATAGTCATAAAGAATCTAATTTGGAGGAAAAATATTATGGCAAAACAGAAGTTCGACCGTAGTAAGATCAATGTTAACATTGGTACCATCGGTCACGTCGATCACGGCAAGACTACTCTTACCGCTGCTATCACCCAGACCTTATCCGCTAAGGGCTTGGCTCAGGCTATGAGATACGATCAGGTTGATGCTGCCCCTGAAGAAAAGGCTCGTGGTGTCACAATTAACGCTGCCCATATCGAATATGATACTGAAAAGAGACATTATACCCACGTTGACTGCCCTGGACATGCTGATTACATCAAGAACATGATCACCGGTGCTGCTCAGATGGATGGTGCCATCCTTGTTGTTGCTGCTACTGATGGTGTTATGCCTCAGACTAAGGAACACGTTTTACTTGCTAAGCAGGTCGGCGTTCCTTATATCGTCGTCTTCCTTAACAAGTGCGACATGGTTGATGATCCTGAATTAATTGATCTTGTTGAAATGGATGTCAGAGAACTCCTTTCCAAGAATGGTTATCCGGGTGATGATATTCCGGTCATCAGAGGTTCTGCCCTCAAGGCTGGAGAAGGTGATCCTGCTGAACAGGCTCACGTTATGGAGCTTATGGATGCTGTCGATTCCTACATCCCTGATCCTGCCCGTGAAACTGATAAGCCTTTCTTACTCGCCGTTGAAGACGTCATGACCATCACTGGCCGTGGTACCGTCGCCACTGGTAGAGTTGAAAGAGGTACTATCAAGCCTAATGATGAATGCGAAATCGTTGGTATCATGGATACCAGAAAGTGCGTCATCACTTCTCTTGAAATGTTCCGTAAGATTCTTGACTTCGCCGCTGCCGGTGATAACGTTGGTGCCCTTTTAAGAGGTGTCGATCGTGATCAGATCATCCGTGGTCAGGTTATCGTTAAGCCAGGTTCCGTTACTCCTCACAAGAAGTTTAACGGCCAGGTCTACGTCCTTACCAAGGAAGAAGGTGGTAGACATACTGCTTTCGCCAACAACTACAGACCTCAGTTCTACTTCAGAACTACCGATGTCACTGGAACCGTCACTCTTCCTGAAGGAACTCAGATGGTTATGCCTGGTGATAACGTTATTCTCACTGTTGACCTTATCCATCCTATCGCCATCGAAAACAACACTAAGTTCGCTATCCGTGAAGGTGGCCACACCGTTGGTGCCGGTACCGTCACTGATATTCTTGACTAATTCTTTGAATTAACCAAAATAGGGCTCTCCGCAAGGGGAGCCTTTTTTGTGTTCACTTTAAAAGACACAAAAGTGCTTTATTTAGTTTCAAAGCCCGACAACATATGTTATTTTCCTTATTCATGCTTTATAATATTTAAGCTTATGAACGTAAATAAAATTGATTATCAAAGCTGTGCTACCTGTAAGAAAGGCAAGAGATTCCTGGTAATGCTTGTCGACTTCTTTTCGGTGGTTATTTTTGCTTTTTCTTTCTTTGCTATGATTATCCAACCGGTATTCCTTTCCTTATCTTCTACTCAGGATCTGATGCTGAAATACGGTAAAGCGGAAGAGGAAGTCCGGGAGATTATTGTTGATTCCCATCTCCAAAATTTCAATTCTGATACCGGATATATGATTTCTTTGGATGTTACCGCTAAGGAATATGCCAATACCATGATGCTGACTAGCTTTTATCAGAACGGAACTGATTATTATGTCAAGTCTGATGACGGACGACGTGTCTTGACTCCTATCACTATTGAACAGACTTTCCTTTACCAGGAAGAAGATAAATATGTCAACGATTCTTTGAGCTATTACTATCTCAATTTCCGTAACGATAATCTTTCTGACTATGCTTCCTCAGTTTCATCTATGTCTAGGAAAGATCTCAATCAGCTTTTAGTTGCTGACGGATATGATACCTTATCCCCTTCAGAATTTGATCAGGAAAGCAAAGTTTTTGCTCTTTCTGACGAAAACGCCCAAAAAATGATGGAATATATCAATTTTTCCGATACTGCCGGAAGTACAGTTTATAATCAGGTCATCGCTTTTTATCAGACCGAAATCAATAAAGCCATTGATGAGATGGAGGAATTCTACTCCCCATATTTGGAACAGATGGCTATCTTTACTACTTTCTACGCTTCCTTTGCAGCTAGGTATAATGTCTGTCTGATTATCTCCTATCTTTTAGGATTCCTAGTGGTGTTTTTGGTTTTCCCACTTTGCTTCAAAGGACACCGGACTATCGGATATCGTTTCTTTGGTCTTTTGCCCTTAAGAAATGATCAGGGATTTGTTCCATTCTGGCAGATACTAGTCAAAGATCTGATTATCTTTATCGAATTTTTCTCAACTATCTTCTTTTCAGCTTTGTTCTTAGGGAAAATTCAGGTGCTTTCAGCTCCGCTTTTAGGTTTCATCATCCCTTTGCAGCTGATTGTCTTTTCTTTCCTGCTCACTCTCCTTTCCATCGTCTTCTTTTTTGTCAGCCGTGATAATCAGAATCTGTCTGAATATGCCTCCCAGACTTATACGATTGACATTCATGTCCATATAGGAGAAAAGGTTTATGGAAGAAAACTTGACTGAAAAGGAAGAGATGACGGAAAACGAATATCCTTCTCCGGCTTTATATAAACGTTGGTTTGCCTGTATTATTGATATTTTTCTAGTATTGATGGTTGGCTTTGGTCTCTTTTCCCTGTCGAATATGGCGGTTCGCTCTGTCCCTGCTTATAGCCAGATGATTTCGGAAAGAAATGAAATGCAGATAGAAACCGGTCTTTATGATGAAAACAATAAGCTGATTTCTTATGTGTATGAGGATGACGAAGTCCTGACTTATCCTGAAAAGAAGAATCTTCTGAATACTGTTATTGAAAAATTTTACGATAACCAAGATTATTTTACCGATGACACTTATTATCAGGAATATCAGCAGCGAAAGAAAGAATATAAGAACAGTTCCGGATCTTTGATTTTTGTCGTTGATCCCAATAGTTCCTCTCTTTATATTGAAGGAGAATATGATGCTAAAGATTTTTTTGATTTCTATTGTTCGGAAATCAGCGGACATCTGACTAGTTATCTTTCCCTCAATTCTCAGTATTATTCTCTCACCCAGACTATTTTCATTGTTTTTATCGTACAGTTAGTGGTTTGGATGTTTATTTCCTATCTGCTTTTCTTTTTTGTCATGCCTTTAATTCTAAAAAGAGGAAGAAAGACCGTAGGAATGTTTATGTTTAAGATTTCACTAGCCAATGTCCAGGGACTTAATCTGACTATGAAAGAATATTTGATTAGATCAGCTTTTGTGGTCTTTATCGGTTTCTTTTTGGATATTGCAACCTGTTTTATACCCTTAGTTGTCTCAATTACCATGATGCATCTTTCAAAAGCCGGACAGGATTTCTTTGATTATATGAGCAATACTTATGTTCTTGATACTTCCAAAAAAGATATTTATCTTGATTATTCAGAATATCTTTCACGAAAGGGAATGACTAAGACAGCTACCCTTGAAAATAACGATTTTATCATTACTAAGTAATTATTAAGAAAAAGAAAACAAAAGAGGTCTTTAGTTGATTGTTTTAGCTTAATAACATATAATTATAGGCGAGAGAATTTATTTTTTTCTCATTTTTAAACTACCTAAGAAACTTCGGATGGCATTCTAAAACAAAGAGGACAAAATATTATGGAAATTAAGCTGAAGCATTTGACAAAAGCCTTCAAAGGTGACAAAAAAAGGCACAAATCAGATACGATTGCCGTCAATGATCTTAACATCGATATCAAGGATGGCGAACTGATTGGTCTTCTTGGACCTTCTGGATGCGGAAAATCCACTACACTTTATATGATCAGTGGACTTAAGCAGCCTACTGAAGGCGAAATTTGGTTTGGTGATGAGGAAGTTACTCATTTAGCCCCGGAAAAAAGAGGTATTGGCTTAGTTTTCCAAAATTATGCTTTATATCCACATCTTACTGTTTACGATAATGTTGCCTTTCCTTTGACCAATCTCAAGGTTGAAAAGAACAAGGTTTATACCAAGCTTGTTCAGATTGACGCTATTCTTGAAATTCTCAAGAAGCCAGAAGAAGTTATTCAGATTATTAAAAACTCCGCTTTCCATGGCAAGTGCACCGCTGATGGTGCCTCTGCTGCCTTAGTCAATGCCTATCATATTGTTTCCTCAATGGGAAAGAAAATATTTAAGTTTGGTCTCCATGTCGAAGAGGATTATCATCCAGCTTTGGAAAAGGCTATTGCATCTTTGAATCTTCAGAAGGATAAAATCAATGCCGATATTAAAAAATCCAATATTCGTCTCAATGATAAATACGAAGTACTTGATGAGTTTGGAAACAACATCAAAGAAAACAGAACTCTAACCAAGGATGAAATTGATGCCTTAGTTCAGGAAACCAGCCGTTTGGTTCAGATTGAAGACTATCTTGACAGAAAGCCAAGTGAGCTTTCTGGCGGTCAGCAACAGCGTGTCGCTATTGCCAGAGCCTTAGTTAAGAAGCCGCGTGTTCTGCTTCTTGATGAACCGTTAAGTAATCTTGATGCCCGTCTCCGTCTTCAGACCCGTGAGGAAATCAGAAGAATTCAGAAGGAAACCGGAATCACTACTATCTTTGTTACTCATGATCAGGATGAGGCAATGTCCATCTGTGATGATATCGTTGTTATGAAAAAAGGTGTGGAAATGCAGACTGACCATCCACAGGAAGTCTATAAGGATCCAAAGAAATTATTTGTTGCTCAGTTCTTAGGAAATCCTCCTATCAATGTTTTTAAGGGAACGATCAAGAATCATCAGGTTTTTGTCGGTGGTGATCTGATTCTCACCTCTGATAAGCTTACCGAAGATAAGGATATCTTTGTTGCTATTCGTCCTGAAGGATTCCTTACTGATGATAAATCTGAGTTTGGCATTACTCTTAATGTTGAACAGATGCTGACTATGGGTAGAGATATCTCTTTGGTCTGCTCTTGCCCTCAATTCATTGGCGAACAGATTAAAATCATTATTGATAGTGATATTCAGGTTTCTCTTGGAAAGATTAGATTCGGATTGAGAACTAACAAGGTTTTCTTATTTGATTCTAAGACTGAGGAAAGAGTTTACTTCTAATGGAAAGCAAAAATAATTGGAAAGCCTGGCTCTACCTGGCTCCGGTGATTGTCCTGATGGCTGTTTTCACCCTTTATCCTATCATTAACACTGTCGGCATCTCATTTTTGAAGAATTACGACTCACTATACAAGACTTATGATGGATTCACTTTTGATAACTATCTTGAAATCCTTCATATTAAGCCTTATTTAGAAGTTGGTGCAATGTCTTTTTACCGTGATGAGTTTGTCATGGTAGCCTTGCCTAACACTCTTCTCATCACCTTTATCACTGTTCCTCTTTCAATTATTATTGCTTTAGCTATTGCTATCGCCTTAAATTCGATTAAGGTATTCCAGAAAGTCTTCCAGACTATCTTCTTTATGCCTTATGTCACCAATGCTATTGCTATTGGTATGGTCTTCTCTGTTATCTTTGATAACAATGGTATCATCAATTATATTTTCGGAACAAATATCAGTTGGCTGTATTCCGGTTCTTCGGGAAGTAATCCAAATTATTGGTCAGCGTTATTTGCCCTATGTGTCTATATCATCTGGCACTCTCTGCCATATAAGATTCTGATTTTCTTAGGCGGACTTCAGAATATTGACGGACAGTATTATGATGCTGCCAAGGTCGATGGTTCCTCTAAATGGAAAATTATCAGAAAAATAACTATTCCGCTACTTTCCCCTCAGATTCTCTATGTCATGATCACTTCCTTCATTGGCGCCTTCAAGGAATATACCAGTGTTGTCGCTATCTTTGGCGGAACGGGATCATTCGATGCTACCACCGGACCTTCTTCCATGCTGACAGTTGCTTACTACATTTATAACCAGATGTCTCAGACCAATACTCTGCAATATGCTGCAGCCGGTGCTGTTGTTCTGTTAATCATTATTATGGCATTCACTATTGTTCAGCGTCAGGTTTCTAAGAGGAGGGTTCATTATTAATGGAAAACATTGAAAAGTCTCCTGTTTTAAATCCTGTCACTCTCAGTGGCTCAACAGGCGGTCTCAAATTAGTTATCAAAAATCAGAATCAATCAGTCGAAACCAAAAGGAAGATTACCAAAGTAACTCACATTATTTCTTTGGTCTTGGTCTATGCCTTCTTGGTTTTTGCTGCTGTTCTCTTTATTTTCCCCTTCTACTGGATGTTAATCACCTCCTTTAAGGGCGGTGATGAAATTAAGGGATTTGTCGAGGGTTATGAAGGTGTTCAGACTTTCTGGCCTATGACTTTCGTTAATAATTATGCCGATCTATCTTCCGTTTTCAATTTCGGAACCTATGTCGGAAATACTTTGGTTGTCGGTATCTTCTCAACTATCGGAACCCTTATCACCACAATCTTTGCCGCTTTTGCTTTTGCCCGACTTGAATTCAAGGGCAAAAACCTTATGTTCACAATTCTTCTTGGAACCATGATGATTCCAGGCGAAATGATGGTCGTTACCAACTATACCTCAGTCAGTAACTTAGGTTGGACTGATGGTTCCAGAATGGGTGCCTACTTAGCCATGATTATTCCTTTCATGGTTTCGGTCTTCTATATTTATCTGCTTAGACAGAACTTCCTGCAGATTCCAAATGAACTCTACTTAGCCAGCAAGGTCGATGGAAAGTCCGATTGGCAGTATCTTTGGAAGGTTATGGTTCCTTTAGCAATGCCATCATTGATTACTATCTTCATTCTTAAACTGATGGGTTCCTGGAACTCATATATCTGGCCTAACTTAATCACAAGTGGCGATCGTTCACTGTGGTTAGTCTCCAACGGTCTTAGAGATTCCTTCTCTACCGGTACCAACTTCGATGCCTATGGTCAGCAGATGGCTGCTACCGTCTTGGTCACTTTACCTCTTCTGTTACTCTTTATCTGTTTCAAAAAATATATTATGCGTGGTGTCAGTCGTGCAGGTATTAAAGGTTAATATCATTTATAGGAGTGAGAAAAATGAAAAAAGCTTATTTGGCTGTCTTAGGTTTAGTTGCTGTTACTTTGGCTTCATGCGGTGGTACTACTAGTACTGGAACCAGCACTGGTGGTGAATCCACTTCAACTGAAACCAGTACTGATATTGTTCAACCAGCCGGTACTAAGGAAATTCAGTTCTGGCATTGTATCGGACATGATAAGATGAAGAACCTTCAGCGTATTGTTGATCAGTTCAACAACGCTCATGCTTCCACTGATGGCTACTATGTCAAGCCTTATCAGATTGCCGGTTCCTATGACGCTCTTCATGATTCGGTCAAAACCAAGCTCAACGCCGGTTTCGTTCCTTCCATCACTATGGGTTATCCGGATTCTTTTGCCGAATATATCGGTAGTCAGGGTGCCAGCAAATCCAAGATTTTAAATCTTTCCTCTTTCATCAGCAGCGATACCTCTTTCAAGCCTTCTGAATTTGTTCCTCAGTATTACAACGAAGGAAGCGGATATCAGTATGAAGGTGTCTACTCTCTTCCTTTATACAAGTCAACTGAAGTCATGTACTACAACAAGACTATGTTTGAAGGTTCTAAGTTCTATGCCGCCAATAAGGATAAGACCTATGGTTCCTATAGTGCCAAGTTAGGTGATCCTTCTACTTGGGATTGGGATACTTTGACTTATGTTGCCGGAGAAATCCAGGCTGAATATAAGACTACCTCCGATTTCCATGCCTTAGGCTATGATTCAGATTCCAATCTTTTCATCAGTCAGATGGCTCAGAGAAATATTCCTTATACCACTGCTTCTGGTACCAAAGCCGATCATTTCCTCTTTGTTGATACAGCCACTGCTAAGCCAAATGCTGACTTGCTTAGTTTCTCTCAGAATATCTACAACCTTACTACTGCCGGTTCATTAGTCACTCAGGGTAGTTACGGAAGTTATGCTTCTGATCTGTTCCTGAAGAAGAAGGTTATGTTCACTATCGGTTCTACCGGCGGTTCTGCCTACAATGAACCTGGAAATTCCTTTGACTGCGGTTTGACTACTGTTCCTACTTATCAGAATACTAACAAATATATCATGCAGGGACCTTCTCTCTGTTTCTTCAATACTTCCAATACTGCCAAGGAAGCTGCTTCCTGGGAATTCTATTCCAAGTATATTTCCGATGCAACCTTAAATGCCCAGCTGGCTTTGGAAAATTCCTATGATCCAGTCAAAACCTCTTCTTATGATACTGATGATTATAAGGATTGGATTGCTGATGGACGTGATTCTGATGGAAATGAAGATGTCACTGCTGAACTTCAGTACCGTATTCCTGCCCTTACTTCCACTTTAAAGGACAACTATATCACTTCACCGGTTTTCATCGGTTCTTCTACTGCCAGAACTCAGATCGGTTCAATCATCAAGTATGCCAAGGAACAGAATGGCGATGTTTCTAAGGCCATTATTCAGGCTTATTCTAACTGTGTACTCAATTCCTAAGGAGAAAACCGAATGAAAACAAAATCATTTATCAGCCTTGCTGCAATTGCTTTATTAGTTACCGGTCTATCCGGCTGCAATAACGTAACTTCTGCTCTTCCCAGTACTTCTACTGAGACTTCTACTGAACCTTCTACTGAGACATCTGTTTCTACTTCGACTTCGACTGTCGATGTCACCAAGGATGTTGTCGCCGATACTAAGCTTAAACTTACCGATGAAGTCTTTGCCAAGGTCATGAGCAATAAGTCTGATGCTGCCTATGACAAGTCCTTATCTGATTTCAATGTCACTGGTGTTGAGAGAATGCTTACCACCTCTGATTATGCTCCTAATTCAGCTGGCACTGTCTTCACTAACTATGTTGATGGTGATACCACTCAGTTTACTTCCTATAACGGAAACTATTCTGTTAAGGTCAGATATTTGGCTGTTGATACTCCGGAATCCACTTCTGAAATTGAAGAATGGGGAAAGTCCGCTTCAAAGTTCAATAAATCCATCCTTACTAATGCTAAGGTTGTCATTGTCCAGTCAGCTGCTTCTGCTAAGTCAGGAGAAGAAGGCGAAGCTGATCTTGATGGCTATCAGAGATCATTAGCTTATGTCTGGTATTCCAATGTCAGCAATCCGACTTTAAATGATTTCAGAAACCTTAATCTGGAATTGGTTTTCGAAGGATATTCACTCTTCTCTGGTTCCAGAGATGATATGGATTCTGATTTCTATGATGCTTTCACTGAAGCTAATGATATTGCTCAGGCTCTCAATAAAAAGAGATACTCTGATGATGTCGATGAAAATTATTATTATGGAAATGCCAAGGCTTTAAGTCTTGATACTCTTTATAATCAGTCTTATTACACTAATTCCGATGATCATGGTGTTAAGTATTCTATGTACTGCGATGAATACACCAAGTGGACTTTTGAAGGTGTCGTTTCCAGAAAGGTTGGCGAAGCTTTCTATATTCAGGACAAAATCGGCGATAACTATTATGGCCTTTATGTCTTTACTTTGAGATCTTATGCTCCTATTAAGATTGGCAACAGAATCAAGGTCAGCGGTATTCTTTCTTGGTATGGCGGTGCTTATGAGTTAAGCGGTGTTTCCTATTCCCGTTTCTCCCATGTTGACGGCGATATTGAATATGTCACTGATTCGGAAGGCAACCGTGTTACTGAGACTGTCACTCCTATTGAGTGCACTCCTAGCGAACTTCAGGCCGGAAAGTATCCTTGTGTCTTGGTTAAGCTTAAGGGCTTAGGCGATAACAAGCTTCATTTCAATACTTCTATCGGTACTTCTTCTTATGCTTATGGTGGTGCTCAGGAACTCAACACTTATAATGAAGCTTATCCTTTCTACAACACCAATAATGATTTAGTCTTATTCGGAAAGTTCGGTTCTGATATGCAGAATGTCACTAGCTTCTCCACTCTTACCGGAAAAGCTGAGTATATCCGTATCAAAGTTCCTTATGATACTATCCTTACCGGAAACGATGGACGCGTTGTCACTTCCTATCGTTATTTCACTGGAACCAATGATGCTGATGGCAATGAAGCCTATCAGTACTATATTTCTGGTCAGGCCAGCATAGTCTATGCCATGAACAACAACACTGTCTTATCCGGAGAAGAAACTCCTAGTGAGACTGGTACCTTCTCTAAGGGTTCTGTCTATGTTAAGGGCTCTTTCAACGCCGAAGGCCAGGAAGAAGATCTTTCTTATTCTACTGTCTATCAGTATTCCTCTACTCTTAATGGAGAAAATAGTCATTGGACTGAACTTGGAAAAGATCTTTCCGTCTTCCGCAACTCTTTCACCAGAAAGGTTGTCACTGACGTTATCGGTATTTCTCAGAACTATGAATCAACCAGCGGAAATCAGAAGTATTCACTTCAGATCTGTATGTCCAACCGTATTGACGATGGTTCTTATGATTTCACCAATTTCCAAGAGGCTGAATAATTATGGAAAATGAAGAAAAGAGAGAAATGAGCCAAAAGCTCCATAAGCAAAGTCAGGAACAATATGACATTCAGCAGAATGCTCTTTGCTATGTTGTTATTGGCGGAATCCTTATGGTCATTGGTGTTCTCTTTATTTTCATGGCTATGAAGAGAGAGAACAACATTCTTGTCGGTATCGATGTAACTTCAATTGCTTTCTACATTATGGTTATTGCTTTAGCCGGCGGTGTTGCTTCTATGGCCTATGGACTTGTTCGTTTCTTCCGTGCCCGTATCGCACGCAAAGCTGTTCTTAGACAAATCAGTAGTTTGAAATAGAAAGGATTTATCAAATGAAAAATAAATTAGTATTCAGTCTCTTAGCTATGGCCTCTTTGGCTTTAGCCGGTTGTTCCGGAACTTCTGCTGCCGGTTCTACTTCCACTTCCACTTCTGTCGCTGAATCCACCTCTGTCTCAACTTCTACTTCTACCTCCACCTCTACTTCTACTGCTCCAGTCTTAGCTGAGCTTTCCATCTCCTACACCGGAGATGCTGTTGTTGGCGAAGATATCACTTTTATTGCCATGTATGATAAGAGCCCTATTGCTGATCAGGCTTCTGTAACTTATTCCTGCAGTCCTGCTGGTTACATTGCCTTTACCGGAAATGTAGGAACAATTGTTGCCGGCGGCGAAATCACTGTCAGTGCTTCCTATACTCCCGAAGGATCAGCTACTGCCGTTACTACCTCTGTTGTTGTCTCCGTCAAGGTTCCTGGACAGGCTGATCCGATTTCCTCAATTGAATTCCCAGCTGGTTCTGCTGGTACAGGTCGTGGAACTGTAGTCGGTGACTATGATGTCAAAGGCTTAGTTACTGCTGTCACTTCCAAGGGTTATATGATTGATGATGGAACTGGTGCCATCTTTGTTTTCACTAACAGTGAATGCACTTATGAATTAAACGATTATCTTGAAGTTAAAGGTGAAGTCCAGACCTATTATCAGGTTCTTCAGTTCACAACTTCTGCTGCTACTAAACTGACTGGCGAAAAACCAACTTTAGCTGCTGCTACTCCTCTTACCGGTACTGAAACTGCTAAGTGGGAAACTGCTGGCTACAAGAATCCTAAGGATAACAGACTTCTTTCCTTCACTGGCGAATGCAAGAAGGACGGAACTTATTCTTACTTCAATCTTGAAGGCGATACCAAGCAGATGAGATTCTCCGGTATTCCTAGCAACGTCAACTTAGTCGAAGGCATCACCTATTCACTTACCGGTTATTACAACGGCTTCAATAGCTCATTCAAGTATAATTCTATGTATATGAGCACTTTCAAAGGCTCCTTTGCTACTCTTACCGGACTTGAGATCTCTACTGAAGGAGATGTTACTTCTTTAGGTATCGGAACCGATCTTGCTCTTTCCGTTACTGCCACTCCTGAAAATGCTAATCCTGCTGTTACCTGGGCTTCCGATGATGAGAGTGTTCTCACCGTTTCCGAAACCGGTGTTGTCACTGGTGTTGCTGTTGGTACTGCCACTGTTACTGCTACCAGTACTGAGAATACTGCCATTAAGGATACTATCGAACTGACTGTCAATGAAGCCAGCTCACTTCCTATAAGCGGCGTTTTCGAGAAAGCTGTTCCTAGCGGTTGGACCAATATCGGAAAATATGCTATTGAATATTATTCCAGTGGTGATGCCAAGGCTAATAGTATTGGCTTTGGAGTCCAGTCTCCTAAATTCATTACTACTGCCACTAGTCTCAATGTCAGTGTTGAAATCAGCAGTCTTAATCCTAAAACCAACGTTTCTGGCGGAGATGATCATGTCTTTACTGTCAAAGGCCTTGATTCTACCGGAGCTGAGATCTCTGGCGCTGTTGCCTATATTGACTCTGTTGATGCTAATACTGAATCATCAACCACCCTTACCGGAACCGGAATTGCCTATGTCGCTGTTTCCATGACTGGTTGGTACACTAAGGATGGCACTTCTTACAATCTTGGTTTACATGCCGTCAACATCGCTGAAACTGTTCTTTAATTTTTGAATATGCTATAGTGCCCCCAAATTGGGGGCACTATTATTTTATGCTTGACTATTCGGACAAAAAATAGAATAATATTAAGGCTATCTAAGGTTATCTCTGGAGCAATACTCAAGTGGTTAAGAGGAGTCCCTGCTAAGGACTTAGTGCGAGTAATCGCAGCAAGAGTTCAAATCTCTTTTGCTCCGCCATTGATTAATCCGCGTTTGCTGTCAATCAGGAAATGCTCAATAGCTGCTTCTAAGAAGCAAAAATTAAATTGCCATTCATTCAGTTAACTGGGTGCGTGGCAATTTTTTTGTTTATTTTTTTAGCTGAAAACAGAAATGCAATCTTTCTTTATTTAAAAGTAAAAATGTATGGGGTTTCCTTTTTAAAAAAATAAAAAAAGCCTCAATTTTGGTACAAAATCAAGCAAAAATGTATCTTAGAAATATCTCATAATTTAAACATAATTGTATATTTAAACACACATTGATAAGTAAATCAATATTTTTTATTCAAAAAATTAAAAAAATATGTTATAATAAATTAGCTGAAGTTGAAAAGCTGCCAGATTGTTTATTTCATCTCTAATTGGCTTAGCGTTATCGTTAGGCTTTTTAATTGTTAAATGAACAGCATGGTCTGAAGGGGGAAATATGTCACTTTACCAAATTGGCGATAAGGGAATCGATAAACGTGGACGTGTTTTTGTTGTTGAAACCATTCAGGAAAAGGATTTTGGAGCTGGTCCATCGGATTATCTTATCATGAAGCCTTGCTTTCCCTATGACTTAACTCCTGATTATCGTTTCTTTGTCCCAGCAGATAAGGCTAACAATATTCTTCACCCGGTTCTGACTGATTCTGAAGCCCTGGATTTGATTGATTCTCTTAATGAACTAGATCTCTTTCCGGATCTTGGCCCCAGAGAGCGCAAAATCCAGTTCCAGACAGCCGTAAGCTCAGGCGAGAGGAAAGATATCTGCCGAGTCATCAAGACCCTTAAAGCCTATCGTGAGAAGCGTAAGCTTGAGAATAAGCCTTTCTCTGACTTTGATCACCGACTTCTGGATTCACTTGTTTCTATGATTGGTGATGAGATGTCTATTGCTTTGAATATTCCGGAAAAAGATATTAACGATTTCATCAAGGAACGTACCGGAAGTTATTTATTCTAATCTAATAAAAATGCCTGAAGAACTCAGTTCTTCAGGCTTATTTTATTTTTCTTCTTTGTCTTCTTCGGAATCAATATCAGTTGGTGTTTCCCTAGCAATCAGATTATTGACAACGAATTTTACGGAATCGACAACCTGTTTTTTGCTTTCTGCTGGAAGATCCTTGATGTTGTCATAGATTTTGATCAGATATTTATCGACTGACATATCACTGATGTATGAAGTGACGGTTTCTTCAGTTACTTCTTTTTGTTCTTCTTTAGTTTTTCTTCCTACTAAGAAGTCGATTGAAACATTGAAGATATCCGCAAAACGGCATAATGTAGCAATACTCGGCTCAATTCTTCCGATTTCATAATCGGAAATATTATATTGCTTAAGTCGCATTTTCTTAGCAAGCTTTCCTTGGGTAAGTCCGGCTTTCTTTCTAAGAAAACGTAGGTTATCTTTTAACTGCATAGGTTACCTCCATATATAATCGTATTAATGCTAGCTTTTAAGCCAAGAAAAAAGCAAGATTCCTCTTTGCTTCCATTCAGCTTGTGTATATTATAATTTACAAATAGAATTTGCTCAATTTATTTTTTGGTTTGAAGGTAAAGTTGGGACAATTGTCACTTTTTTGTATATGTCTAAGATATTAAGCCTGCTTTTCTTAATGCATCATTGAAATTTTCGACTGTTTTGTTGTAGTTCATAACGTTAGGATCTTGGAAAGTTCCGTTGAATGGCCATTCAGATTCTGATCCTTCAAAATAAATTCTTAAGCTCCAAATATCAGGAAGAGCATTAATATCAATAGAAGTTATGTTTTTCGGAATATAAAGGAATTTCAGTGATGAGCAACCCGAAAATAAATTTGCGGGAAGACTAGATAGGCCATTCGTTGAGGGATTGAAAAGAACATAACTAAGAGTAGAACAGTTTGTGAAAACGCCGTTGCCAATTGATTTTAGTGAAGAAGGAGCAGTGAAACTGACTAATGATACACATCCACTAAATGCATTATTTCCGATATTCACAGCCTTTGGCAATGAAACGGTTTTTAATGAATTACAGCCTTCAAAAGTATTATCAGGAATATCTGTGAGGTTTGCAGTTATTGTATTTAATGCGGGATTTGAGCTAAAAACATTTGCACCTAATTCAGGATTTCCTTCAATTACTAAAGAAAATAATGACTTCATTCCAGTAAAAGCATTACTTCCTATTTTTGTAATGTTATCGGTAATGGTGATTTTCTTCATACGATATTCATCGCTCTTAAATGCATTTTCTTGGATTTCGGTGACAGGATAAGTGATACCGTCGATGATAGTATATTCTGGTGTAGTCCAAATACCATTGGCTGGGAAAGTATCAGAAGCTCCAAAATTGAATCCACTGATTACTCCAGTTCCCTTTTTAGCTGTATATGTATATGGTAATAAAGTTTCCTGATGTGAGAAGACAAATCCAACGTTTGAATCCTTATTTGCATTTTCAATTGAATTTTTGAGAGCATTATATTCCTGAACGGATGAAGGATTCTTCCCTGACTTATAGGAGAAAGTTAAATCGTAAGTATAAGTATAGGTATTGTTATCGAATTTTAGCTGATATAAGGATAAGTCATTATTTAAACTTGCAAGTTTTTCAACACCTAAAAATGACGTGATAGAAATTGGTGTAATTTCAGTTTTGTTTGAATAGACAGAAACATAGTTTGTAAGGGCAGTTGGAATATAGAAAGCACCAAAAGGAGATGTTGATCCTTTTGATGTCCAGGTTACGGAGAAATCCTTTGGTTTTACAATATCAGAACTGAAATCATCAGAAACACTAGCGGTATTCAATGAGGAAAGAAGATTGATTCCTAAGCCTCTGACAGAACCATCTGGTAAGGTAGTTTGGGCCTGATCAATTGCTAAGTAATAATTTTCTGAACCTTTGGTGATGTCAAAAGAACCAGTATTATCACTTCCAACGGTTTTGAAATTCACTGGGGCATTAATGACATTTTCTTTAGTGGTTGTAGCTCCTGATGATGAAAAATACCAGAGGGCATATACGCCACCTGAAAGACTGGAACCACCAACAAGAACCGATAGAGTCGCAAAAATTGCTCTGATTTGTTTGTTCATATCTCTATAATATTATACAATACATATTCAAATTTCAATATTTTAACGCTTACAGGCAAAAGTAGTGACTTTTATCCTAAAAAAAGTGATATTTGTCCTAAAAACGTAAAAAATGCGATATATATCGACTTTTTTTAATTTTAATTTTTTTAATTTTATCGTAATTCTCACTTGAAACCAGCAATTAAGTTTTTTTAAAATTGTTTCTATTTTTTTCGGTTTTGTTTGAATATTTCAGTCAATCAATATATCGTATTAAGTATGTCATCAACAATAAATGAAATTAACTGGTTTCCTGGCCATATGAAGAAAGCCAGAAACAAAATCGAAGAAAAACTTAAGCAGTGTGATGGTGTCATTGAAATAGGTGATGCCAGAGCCCCTTATAGTTCTTTTCCTGATTATCTGGATAAGATTACGGAAGGAAAGACCAAGGTCTATGTCTTTTCGAAAGCTGATTTAGCTGATCCAGTAGCTTTTGCTAAACAGAAGCAAATGCTTCTTGAAAAAGGCATTCAGCCTTTCTGTCTGGATTTAAGAGATAAGAATCAGGCTAAGCCCTTGCTTCAATATCTTTCAACTGTGAAGTCCTCAAAGGATAACCGATATATAAAATTAGGATTTCCGCTTCCGGCTAAGCATTTTATTGTCTTAGGTATTCCGAATGTCGGAAAATCGACTTTTATCAATTCTTTGGCTGGTAAAAAGAAGGCTGCGGTTGAAAACCGCCCAGGAAAGACAAGAGATGAACCTTTAATCAAGGTTGCTGATAAAGTATATATTTTTGATGCACCTGGTATTCTTGAACCGAATTACGAAGATAAGGAAGTAGCTGTTAAGCTTGCTCTTTTAGGATCTATCCGAATCGATATTTTACCGACCATTCCTTTGACTGATTATCTTTTGGATTTATTGAGAAATAAATATCCTGAACTTCTGAAAGAAAAATATCATATTGACTTATCTTTGTCAGATGAGGAATTCTATACTCAGATTGCAATTAACCGAAAAATGATCATTACCGGATCCAAACCGGATTCCGACCGTGCAAGAATGACTTTTCTGACTGAGTTCAGAAATGGTCTGATTGGAAGAATATCATTAGATGATTAAGAAAAAAGAGACTAATAATCTTTTCCTTTTTGATTGTGAAATCAGAAAGAAAAATAATGTTATCAATATTGCGGGTTTTGATGAAGCCGGACGTGGTCCCTTAGCCGGACCGGTTTCCTGTGCCGGAGTTATTCTTCCATCTGATTATGAGAATGATCAGATTAATGATTCCAAGAAACTGACAGATAACGAAAGAAGAAAATTGGCTAATGAAATCAAAACAATTGCTTTAGCCTATTTTGTCTGCCTTATTCCGGTGGAGACAATTGATTCAATTAATATTCTTGAAGCTGACCGAGTCGGAATGGAAACCTGTCTTTTGGAAGTAGAAAAGAAAATTAATGTTGATTATCTCATCACTGATTATATGTCACTTCACACTAAGAAACCGATTTTGGCTATTGCTAAAGGTGATGCCACCAGTCAGTCCGTGGCTGCGGCTTCTATCCTAGCTAAGGTTACCCGTGATGATTATATGATTGAACTAGATAAGAAATATCCTGAGTATGGTTTTAAATCCAACAAAGGCTACGGAACTAAGACTCATTTGGAAGCTTTGAAAAAATACGGTTTTATCAAAGGAATTCACCGCCTTTCCTTTGAACCGGTTAAATCGATGGCTAATGGCGAAGAACAGCTAGTCCTTTTCTGATTGTTGGAAAAATTCCTACCTGATTACCGATAAATGGTAGGAGGGTTATTCTATGGATACCACAGTAAGGGATGTTCTGCTTTATTTATCAGTGAAATATCAAGGGAATTGGAATTTGATGTATAAAGCTATTAAGAATAAGCAGCCATTTTCAAATGAAAATGTTACGGATGCCTACAATAAGACAAAAACTGAATTTTTGGCTTTGACTGATGAGAATTACCCTGAAGGTCTGAAGAATCAGCCTAATCCTCCGTTTATTCTTTATTATTACGGGAATATCAATTTATTGAATGAGGGGTATCGGCTTTCTTCTATTGGAACTAGGACCCCATCTCTTTATCAATCCGACATGGTATATAAACTGATCAAAGAGACGGAAAGGGAATTGGATAACCGGGTCGTTATTGTTTCTGGGATGGCTAAAGGATTGGATTGTTCTTCTATGAAGGCTGCTATGGAGACCAATGCTCCGGTAATTTCCGTCATTGGTTCCGGAATTAATAATCCTTATCCTTCAGAAAATCATGAGATTTATGAATACTGCAAATCCGGTAAAGGCTTGGTTCTCTCTGAATATCCGGATATGGAAGAAGCTAAACCTGACAACTTCGTTTTCCGGAATCGGATTATTGCCGCCTTAGGAAATCAGATGTTTGTCGAAGGCGGGAGTCTTCGGTCGGGAACTTCTTCTAGTGTCAGACTCGCTCTTGATGCCAATAAGGATATTCTTGCTCTTCCCTGCAATGTTTCTGGTGATGATCTGACCAATGTTCTGATTCAGGAAGGAGCACGTTCAGTTCTTTCAGCAAAAGACCTGGTTGAGGCTATAAAAGAAAAAGCGGTTTAGGGTAATGAAAATTTCTTACCTTTAGGTAAAGAAAAAAAGTCTTGACAAAACTCTGAGTTGTTTTAATAATAGTTACGCTTTTCAAATTTCCTATATTAATAAGGATAGGAGGATAATAAATGAAATTAATTATTGTTGAATCACCACATAAGAGTCAGATTATCGGTAAGTTTCTTGATTCCGAATATACTGTCTTAGCTTCAAAGGGACATGTCCGTGATTTGGCTAGTTCCGGAAAAATGGGACTGGGTGTTGATGTCGATAATGGCTTCAAACCTAATTATGTCATTCCTAAGGATAAGGTTGCCGTTGTAAAGCAGCTTAAGGAAGCCTGTAAGAAGGCTGATCAAGTCTTCCTAGCAACTGACCCTGACCGTGAGGGAGAAGCTATCGCTTGGCATTTGGCTCAGGTCTTAGGCCTGGATGTGAATACTATTCCCCGTCTTGAATTCCATGAAATCACTAAACCGGCTATTCTTAAGGCTTTAGATAATCCTAAGACCATCGATTTAGCTTTGGTTGAATCTCAGGAAACCAGAAGAATCATTGATAGACTTATGGGCTATCGTCTTTCCAATCTTCTGCAGAAGAAGCTTAAATCCAGAAGTGCTGGCCGTGTTCAGTCAGTTGTTCTGAAGCTTCTTGTTGAAAAAGAAAAAGAAATTCAGGCCTTTGTTCCAACTGAATATTGGACTATAAATGCTGATTTCATTACTTCTACCTCAGCTAAGATTAAGGCTGACCTCAATTCATATAAAGGTGTTCCCGCTAAGATTGCCAATGAAGGTGAAGCAGATGGCATACTGAAGTCTCTTCCTGAACAATTCACTATCTCTTCCGTTAAGAGCGAGACTAAATACCGTGAACCACAGGCTGCCTTTACTACTGCCTCTCTTCAGCAGGCTGCCTTCAGTCACTTCCATTTCACTACCAAGAGAACTTCGGCAATAGCCCAGAAATTATATGAAGGTACTCAGATAGACGGAACCTATACTGGTCTTATCACCTACATCAGAACTGACTCAATCCGTCTTTCTGATGAATACATTTCGGCTGCCAAAGATCTTATCACTGAGAAATATGGCACTGAATATATCGGAAAAGGCCATCATCAGAAGACTGATAAGAATGTTCAGGATGCTCATGAAGCTATCAGACCGACCAATATTGACTACACCCCCAGCATTGTCAAACCCTATCTTTCAAATGAGGAATATCAGCTTTATACTCTCATCTATGACCGAGCCTTAGCCAGTATTATGGCTAGCCGCTGTGATAATATTTCGACTGTCACTTTCTTAGGAAATGAAGCTACTTTCACTGCTTCTAGTACTCGCAATGTTTTCCCTGGCTATGATAAGGTCTATGAGAAATACGAAGAAGAGGATAAAGAGAATAAACTTCCTGAATTAAAGGAAGGCGATCAGGTTACTATCAGTAACCCTGAGAAAATCCAACATTTCACTAAGGCTCCTAACCGTTACAATGAAGGAAAGGTTGTCAAAGTCATGCAGGATGACGGAATTGGTCGTCCTTCTACCTATTCAGCCACTATTACCAATCTTCTGAATTCTGAGTATATCGAAAGCAAGAAGGGCTCACTTGTTCCAACTGAACAGGGAATCCTGACTTCTGATCAGCTTGAACAATTCTTCCCTAAATATATGGATGTCAATTATACTGCCAATATGGAAACCAAACTGGATATGATTTCCGAAGGTCAGGAAGAAAAGAATGAGCTTCTGGTTGGCTTCTGGTCAGAGTTCTGCAATTATTTCGAAAGTGCCATGGAGAAAATGGAAAAGGTAAAGCCGGTTGAAGTTGGCCGTCAATGCCCGGTCTGTTCTAATCCTCTGGTTATCCGACATGGAAAATACGGTGATTTTGTCGGCTGTTCTAATTATCCAGCCTGCAATTACATCGAAAAGCCTGAACAGGAATACATCGAAGACCGTGTCTGCCCGGATTGCGGCGGAAAGCTCATTAAGAGACATTCTAAGCGCGGTGAGTTCGTTGGCTGTTCAAATTATCCTAAATGCCGTTATCTTGAAGATCTGGACGGAAACAGAATCGTTAAGGAAAAGAAGGAAATTGTCATACCTGATGATGCTCCTATCTGTCCTTCCTGCCATGTCGGCCATCTGATTGAAAAGACCAGCCGTTATGGAAAAACCTTCATTGGCTGTTCGAATTATCCTAAATGTCATTACATCAAGAAAGATGAGAACGCTCCTGAGTCGAAGCCTAAAAGACGTTACAGCAAAAAGACAAAGTAAACCAAGCCCTGTTTAACAGGGCTTTTCTATAGCAATTATTTGCACTAATGTCTAAATATTCGTATAATTTTATTGAAGAAAAAAGAGGATACCAAGATGAGTATTAAAGTTGAACCGTACATACCTGATGAAGATTATGACAATCCCGCAATGGTGACTGATTTTTATGAGTTCACCATGGCCAACTGTCTTTTCCTTAATGGATATAAAGACGTCTCAATGGTCTTTGATATGTTTTTTCGTGACAATCCAGATAATTTAGGCTATTCAATTTCCTGTGGTCAGGATAAGCTGACTAAATTCCTGCTGAATTATCATTTTACTGAGAAAGATCTTATCTGGCTGAAAACCAAAGGAATGAGCGAAGAATTCCTGGAATATCTTTCCACTTACAAATGGAATGGTGACATGTATGCCATGAAGGAAGGAACCGTCTGTTATCCTCAGGTTCCGATGGTCAGAATCGAATGCGATATGGTTGGTGCCATTCTCATTGAGACTTACCTCCTTCAGACTATGAATTTCCATTCTCTGATTGCTACTAAAGCTACCAGAATTTCCGGATTAGCTACTCATCTTCATAGAAACGTCATGGAATTCGGTACCAGACGTGCTCAGGGTGAATCAGCCGGCAATGATGGGGCTTATGCCGCTATCTTAGGTGGCTGTGTCGGAACTGCTAACTGTTTAGCTGAGATGAAGTTCGGACCGGATGTTAAGGCTGTCGGAACTGTTGCCCATTCATTCATTGAATTTTTCCCAACTGAATTAGATGCCTTCCGGGCTTTTGCTAAAACTTATCCGGATAACATTTCTTTGCTCCTTGATACTTACAATGTTTTTGAATCCGGTGTCAAGAATCTGATAAAGATTGATGATGAAATGATTGCTAAGTATCCTGATGATCCTAATAAGAGGGTTAAGGCCGCCCGTATTGATTCCGGAGATTTGGCCCGTGCTTATAAGAGACTCAGAAAAATATTAGACAAGGCTGGTAAACCATATATTAAATTAGTGGCTTCCAATTCACTTGATGAAAAGAAAATGGCTGATATGGAAATCTATGAAGATGCCCATTTTGATTCTTACGGTGTCGGTGAGAAGCTGATTACTTCAGCAACAGACCCGGTTTTTGGTGGTGTTTATAAGCTGGTTGCTGTTAAAAATCCCGATGGAACCTATGCTCCGAAAATGAAGTGTTCTGATTCCTCAGTAAAGGCTATTATTCCTGGAAAGCTTATGGCTTACCGTGTTTTTGATGAAGAAAACAAAGGTCAGTGCGATATCATTGCTATGGATGACGAAGTCATCGAAGAAGGCAAACCAATCCGAATCTTCAATTTTGATCCAGAAGATTTCCGTCGTGACCGAATCATTGTTCCCGTCCGGGTCGAGAAGCTTCTTCATCCTTTCATCGTTGGGGGAAAACTGGTTACTGAACTTCCGACAATCAAGGAAAAGAAGGAATATATCCGTGATCAGTTAGAGAACCATGTTTGGGAATCTGAGCTTCGTCCGGAACTTCCTCATCCTCACTATATTGATTTGACTGAAAAAGTCTTTAATACCCGTGAAAATATGTATCGCAAGCTTCATGGCGGTAACCTATAATAATGAAAAAAGCTCTCTTTTTTGGGGGATCTTTTAATCCGGTCACTGTCGCTCATGTGGCTTTGGCTGATTTTGTCCGACAGCAAATGGGATTTGACTATGTGATTTTTGTTCCGGCTAAATCCCACTATATTCTTTCTACCGAAAAGAAAAGCTTTTCTTTTTCGGAACAGGAAAGACTGGAGATGCTGAAAAAAGTATCTTTGAGTCATCCTTGGATGTTGGTTTCTTCATTGGAGATTGATTCTCCTGTTCAGCCTAGGACTTACTTAACCCTTAAGACTCTGAGAGAAGAGGGCTATGAGCTGAAACTTCTTTTCGGAAGTGATTGGCTGAAGAAACTTTCTTCTGATTGGCTGTATATTAAAGAAATCTGTCAGGAGTTCGGTATAGTTGTGATGAAACGCAACAATGACCGATTAACTGAAGTCATCGACAATGATGAATACCTGACTTCCATCAAACCTTACCTGACTTTAATTGAAACACCTGATTTCTTTCAGGGAGTTTCTTCAACAAAAATCAGGGAAGCCATTGTTAATGGCAATCTGAATGAAGAAGTAAAGAGGATGATTCCTCAGGAACTAGATGGATTAGAAGCATATCTCGGGAGGGATGAAAAATGAGAAACCAAATGATCAAAGTTGGCTGTGCTGTTCCTAAGCTGAAGATTGCCAATGTGGATTTCAATTCCCACTCTATTATTTCTCTGATTCGAAAAAACCGTGATTGTTCAATTCTGGTTTTCCCAGAACTGTCTTTGACGGGTTATTCCTGTGGTGATCTGTTTTTTCAGCAGGCATTATTGGATAGATGTCTGGATGCTTTAATCGATATTGCTAGTGCGACCATTGATCTTAAGGGGATGACGGTGGTTATCGGATTACCGGTCAGATTCCGAAATTCTCTGTATAATTGTGCGGCCTATCTTTCTCAGGGAGAGATACTAGGTATCGTACCTAAAATAAATATTCCTAATTATGGTGAATTCTATGAAAGAAGATGGTTTGCCTCGGGCAAAGACATTCTGAGCCAAAGCTTAAGCGTTAAGGATGAACTGATTCCTTTCGGCTGCAATCTTTTATTTGAGGATGAAAAGACTCAGGCAATCATTTCCACGGATATCTGTGAAGATCTTTGGGTTATGGATAAACCCTCAACCAAAGCCTGCATGGCCGGAAGCAACATTACTGTCAATCTTTCTGCCAGTGATGAAACTATCTCTAAGGATGATTACCGCCGTAATCTGGTTTCTATGCAGTCAGGTTCCTGTTATAGCACCTATATCTATTGTTCATCAGGAATGGATGAATCTTCTACTGACTTGGTTTTTTCTGGCCATTGTCTGATTGCCAATAACGGCAGTCTTCTTAATGAAACCATTTTTCCTAAGTCTGATAGTGTCATCAAAGCCATTATCGATTTAAAGCAAAATGAATATAACCGTCTTCATCAGTCGACTTTTGATAATTTCAGTGAAGATGATTTCTTTGATTATCTTCCCTGTAATGTCCAGCCTTTAGGCGGTAAGCCTGAGATTAAGGCTTCTGAATTATCTGCTCTGCTTTCTGAAAACCATTATGCTGTTTCTAAAACTCCTTTTGTTCCGGAAAATGATTTAGTCAGAAAAGAACGCTGTCAGGAAATCCTCAGAATTCAGGCTAATGGCTTAGCTACCAGAGTCCGGAATACCGGAATCAAAAATTTGGTCATCGGAGTTTCCGGAGGCTTAGATTCAACTTTAGCTCTTTTGGTTTGCCAGGAAGCTAAGAAGCTGGTTCCTGATATCTCTATTCTTGGCTATACTATGCCAAATAAAGGCAATACTTCTTCTTTGACTTATCACAATTCCATTGATCTGATGGTTGAACTAGGCATTAAGCCCCAGATTGTTCCGATTGATGAAGGAGTAAAGGTTCATTTAGCCGATATCGGCCATTCTGATAAATACGAGGGTTCTTTTGATACTGCCTATGAGAATGCTCAGGCAAGATACAGAACCTATATTCTGATGGATTGTGCAAATATGAATAACGGTTTGGTTGTCGGAACCGGAGATCTTTCGGAACTGGCATTAGGTTGGTGCACCTATAATGGTGACCATATGTCAATGTATGCTGTCAACACCTCAATTCCTAAGACTTTGGTGAAATATATTGTTGAAACATATGCTTTGACTTTGGCTGATGACAAGCTAAAGAAAGTCCTGCTTTCTATTGTTGATACTCCTATTACTCCCGAACTTACTCCGACTCTTGATGGAGAAATTTCTCAGAAAACTGAGGAAAAGATTGGAAAATACGATCTTAATGATTTCTTCCTCTACTATCATCTGCGATTTGCTTCCTCTCCGGAGATGATCATGGCCTTAGCCTGTGTTGCTTATCCTCATCTTGATAAATCTGCTATTAAGGAAGCTTTGATCCGTTTCTACAAGAGATTTTATTCTCAGCAGTTCAAGCGCAGCTGTCTTCCTGATGGTCCAAAGGTCGGAAGTGTCACTTTATCACCACGAGGTGATTACCGTATGCCAAGTGATGCTGATGTCTCAATGATTATTTCCCTTCTGGAAAAGTGCTAATTGATGAAGAAAACAGTCTCAGATAATAAAATTTTTCGGATACAGGATGGCGAGTTAAAAGACCTTCTAACCTATCTTGATTCGGTTTTAGGCTATTCCGAAAAAACCAGTCTCAGTTATGGAGAAGATATTTCTGATTATCTGTTTTTTCTTCAGAATCGGAATATTTCCAAAAGTCAGATCAATAAGAATCAGATTCGTGAATATCTTCTCAGTCTGAATATCAAAGGCCTGAAGCCTACTTCCGTGAAAAGATATATCTCCAGTATCCGCCATTTTTATAAATATCTTTGTCAGTATAAGGGATATCAGAACAATCCTTTTGATACGATTCTTTCCCCTAAAAAAGAAAAAAACCTTCCTCAATTTCTTTCTCAGGAAGAAATAAATTCGTTCTTTGATGCCAATTGCCAGAGAACTGATAAGTTGGTATATCGTGATCAGGCAATATTAGAGCTGATGTTTGCTTCCGGACTTCGCTGCTCAGAAGTCGTCAGCTTAAAAACTGAAATGATTAGTTTCGAGTCACAGACTATGAAAATCATTGGAAAAGGTGATAAAGAAAGAATTGTTCCTTTTTCCAAGACTGCCCAGAAAAGCCTGCTTGACTATCTTCATCTTTCTAGGCATTCTTTGATAAAACCCAACCAGACTGACTGCGGATTTTTCTTTCTTAATTGCCGTGGAAATCGGCTTACTGAGCGGGGGCTAGAGAAGATTATTTCTTCTTGTCAGGAAAAATCAGGGTTTGAATTGAAGGTTCATCCACATATGCTGAGACATTCCTGTGCTACCAGTCTTCTGAACAATGGGGCTGATATCAAGACTATTCAGGAAATTCTCGGCCATCAATCAATTGCGACCACCTCAATTTATACTCATCTTACCTATGAAGATTTAAAGAAGACTTACGAAAGCTGCTTTCCTAAAGCAACCAGTGATTACAGGAGAAAAAATATGAAACCAGTCTATGTTATTTTTGATTTTAACGGAACAATGTTTTTTGACGAAGATAAGCATATTGTCTCCTGGAAGAAGTTTGCCTTGGATGCTTTCGGCTATGAATTGAAGGATGAGGAGTTTCCGCTTCATATTCACGGACATAATAATTCTGAAATCCTTAGTTATCTTGCCAAAAAAGAGTTTACTCCTCAGGAAGTTCTTAGCTATGCTACCGCTAAAGAACTGTATTATCAGAGACTCTGTCTTGAAGATAAGGAGAACCTTCATTTAGTCAATGGTCTTCCGGAGTTCTTAGACTTACTGAAATCAAAGAATATTCCTCTTGCCATTGCTACTGCCAGCATGAAACCAAATGTCGACTGGTATATAAAAACCTTTAATCTCCATCGCTGGTTTAAGGATGAGAATATCATTTATGATAATGGGTTACTGACCCGAGGAAAACCTGATCCGATGATTTATCTTTGGGCGATGGAGGCTTTACAGGCTAAGCCTGAGAATACCATTGTTTTTGAGGATGCTATCAGCGGAATTAAGAGTGCCTATCGGGCAGGAGCCGGAAAAGTTGTTGCTATTGAAAAAGAAGAAAGGCGTTCTCAGTTCGAAAAAATGAAGGAAGTAAGTCTGGTAATTAATGATTTCACTGTCCTTCCACAGGCTGTAAAAGATTTCTTAGAAATAAAATAAGAACATTTCAGTTTCCACATTCCGTTAAATTAGGTAAACAATAAGGAAAAAGCGTGAAAAAAACTTGTTTTTTCTTTTCTAATTGTTTCCGGTTGATTATAATAATTATAGAAACTGGGAGACAAGAATGAATTTAGTAACTTTAATTGATGAAGTAAACCCTATCGTTAATTTCAGTAATCCCTATTTTGTGGTGGATTTCATTCTCTCGCTTTTATTGGTTTTGATTCTTTCCTGCTTTGCTTCGTATAAGCTGAAAAATCCTTTGGTAATAATTTTCTATGTTGTCACTGATGTTCTTTTCCTCATTTCTTCGATTTTCTCAATGGAAATACTTCGACTGATTTCCGTCTTCCTTCTGATGACCGGAACCATTCTTTTCCTTTTCATCAATGCCGGCGTTATTCGAAAGTACTTCGCAATTCCAATGAAATATTCTGGTTCTTCCATTATAAAGAAGAACATTCCTCAGCCGGTAGCTGATAAGGAAAAACAGATTGAAAGCATTGTTGCTGCTGTTGATTGGCTGAGCAAAAACAAAGTTGGCGCCTTAATCACTTTCGAAAAATCTACCCCAATGGATGAATTCATCAAAAGCGGAACAGTCATCAATTGTCCAGTCACCGCTGAAATACTCGAGACTATCTTCTATGAAGGAACCAGACTTCATGATGGTGCTGTCATTATCAAGAACGGAACTATAATTGCTGCCGCTGTCTATTATCCTCCGTCAAACAAGGCTGTTGTCGGAAAATTCGGAGCCCGTCACCGAGCAGCTCTAGGTATCAGTGAAGTCACTGATTCAATCACCATTGTTGTTTCTGAGGAAACTGGAAGAATTGCTTTAGCCCATGCGGGAATGCTTGATAACATCAAGCGTGATGAATTCGAGAATGTTTTCCGAAATCAGGTTATCCGCGATAAATAAAATCAGGGCTAGGTCATCTAGCCCTTTTTTGACTCTTTAGATAGAGCGGAATTAATTATGGTGTTTCAAAAACGCTTTAAAAAAGGTATGATAATAATAATCAAAAAAGGAGGATTATATGTCCACACCACATAATAATGCAGAATTAGGTCAGATTGCTAAAACAGTTCTTATGCCCGGAGATCCACTCCGTGCTAAGTTTATTGCCGAACACTTCCTTACTGACTGTAAGTTAGTCAATACTGTCAGAAATATGTTCTGCTATACCGGAACCTACAAAGGCAAGAGAGTTTCCGTCATGGGTTCAGGCATGGGTATTCCATCCATCGGTATTTATGCTTATGAGCTTTATCATAATTATGATGTTGATAGAATCATCAGAATTGGAACCGCCGGTTCAATTGATCCGGAACTGAAGATTTTTGATATCGTTATCGGCTCAGGAGCTTCTTCCAATTCAAATTTTGCTTCTCAGTATAATCTTCCTAGCGGAACTATGTCGGCTGTCAGCAGTTTTGAGGCTTTGAGTGAAGCTGTCGATAGTGCTAAGTCTCATCAGTTCCGTTATAAGGTCGGTCAGATTTTCTCTAGCGATAATTTCTACAATGATCCTAAGGAAGTCTGGGAAAAATGGGCATCCATGGGTTGCTTAGCTATTGAGATGGAGGCTTACGGCCTTTATCTGACTGCGGCTGAGGCTCATAAGGAAGCTTTGGCTATTGTCACTATCTCTGATAGTATGATTACTCATGAAGAGACTACCAGTCAGCAGCGTGAACAGTCCTTTACCAATATGATGGAAGTTGCTCTTGACTGCATAAAGGAATAATAATGGTTAAGCTTGCCATCACTTTGACTGTCATCGCTCTTTTAGTGGCGGCATTAATTGTCTGCATCTTTTCTGATGACATTAAAACTTTTGGCGAAAAGAAACGCCATAAGAATCATGTCTACACGGTTCTTCATAACTATGCTGAAGATTATGATCAGCTCCTTATCAACAACGTGCATCTGCTTCTCTCTGAAAACAAAGATGAGATCACCACTTTTGATCATATTCTCATCTGTGACAAATACGCCTATCTGATTCAGGATTTCTCAGCTCAGGGAGCTGTCTACGGAAACCTTGAAGATACCAAGCTCTTTCTCAAGAATTTCAAAGGTGGGGCTACTACCTTTGCTAATCCTATCTATTACAATCTTCAGAACATCTATAAGATGGAACGAAATACCAATATTGCCTCCAGCGATCATTTCTTTATTTCGGTTATTGTCTATAATGATTCTCTGATTGTGCCTCAGGCTCTTCATAAGAAGGATGGCGGCAATTGGTTTATTCCGGTTTCTCAGCTTTATAAGACAATCAAAGAAGCTGAAAAGGATAATGTCGGATCCATGAAGAGTGAATTCACAGAACTGATTACTCAGCGTTTGAAAGAAAAAAGTGATAGTCTTAAGGCTGAAGAGTCAAAAAAAGTAAAAAAATAGAATATTTTCTGCTTTTTCAGAGGATGAATATTGTACATCCTGAATCTGAATCTTAGTAAAGCGTTTTCTTCTTGAGCGGTTGTGGGTTAAACGATATAATGAAATTACCCTGTATATCGCAAGGAAGGAATAAATGGTAAAGATCAAAATCGAAGGCGCCAGTAGCGTTAACTCATTAAAAGCACTTGAAGATAAACTTTCAAGAGCTGACCTCTATGTGGATTTCTCCAAGGAGAATGAAACAATCAACTGTGAATCCTCTGATGCTGAATCAGCTATGGAAATCATCCATGACTGTGGAATGGTTCCTAATCTCATCGATTAATAAAGAGCCTCTTGAATGAGGCTCTTTTTGATACAATAAAATATAATTTTGTCTAGTATCATAAAATCAGGGTATTATTCTATAGAATAATAGTTACAAATTAAGTGTTTTTGTGTTTAATTTAATTGAAAGCTGATAAAATACAATAGTGAAGGTGCTATATAATGGATAAAACTGAAATTATAAAAAGAATAAAGGAACGTCAGAAACGTATTTTTACTAAAGATATGTTTATGAATCTTCTGCTTTTGCTTCCTCCCATTTTGCTGGAAGGTCTGCTTCTGCTGACCGCTTTTCTTACTTATGGCCTGTCCTTGGCTTTGACTTATTTTGTTCTCCCGATGTTCTATACTGTTGAAAGAAGAATCCGCAGCACTATCAGCGGCATTGGGACTGCTAAAGTCACCTATGTTGATGGCTACAAAGCCTTCTTTACATCTGCTCAGGGCGGAATTTTCGGAGTAATCGGTTCTTTCTTATTTGGCTTTATGCTTCTGCTCTTCGGTTATCTGATTCTCAGTTTCACCATTCCCTATCTCTGCAATATGTTTAATGGTGCTGCTGAGGCTTTGAATACTATCACTGAAGCCTACAATACGGCTTCTACGGATGTGAATGCTTTTATTCAGTCGGTGAGTGAAAATATTGTGTTTCTGGTCAGACCTTTAACTGTTTTTGTCGGACTGATTTTCTTCCTTCCCTCAGCTTTCGTTATTTTCTATGATATCAACGGTCATCTTACTGATCATTACCTCTGCACCATTGTTCTTCCTGATATTGATCTCAATATCTCGGCCAGTCAGGCCCGGGCTATTTCAAAGGGTTCTTTCAGAAGAATAATCATGGGAGAAAAGCTTTCTTATTCTTTCCAGAATAACTGGATGTACTATCTTATTTACACTGTCCTCTACGGAGTCACTCTGTTCCTCTTCTCCATGGTTTCTACCTCTTCAATGCCAGTTGTTTCCCTGGTTATGATTGCTACTCCTGCTATTTCCCTGCTTTACGGAATAATTCTTGATTACTTCTGCTTAGCTAATGAATACTGCATTATTGAAGAAATTTCCCCGCTTCTTTTATCTAGGATGCCTATTCCAATGAAGGTCTCAATCAATCAGACCTTTACCAATCCTAACTACAATCATGGTCAGGAATCAGCTATCCGTGGGGCTTTTGTTCCTAATCAGACCTTTAGGGAAGCTCATCCCTTCTCTTCGCCTTTTGCTTCTGATAACAATAATAATAGTTGGAATAATGGGTTTGTCTATTCTAAGCCCAGTGATTCAACTTATACTGAGAAGCCCTCATCTTCTGAGCCTTCTTCCGAGAAAAAGGAAGAAACAGCTCCGGTAGGAGGTGTTATCGATCTGACTTCTGATTCTGATAAAGATTCTAAAGATAATGGAAAGGAAAACAACTAGTGATCTCCGTTGGTATTGATATTGGCTCAACAACAATTAAAGCCGCTGTTCTTGATGATGATGACAAAATAATTTACAAGTCTTATGAGAGACATTTTTCACGTATTTCAGAAAAACTTGCCGAAGTTCTGACAAGTCTTGAAGAAGGGCCGCTGAAAGGAATCAGAGATGTTTCCTTAGCTTTTACCGGTTCTGCCGGTATGGGTATTGCCGAAGGCTGCGGATTCCCTTTTTATCAGGAAGTCTATGCTACCAGAGAAACCACCAAACATTTCTTCCCTGAAACTAACAGTATTATTGAACTTGGCGGTGAAGATGCCAAGATTCTTTTCCTGACTAATGGTGTTGAAGTCAGAATGAACGGAACCTGTGCCGGTGGCACTGGTGCCTTCATTGATCAGATGGCAACACTGCTTAATGTCAAGATTGAAGATATGAATGAATTAGCCAGCCACCATGAGAGAATCTATACTATTGCTTCCCGCTGTGGTGTTTTTGCCAAGTCCGATGTTCAGCCTCTGCTTAATCAGGGTGCTAAGAAAGAAGATATTGCTGAATCTATTTTCTATTCCGTTGTCAATCAGACTATTGCCGGATTGGCTCAGGGACGTGAAATTGACGGTAATGTTATGTATCTAGGTGGACCTCTTACTTTTATGCCTGAACTGAGAAAGGCTTTTGATGATACCCTTCATGTTACTGGTGTCCTTCCTGAGAACTCTCTCTATTTTGTTGCTATCGGTTCGGCTTTATTAGCCAAAAAAGATAAGAAAGTTGATATTTATTCAATTCTGGATAAGGTCTCATCTTATCGTAATAATGAG